>JAEEGL012371369.1_pt1 | contig 18701 bp, 19 predicted proteins | sample 9134231 | NCBI WGS metagenome assembly JAEEGL01 (sample SAMN16246548, study PRJNA631951) | gut metagenome | biome: gut microbiome; feature: rumen; material: fiber-attached | host: Bos | place: Iran: Karaj | collected 2018-10 | reverse complement strand
TGGGACATGTTGATCATGGAAAAACATCACTTCTTGATAAGATTAGACAAACTGATGTAGTATCTGGAGAAGCTGGTGGAATTACTCAAGCAATTGGAGCTTATCAAGTAGATTATAATGGAAGAAAAATCACTTTTATTGATACACCAGGACATGAAGCTTTTACTGAAATGAGAGCTCGTGGTGCAAGTGTTACCGATGTAGTAATAATTATTGTAGCAGCAGATGATGGAGTTAAACCACAAACTAAAGAAGCAATAGATCATGCTAAAGCAGCCAAAGTTCCAATAGTTGTAGCAATCAATAAAATTGATAAACCAGAAGCTAATATAGAAAAGGTTATGACAGAACTTGCTGAATATGGACTTAACCCTGAAGAATGGGGAGGAGATACAATATTCAATAACATCTCTTGTAAAACTGGAGAGGGTATTGATAAATTATTAGAAAACATTTTACTAGTAAGCGATATGTCAATGCTAAAAGCAAATCCTTCAAGATATGCAATAGGAACTGTTATCGAATCTAAATTAGATAAAAAGACCGGAGTAGTTGCAACAGTACTTGTACAAAATGGTACATTAAGATTGGGAGATCCAATTGTAGTAGGTACATCATTTGGTAAAATAAGATCATTGAAAAATGATAAAGGAATAGAAATAACAGAAGCATATCCTTCGATGCCTGTTGAAATAACAGGAATATCTGAAGTTCCATCTGCAGGAGATAAATTTATGGCATTTGAAACAGAAAAACAAGCTAAAAATATTGCAGATAGAAGAAAAGCAAGATCTAAACAAAAAGATACCAATAAATCTGGGATGACCCTTGATGATTTGTTTGGAGCAATTAAAAGTGGAATTAAAGAAATAAATGTAGTATTAAAAACAGATGTTAATGGAAGCTTAGAAGCAATTAAGCAGAGCCTTTCAAAGATAGATATTGATGGAGTAAAAGTATCTGTAATCCGCGGTGGAGTAGGAACAATTACAGAAAGCGATGTAGTATTAGCTAATGCATCACGTGCTATAATCATTGGATTTAACGTAAGACCAACTTCATCAGTAATTGACATTGCTAAAGAATATAATGTTGATATTAAGTTATATGATATCATTTATAAAATGATTGAAGATATTGAAAAAGCAATGAAAGGAATGCTTGATCCTGAATATGAAGAAGTAGTAATTGGAGAAGTAGAAGTAAGACAATTATTTAGATTCTCAAAAGTAGGTATTATTGCAGGTAGTTATGTAAGAAGTGGAGTTATAAAAAATGGGGCTAATGCAAGGGTAATTAGAGATGGAATTGTACTAGCAACTACAAAAGTAAAAACGCTTCAAAGAGAAAAAGATCAAGTTAAAGAAGTACCAAAAGGTATGGAATGCGGAGTTACTTTAGAAAACTATCAAGATATAAGAGAAAATGATTTAATTGAAGTATATGAATTAAGAGAAATTAAAAGATAATTTCTCTTTTTTTATAAAAAAACAGTATAATAATAGAAAAAATGATTAATATATCATTTTTTCTTATTTTGTGTTATATTATTAATACTTATGGAGGTGCTTTATGAGTTTAAAAATAGAAAGATTAAGTAGTACTTTTTCTAAAGAAATTAGTCAAATATTACAAAATGAAATTAAAGATCCAAATATCAAATTTGTTACTATTACTGGATGTGAAATTACCAATGATTTAAGTTTTGCAAAAGTATATTTTACTGTTTTAGATGATTCCAAAAAAGACGAAATAATAAAATCATTAGATAAAGCAAAAAGTTTTATTCGGGGTCAAATTAGTCAAAGAGTAGAGATACGTCATACTCCTGAATTAAGATTTATTTATGATAAATCAATTGAATATGGTAATAAGATTGAAAAAATAATTAAAGAAATAAATAATAAATAATTTACGGATTAAATGTAAAGTATAAAAAAAACTATTTATTTATTACTAAATATGTGCTATACTGTAATTGTCTAATAGAAAAAGAGTTTTTTTATAAAACCGACTAAGTAACGATACGGGAGTTCGGATCAAGGAATCGGTGTTGAATGCTCGCATTTATGTGAGAATCCTAATGGTTCCGTATGGACACCCACCTGCAATAAGCGGGTTTTTCGTACTCGATTCTTTAGACATTTTTTTTTGCTTAAAAAAGGAGGAATTATGTTTGACAGATTGAAACTTCTAATTGGTGAAGAAAATTTAAATAAAATAAAAAATAATAAAATTCTTATTGTAGGCGTAGGAGGAGTTGGGGGAGAATGCGCCATTTCTTTAATTAGAAGTGGGATAGAAAATATAGTAATAATTGATTATGATACAGTTGATATTACTAATTTAAATAGGCAAGTAGTAGCTTTTCATTCTACAATAGGAAAAAGAAAAGTAGATGTTTTAGAAAATATTATTTTAGATATTAATCAAGAAACAAAAATTACTAAATATCCTATCTACTTAGATAAAGAAAACATAAAAGATATATTTGATAAAGAAAAACCTTCGTTTGTAATTGACTGCTGCGATTCAAAAGAAACGAAAAAAGAAATTATAAAAGAGTCAATTGAAAGAAATATTAACTTTATTTCTTCAATGGGAACAGGAAATAAACTTGATCCTAGTAAATTAGAAATTGTTGATATAAGAAAAACAAATAATGATCCTTTAGCAAGAATTTTTAGAAAATGGGTAAAAGATGAAAAAATAAATCAAAAAATACCAGTCTTATGTTCTAAAGAAGTACCAATTCATTCAGGAAAAATAGTTGCATCATCCTCTTTTGTTCCAAATTCAGCTGGTTTATTAATTTCAAGCTATGTTATTAGAAAAATAATTGGAAAAATCTAATTATTTTTTTATTTGATATTTAATAAGGACTAATATATAATAAACAAACAGGAAAGTGATTTTATGGATGAAATAGGGAAAATTACTAATTTTTACATTTCTTATAATAAGATGAAAGAAGAAGTATTAAGTAAAACTAATCTTAGACTTAAATATGATTACTGCAATTTAGATGTTTTGGAAAAAGTACAAGATGTTGCTCTATTAATAATGCCTAATTTTGATAAAGCAAGAGAAATAAAAACAGAATTATCGTTTATTGACTATCTTTCATCTATTATATGTGAAATGGATAGTGAAAAAATACTTGAATTCTTTGAAAAAACATTAGAAATCTCAAATATTAATCATAAAAGAATTGGTATGAATGAATGTACGTCACGAATAATAGCTAAAAATAATAGAATTAAATTCGATATTACATTGCCAATAAGAAAAAGAAATACTGATTTATTAAGTGTAGCAACAATTCATGAGTTGTCTCACTACTCACTGTATTTAAATAGAGATAAAATGGATATTTATGAATATACGGAAGTATTACCAATTTTTTTCGAATATATGATGTATTCTATTATTTATAAAAACGAAGGTAAAGAGAAATTCATAAACAATAGATTAAGAATGATTGGAAATAACATAGATGATTTGGAAATAGATTTGATGTACGCCACTAATCCACATTACTTAAATATTAGTCCAGAAAATTACGAATTTTCTATTGCATCAGCTCTTACTTACATAGAAAGCTTTGAATATGTATTGCAATTAATTGAAAATAGAGAAAATAATAAAAAAGAAGTTGATGAGACAATAGGAAAAATGCTGATGGGAGAGCAAACGTTGGAAGAAACTACGAAAAAGTTAGATATCAACGTTGATAATTATAATCATATATATAAATTAATTAAATGAGTGTTAACATTTTTATATTGACAACTGGTCATTTATTATTATATAATTTAATTGAACGAATGGAGGATATTATATGGCAGTTAGAATTAGATTAACTAGATTAGGTTCAAGACATAAACCAGTATATAGAATTGTTGCTAGTGATTCAAGAAGACCTAGAGATGGACAATGCATCGAAAATATTGGAACATACAATCCTGCGCTAGATGAAGTAAAAGTAAATGAAGAAGTAGCATTAAAATGGTTAGGACAAGGTGCACTTCCTACTGATACTGTAAGAAACTTATTTAGTAAAAAAGGAATTATGGCTAAATTTGCAGAATCTAAAAAAGGAAATAAATAATTATGGATTTAGTTGAATTAACCAAGGAAATAGTTTTAGCTTTAGCTAAAGATAAAGATAGTGTTAGTGTTAAAGAATTTGAAACTGATGATGAAAATACTATTTTGATACAAGTTATGGTATCAGAAGATGATATTGGAAGAATTATCGGTAAAGAAGGAAGAAACTCAAATGCCATTAGAACTTTAGTACAAGCAAGTAGTTATCTTAAAGATAATAAAAGAGTAAAAATAAATATAGATAAGTATTAGGCCGACATGGTCTTTTTTTATTGCTTCTTTATAATTGATAAAAGAATGCAAATATAATATAATTGTATTGGTGATATTATGAATGATAATTATATTCTACCAAAGCATGTTGGAATAATAATGGATGGGAATGGTAGATGGGCAAAAAAAAGAGGACTTAAAAGAAGCTTTGGACATAAAGCAGGAGCGAATAATCTAGAAAAATTATTAAAACATATTTTTAATATTGGAATAAAATATGTAAGTGTTTACGCTTTTTCTACAGAAAACTTTAAAAGAAGTGAAGATGAAGTTAATTACTTAATGGATTTATTTGTAAAATATTTTACTAAAAAGAAAAAAATATTTGTTAAAGAAGAACTTAAAGTTATTTTTTCAGGAAGTAAAGATAATTTAAGAGAAGATGTAATAAAAGGTATAAATGAAATAGAACTTGCTACAAAAGATCTAACAAAAGGCACATTTAATATATGCCTTAATTATGGAGGAAGAACAGAAATTGTTGATGCAATAAAAAAAATAAATAAAGATATTATTCATAACAAAATATCAGTCGATGATGTTAGTGAAGAATTAGTAAGTCATTATATGTATCAAGACTTACCGGATTTAGATTTCGTAATTAGAACAAGTGGAGAACAAAGAATAAGTAATTTTATGCTTTGGCAAGGAAGTTATGCAGAATATTATTTCCCGAGTGTTTTATTCCCTGATTTTAATGAAGAAGAATTTGATAAAGCATTGGAGGAATTTAATAAAAGAAATAGAAGATTTGGAGGGGTATAATGAAAACAAAATTAATTAGTTTAGGTGTTTTAATTTTTGTATTTTTATTATCGATGTTTTTAGGAAAATTATATTTTTCTATTTGTATGACAATTTTTGCAGCAATTTCTTTAAGAGAGATTTTGCATATAAGACCAAAAGATAGAAGAACACCAGTAGAATTAGAATTACTGTCATATATTTTAATTATATTTTTTGTAATGAATAATTACAGCTTTAGATATGAATTTTATATGATTGACTATAGGCTATTTACATCATTAATCCTAATTGATTTAATACCACTTGTTATAATTGAAAATAGAAAAAAATATAATTTAACGAATGCATTATATTTGATGGCTTCAACAATGTTTATAGGAATTACATTTAACTTAATTGTTCAGTTTAGAAACTATAATATCAATTATGTTACATATATATTTTTAATAGCATTTTTAACAGATTCATTTGCATATATTACAGGAAAATTAATAGGTGCCCATCCTTTTATGCAACATATTTCTCCAAAGAAAACATTAGAAGGAGCATTTGGAGGATTAATTATTGGTTCTTTATTGCCATCATTGTTTTTTGTAAGCACAATCAGTTCTAAAACACCATTATATGTAGTATTTTTAATGACAGCAATTTTATCTTCTCTTGGACAAATTGGTGATTTAGTATTTTCATGCATTAAAAGAGAATTCGGTAAAAAAGATTTTTCCAATGTAGTTGTTGGAAATGGTGGTATACTAGATATTATAGATAATATAATATTTGTAACACTTGGATTTTTAATAATAATATCTATTATATAGGAGGAATATATGTTAACACTTATTTATTTTATATTAATTTTAGGAGCAATTGTTTTAGTTCATGAATTTGGACATTTTATATTTTCAAAATTATTTGGGGTATATGTATATGAATTTTCAATTGGAATGGGTCCAAGATTATTTGGAACAAAAAAAGTAAAAGGAAAAACTCAGTATAATGTTAGAGCATTCCCAATTGGAGGTTTTGTGCAATTAGCAGGAGAAGATCCAACAGAAAAAGATGATGAAGTGCCAGAGGGAGCTTATTTGCATCAAAAACCAATTTGGCAAAGATTTATAATTATGGCTGCAGGAGTATTTAACAATTTTCTTTTAGCATTAATACTTTTATTCTTAATTGGAATTTTTCATGGAGCACCAGATATGACACCTGTTGTAACAAAGCTTGATGAGACAATGCCTATGTATCTTGCAGGAATAAGAGAAGGAGATAGATTTGTCAAAATAAATGGAAATAGTGTTTCTAACACAGATGATGTAAGAGTATATATGACACTTGAAAATAATGGTAGTGAAACAGAATTCGTAATGAAACGTGATGGAAAAGAATACACTTATAAAGTTAAACCAATTGAAGTAGAAGACGAAGAAACACATGAAAAATCTTTAAAATATGGTATAGTTTTTGAAAATAAAGTAAATAAAGGATTTGGAGCAGCGATTGAATATACTTTTAATCAATTTAATTCTTATATAAAACAAATCTTTATTACATTTAAATATTTGTTTAGTGGAAAAGTAGGAGTAGAAAATTTATCTGGACCTGTAGGAATTTATTCTATTGTAGGAGAAGCAACAAAAGAATCTGTTTTACTTCCACTTGCAAGTTTAACTGCATTATTATGTGTCAATGTTGGATTCTTAAATATTTTACCTTTTCCAGCATTTGATGGAGGAAGAATTTTATTCTTAATAATAGAAAAAATAAGAAGAAAACCTGTTCCACCAAAAATAGAAAATACAGTAAATACAGTAGGTTTTTGCTTATTAATGGTATTAATCTTATTTATAACAATAAATGATATAATTAGACTATTTTAAATGATAATTTAATTACCTGATATCAATTAAGATATCAGGTATTTTTTATTTAAAAGTGAAATGTTTACAAATATTAACACAGAGCACCTGATATATAATTGACAATAAAAGAATCTAATTTATATAATTTAATCGTAGAATAAGGAAGAGTGATATTATGGAAAAAAAGACTAAAAATAATAACACAAACAAAAAGAAAACAGAAACAAAGAAAAAAAGTGTAGTTAAGAAGACAAACACAGCAAGAAAAAACACAAAAAGTAGTAAAAAAGAAAAAAAGAAAACAAAAGCTTTTACTTTAATAGAATTACTTGCAGTAATAATAATACTAGGAGTTCTTATGATTATTGCAATACCTAGTGTTACTACATACATAAGTAATTCTAGAAAAAGTGCCTACATTGATACAGCAAAAAATATAGTGGATGGAGCAAGAAATTTAGTTAATGAAGGAAAAATGGAAATGTATGATACTACTGCTACATACTATATCCCGATAAGCTGTATAAAAATAGAAACAGGATTAAAAACTCCTTATGGAGAATTTGAGAGTGATGGAGCATATGTTGGGGTAACATTTGATGGAAGTGGATATAACTATTACTGGATAAGTAATGATACATCAGGACAAGGAATAAAAGAAGTAACTCCATTAAGTGATTTAAATGAAGAAAAAATAGTAAGCGGAATAAAAGCTGGAGATGTAAATAGAATTATTCAAGAAACAGGAAAAGATGGAAGAAATAATATAATTATATATAATTCAGATTGTACTGAAATTGCAGATGAAATAGAAGTTAGCAATGTAGTTTATCCTGAAGGAAAGACCAAAAAAACTGTAGTAACTGGAGATATAGTTAAAATTGGTGATGAAGAGTTTTATGTAGTAAAAAAAGATGGAACGCAACTTGTTCTTCTAGCACATTACAATTTGAAAGTTGGAAACATATATGATAGTAGTGGAACAACCAAAAAAGGAGAATATGCTAGTAGTGACGATGGATATGGAATACAAAGCAGTGATGCAAAAGGATTTGTAACAGGTGCAGATAGAAATGGAACAGTAGCATTTTCAACTGAAAAATATTGGGATGGAAAAGTAGGAACAGATTATCCAGGAAATTATTGTACAAGTGATGATAGAACAAATTGTGCATATATATGTGATAGTAATAGTAATTTATATCAATATATAAACTCATATAAAACATATTTAGAAAGTTTTGGAGTATCTATAAAAAGTGCAAGATTATTAAAATTAGAGGAAGCGAATGAATTAGGGTGTAGATCTGATTACTGTAATGATGCTCCAGCGTTTGTAAAAGAAACATCATACTGGCTTGGGTCTGCTTATGATCCTAGTTATATTTGGGTCGTTAGTTCCGATAATCGTTTTGGCTATGGATATTATTACTATGATTACTATTTAGGTGTCCGTCCAGTTATAGTAATTTAATTTTTAAAAGATAGAATCATTAATAATGGTTCTTTTCTATTGCAAAAAAGTATTCTTTTAAAGAATATACTATGTTATAATTTTATTAGTGTATAGAGGGTGTATATTATGTACTTAAAAGAAATAACTTGTAATGGATTTAAATCATTTGCAGATAAAATAACAATCAATTTAGATGGAAAAATAACAGCTATAGTAGGACCCAACGGAAGTGGTAAGAGTAATGTAGTCGATGCAGTTAGATGGGTTTTAGGAGAACAATCAGTTAAATCTCTTAGAGGAAATGCCTCTATGACTGATATCATCTTTTCTGGAAGCAAATCAAGAAATCCATTAAATGTAGCAAGTGTTTCTTTAGTGTTTGATAACTCTGATAATTTTTTAAATATACCTTATAATGAAGTGTCAATAAAAAGAAGAGTTTATAGAACTGGAGAAAATGAATACTTTCTAAATGGAGAAAAATGTAGATTAAAAGATATAACGGACTTATTAATAGACAGTGCTTCTTCAAAAGAATCATTTAATATTATTTCACAGGGAGAAATATTAAAAATATTGTCTAATTCTTCATATGATAGAAGATTAATAATTGAAAATGCCGCAGGAGTATTAAAATACAAAAAAAGAAAAGAAGAAGCAATAAAGAAATTAGAGAGAACTGAAACAAATATAGAGCGTGTTAAAGATATAATAAATGAACTTGAAATACAACTAGAACCATTAAAAGAACAAAGTGAAAAGGCAACTCAGTATTTAGATGCTAAAGATCATTTGGATAATGTAGAAGTTGCTTTAATCGCTAACGAAATAGATAGAATTAATTATGAAAATAATTTAGCAAAGAAAAAAATAGAAGAAATAAATAATGAAATCTTAAATCTTAATTTAGCTAATTCAAACAGTGATATGGATTTATCAAATAAAAAATTAGAACTAATAAAATTAGAAAAAGAAATAAAAGAATTAAATGAAAAATTTCTTGAATTAACTAAAAGTGAAGAAAAACTAAATGGCGAAAAAGAATTATTAAAAGAAAGAAGTAAGTATGATGCAAGCGACACTAAAGTTCATAATAACATTGCAAGTTTAAAAGAAGACTTATATCAAACTGAAAATAGTATAGAATTAATTAAAAAAGATATAGAACTTATTAATAATGATATAAATAGTGCCCTAAATAGTCTTAACAAAGAAGAATTAAATTATAAAAATTTAGATACAAGAAAAGGACACAGTATAAATGACTTAAATAGTAAAAAAAGAGAATTGTATGATATTAATAATAAAATATCTTCGCTAACAAATTATATTGAATCAAATAGCAGTATGCCAACTCCAGTAAAAAGTGTCCTGAATAATCCAAGATTAAAAGGACTTCATGGTACTTTTTCAAACATAATTGAATGTGATAATAAATATTTAAAGGCAGTTGAAGTAAGTATTGCAAGTTCAAAAAATTATATAATTGTTGACGAAGAAAAAATAGCTAAAGATGCTATTGAATATTTAAAAGATAATAATCTTGGAAGAGCAACTTTCTTTCCTTTAAACGTAATTAAACCTAAAGGAATAGAAAAAGAAATATTAGAAAAAGCAAAAAGTGATTCTGGATATATTGGTATTCTTACCAACTTAGTAAGATTTGATGAAAAATATTATAATGTAGTAGCAAATCAATTAGGAAATATAATTGTTGCCATAGATATAGATTCAGCAAATAGAATAAGTAATAATATACTTAGAAGAAATAAAGTAGTAAGTTTAGATGGAGATGTTATTAATGTTGGCGGATCAATTACTGGTGGAAGTGTTAATTTAACTAAAAGCTTAATAACAGAAAAAAATGAATTAGAAAATTTACAAAGAAGAAAAAATGAATTAGAAGAATTAATTAATTCAATAGAAAAAAGTATAAGTGAAATTGATAACGATATATCGAAAGTTAATTATAAAATTGGGGAGTATAGAAGTGAACTTATAAAATGTAAAGAAACAATTAGTGCAAAAGAATCACTTAATAATGAATTAAATAATAGAAAAAAAGATATAGAAAATGAATTATCAAGCTTAAACGATGTTATTGATTCAAATATTTCATCATTAGAAGAAAAGATAATGAAAGAATATTATCAAGTATCATTAGAGAAAGATAATTTATCAAAAGAGATAAGATTTAAAGAAAAAGAAAAAGAAAAATTATCAAATGATATTCTTGAAAATGAAGCGATAAATAAAGTTAATAATAGTAATTTAAACAAATTAGAAAAAGAATTAAAAGACCTTGAAATAAATACTAGTAAGTATGATATTAAACTAGATAATTATTTACAAACATTAAGTGAAGAATATTCTTTAACTTATGAAAAAGCAAAAGATAATTATGTTCTTGAAATAAGTATGGATGAAGCAAGAGAAGAAGTAATTAAGTATCGTAATATAATTAAAAATATTGGAATGGTTAATATTCAATCAATTGAAGATTATAAAAGGGTAAATGAACGTTATACTTTCCTCGATACTCAAAGAAATGATCTAATAAGTGCAAAAGAAACATTACTAGAAATAATAAGTGAAATGGATGAAGTAATGGTTGAGGAGTTTAAATCTACTTTTGAAAAAGTACGAGTAGAATTTAAAAAAGTTTTTAAAGAATTATTCAAAGGTGGAGAAGCTGATTTACTTTTAACAGATAAAAATAATATTTTAGAAACTGGAGTAGACATTGTAGCAAGTCCTCCAGGAAAAAAATTAAAATCAATTACATTATTATCTGGTGGAGAAATGACATTAACAGCCATAAGTTTACTTTTTGCAATTCTTAATGTAAGAAGTGTACCATTCTGTATATTTGATGAAATAGAAGCTGCACTTGATGAAGCAAATGTAGATAATTTTGGCCATTATTTAGATCACTACAAAGATAAAACACAATTTTTAATAATAACTCACAAGAAGAAAACAATGGAATATGCTGATACCCTTTATGGAATCACAATGCAGGAATCTGGTGTATCAAAACTTGTAAGTGTTAAGTTAGGAAGTATCGAAAGATAATTCCTTTTTCTTGCATACAATAAAAATATAAATTACACTTATTATATAAATAGTAGAGGAGCGATTATATGAAAAAACAAAATGTAATAATATTACTTGTTAGTACAATTATAACTATTGCTGGAGTGTTATTAGGACTTGAAATGTTAGATGGAAAATATGAAACTAAAAAAGTAAGATTACAAGATGATTTTTATACATATATAAATTATGAAGAGTTTCAAAAAAGAAAAATTCCATCAGACATAGGAGGATGGGATAGGTTTAGTGAAATACAAACGGATGTTAATTCAAAAGTATATTTAATAGTAAAGGAAATGCTATCAGATAATGAAAATAAAAAGCTAAATGATTATTATGAAACTTTAACAAATATAAAACAGAGAAATGAGCTTAATATTAAACCTATAGAAAAATATGTTAATCAAATAAATAATGTTAAAAGTATAGAAGAATTATTTGATTTATCACTTAATCTATATAAAAAAGGTGTGATGGACTTTTTAATTGATTTTAATGTTACAACTGATTTTAGAGATTCAGATAAGATGATTTTAATAACAGATTATGTACCTTGTTTTCTTTATACCGATAAATCATATTCACAAATGCTAGAATTAAGCGAAAATACTATTTCTAAATATCTTGAACTGTATGGATATGAAAAAAGTATAATTAAAGAAATGATGAAAGAAATGGATAGTTATGATCGAACTACTTGCGAAAATACAATGACTTTAATAGAATTACAAGATACAAAGAAAATAAATATTATAAGTACTAAAGAAGATTTAAAAAAAATCTATAGTAATATAGACATAGAATATTATTTTAATGAACTTGGATATAAAGATATAGAAGAACTGATAATTGTTGATGAAACATATCATAAAAATGTAAATAAAAGCTTAACAAAAGACAATTTACAAGTGCTAAAAGATGAAATGATAACAAATTTAATATCACAAAATGCTTTATTTCTATCTGAAGATTTTTATAATGAATATCAAAATATGGAAAATTTATTAAATGGAACAGATGGATTTAAAGATATAGATGAATATGCTATTGAACAAATAAAAGATATTTTTTCAAGTGATATTGCACAAAAATTCATAGATGAATATTTTGATAAAAATACTAAAGAATATATTGAAGAGATGATAGAAGATATTAAGAAACAATATATTATTAATTTAAACAACAATACATGGCTTAGTGAAGAAACTAAAGAAATGGCAATAAAAAAATTAGAAAACTTAACAGTAAGAGTAGGATATCCAGAAATTCTTAAGGACAATTCTAATTTATATGATATAAGATCTTACGAAGAAGGAGGAAATGCCCTAGAAAATGAATTTTCAATTAGAATAGTAGAAGAGAAAAAAGAACTGGAATTATTATATGGTTTAGATAAATTAGGCGGTTGGGAAAAAATTCCTTTATTAGAAGTCAATGCCTATTATAATCCTCATGATAATTCAATTAATTTTCCAGTAGCAATTTCTTATATAGTAGACAACGAAGATTCGTATTATACAAATTTAGGTAAAATTGGGATGATTATATCTCATGAAATATCTCATGCATTTGATTCTAATGGCTCACTATATGATGAAAAAGGAAATATGACTAATTGGTGGAAAGAAGAAGATAGAGAAAAATATGAAGAAATGACTAAGAATGTAGTAGAGTATTATTCAAACTTTAAAAATCCATATGGAACAAAAATAAATGGAGAATTAACACTAGGAGAAAATATTGCTGATCTTGGTGCTGTCGAATGTATAACTAGCATAGCTCAAAATAAAAATGCTAACAAAAAAGAATTAAAAGAGTTATATGAATCTTTTGCCAAAATGTGGGCTAATGAATATAATGAAGCAATTTCTAAAAAACAAATATTGACTGATAATCATTCTCCTAATAATGTAAGAGTCAATGCAACTTTATCATCAAATGATTTATTTTATAAAACATATAACATAAAAGAAAACGATAAAATGTTCATTTCAAAAGAAAAAAGAGTAAAAATATGGTAAAGTGTACAATAATTTACAATTAAGAAGTAAATAAATGTGAAAAAAACATAAAAATATATTATAATTAAATAGAAGAAAAATAAAGGGAGTGGGAATATGAGAAATTATTCAGTAGAAGAAAATATAGATAAAAATACTTTAGAAGAAATAAAAAAAGCAGCAAAGCAATTTGCAAAAGATATTCAAACAAGATATGAATTAAAAGTTGCAGCAGAACAATATGCTTTAGATATTGAAAAAAGTAATGAACAAATAGAAATAAAAAAAGCAGCAAAGCAATTTGCAAAAGAAATACAAGATTACAACGAAATGAAAGAATTAAAAGCTGCAGCAGAACAATTAGCAAAAGATATATTTTTATCTAGCAAAAATAAAGAAAAAATTGAAGATGTTAAATTTCACTTAGAAAAATTAAAACAAAAAATAAATGAAAATAAAAACAAACAAGCAAACAACAAAGAAAAAATAGTAGAAAATGCAATTGATAGAATAAGTGAAGAAAATATAAAATTTGAAGATAAAGTAAAGCAATTAATTAAAGAACATAACAATAATATAAATGATATAATTGATTATTTAAAAAGTGTTTTATAATAAAACATTTTTTTAATTTAATTATTATTTACAAAAAAATAAAAGTATTATAAAATAATAATAGAAAGATAGGTAATACTTTATGGGGAATAATTTTATTAGAATGGATGAAGACATTTTAGCTGATGCATCTAATAGCTTAAGAAAGTCATTTATACAAGCAGATGATTTAGTTTCTAGCGCTCCACAAAAATTTTCACAAATTAAAAAAACTGGATTATTTAATGACGGATTTGAAATAATAAATGGTCAAATTAATAGTGTAGCAACATCATTAAATAATATAAGCACAATAATTAAAAATAGCAGTGATAAGTTTTTTGAATTAGAAAGAACATTCGCTTCCAAAGCAGGAGAACTTAAAATGCCTACCGATTTTGTAAAAAATGATTCTAGAAAAATAAATTCAATTGACGAAATAACATTATCTAAAAAAGATGGGCAAGGAGTTAAAACATATAAACCTGGTGAAATTAGTGATAAAGTTGAGTATAGTGGAAGTAAGAAAGAAATTAATGAAGTTAAAGATGACAATGAAACAGATATTTCTGTATATGATAGTTCCACTTCAATAAATAGGGCATCCATTGAAGATATAGTAAAAGACGAGACAAAAGAACAAAACTTTAAAGATAGATACAATATTGATAAGGCATATCTTGAGAATGTTAGAAAAGATAATACTAAAGAAAGTGAATATGACGATAAAATATCAGCTGAAAAAACTATATTAAGTAATATAAATAAAGATAATGCTAAAGAAAGCGAATATGATGATAAAATATCAGCTGAGAAAACTATATTAGGTAATATAAATAGAGAAAAAACTGTAACTTTTAAAGGATTTAATGACAATTATGCAAAAAATAAAACAATAATTAAAAAAGTTAAAAATGATATCAGTCTTGATGAAATAGACGATATATTACTAGATGAAATGAGTAGGTGATATAATGGAATTTAAAGTTAAACATAGTGAATTAAAACAAACTACTGATACATTTTTAAATGATAGTGAAATTTTATCTATAGAAATAGACAATATGCTTAAGTATGCAGACTCACTAAGAAATGTATGGCAAGGAATAGATTCAGATAAATTTTATAATAATATATATAATTATTTAAATAGAATGAAAATAATACCTGAAGCACTAAATACAATTGGACAATTTGTTGGAGAAGTTAATGGACTTTATGAAGAAGCAGATGAAGATTTTGCAAAGAATTTAAATGTTGAAAAAGGAAGAATGCTTGGCGAAAAAAATGTTAGAAAAAAAATATAGTAAAGGAGCTTGTGTTGTATGAATCATATAGTAATTGAAGATTCGAATGAATTTGAAAATATAATAGCAAAGTTTGAAGACTCATATAAAATTATCAAAGATACTTTTGATAATGAAAAAAAGAATATAGAAACTATTAATTCTACTGATGTTTGGAGCGGAGATACACAAAAAGTAATTTATAATAAACATACTGAATTACAGAAGAATTTTCCTCCAATAGAAGAAGCTCTTGAATTATATATTGAATTTCTAAAGAAAACATTGAGCGACTACAAAGCATTTGAAGCAAAGACTAATGAAAATATAACTTCAAATGATCAAGAACTTGATGTTAATAGTAATAATTAAAAGTATTGCATTTTTATAAAAAAATAATGCAATACTTTTTCTTTTTTTGTATAATTAAATTGGTGATATTTATGTATAATTATATAATTGGAAAAATAGTTGATAGAACTGGAAGTTATGTAGTAGTAGATAATAATGGTATTGGGTATACAATATATACACCTAATCCATATGCTTTTCAAGATGAAGAAAAAGAATATAAAATTTACTTATATCAACAAATAAAAGAAGATGAACATTTACTTTTTGGTTTTAAAACTCAAGAAGAAAAAGACTTGTTTTTAAAACTCATCTCTGTTAAAGGAATGGGGCCTAAAATGGCTTTACCAATTCTTGCTACTGGTAGTGTATCTGGTGTAGTTGATGCTATTGAAAGAGAAAATTTATTATATTTGAAAAAATTTCCAAAAATAGGGGAAAAAGTTGCAAAACAAATGATACTCGATTTAAAGGGAAAACTTGGAGATGTAAATACACTTGATTTACCAGAGACTAATAACTATGATGAACTTGTAGAGGTATTAAAAGGATTAGGATATAAAGATAAAGAATTTAAAAGTATCTTGCCTCAAATCGATAGTTCTATTTCAATAGAAGATCAAGTAAAAGAAGCTTTAAAATTATTATTAAAATAGGAGGCAATATGAAATTTCATGGATTATTAGAATTAGATGATAAAATTGAAGAAATAGATGAAGGAATAAGATTAAAAAATGAATTCGCAACACCTAATGGAATACCTAATGGTGAAATTTTAAAAGTGCTAGGTAATTGCAAAGAACTAGAAGCTAACTTAATTTGTAATATTATAAAAAGTAAATATAAGGATAGGAAAGTAATAGACGATGAAGTAAGAAAGGCTATAAAGAGACTATCAGTTATTGATTATGAAAACTTAGATAAAATAAATAATTTTAGAATGATGAATGAAGAAGTATTCAACTCAATACTAAATGACATGATGAATTTTGACAATGGTTTTATGCTTGAAGATTACAAGAATATACTAAGAGAAGATGACATTTTTGTATCTGAAGAAATGCAAGAGCAAATAATAATTCCTGTTTCAATATCTATTCATGTAAGCAATTATATCAAACGAAAAGAAGAAAGAATTGCAAGAAATCATAGAGGAACTTTAGATGAATCTAATAATTTTTTTAGATTTTAAATAAAAAAGAATTATAATACAATTAGGAAGTGATATTATGCCTAAGAAAAAAAGTGAGATATTTGACGAAGAAGAAACAACTGAAGATAAGTCACTTGAAGATAATATAAGACCTGAAACCTTAGACGAATATATAGGGCAAAAAGATGTTAAGGAAAATATAAAGGTATTTATTGAATCTGCAAAATTAAGAAAAGAAAGCTTGGACCATGTTTTATTATATGGCCCCCCTGGTCTTGGTAAAACAACTTTAGCTTATATTATCGCAAATGAATTAGGAAGTAATATTAGAATGGCATCTGGTCCATCTATAGAAAAAACAGGCGATTTAGCAGCTATTTTGTCAGCATTAGAGCCTGGTGACGTTTTATTTATAGATGAAATACATAGAATACCATCTTTTGTTGAAGAAGTTTTATATAGTGCTATGGAAGATTTTGTTTTAGATATCATAGTTGGAAGTGAAGGAAATTCAAGAAATATTAGAATAAACCTTCCACCTTTTACCTTAGTTGGAGCAACAACTCGTGCAGGAGACTTAACTGCGCCACTTCGTGATAGATTTGGAATAACTGCAAAGATGCAGTATTATACAACTGAAGAGTTGATGGATATAGTAAAAAGAACATCAAGAGTATTAGAAAGTCCAATAAATGATGAAGCAGCAAAAGAACTTGCATCTCGTAGTAGAGGAACTCCAAGAATTGCTAATAGAATGTTTAAAAGAGTACGTGATTTTGCAATAGTGGATGGAAAAGATGAAATAGATTTAGAAGTTACTAAAAAAGCTCTAGAAAGGTTAAAAGTTGATGATATGGGACTAGATGATACAGACCATCAATTATTAAAAGCTATTATTCAAAAATTTAATGGGGGACCTGTAGGAGTAGAAGCAATTGCAAGTGTAATAGGTGAAGAAGTAACTACAATTGAGGATGTATATGAACCTTACTTATTGCAAAAAGGATTATTAAAAAGAACACCAAGGGGAAGAGTAGTAACAGATCTTGGATATAAACATTTAAATATGCATTATCAAAATTCTTTATTTGACGAGGAGTAAATTATGTTTGAAGTAAATATGGATAAAAAAACTGAATATTTAATGAGCGTAGCTGCAAGTATTGATAATTATTGTCAATATTTAAAGAAAGATATAAATGATTATTCTTTTATTCTAGGATATGTATATCGTGCTTACCAAGCAAAAGTAATAAAATTATCTCCACAAGCACTTGCATTAATAATAATAAATTTAAAAGATATAAAAGAAGAAGAATATGAAAAATATATAGATGCTTTTAAAGATAAAGTAGAAGATATACTTGATAATTCAAAAAACTTGAAAGAACAATTTAAGAAAATGAATGATATTAAAAAGAATACTAAATAAGTATTCTTTTAGTATTGATTAATTTAATAGATATGCTAAAATATTCGAGAAACGAATAATTAGAGGTGACTTAAATGAAACTTGAAGATTTTGATTATGAACTACCAGAAGAGTTAATTGCACAAACTCCATTAACAGATAGATCTGCTTCTAAAATGCTAGTATTAAATAAAAATACTGGAGAAATAGAACATAAACATTTTAAAGAAATGATAGATTATCTGAATATTGGAGATACTTTGGTATTAAATGATACTAAAGTAATACCAGCAAGACTAATTGGAGAAAAAGAAGATACAAAAGCAGTAATAGAATTATTACTTTTAAAAAATATTGAAGGT
>JAEEGL011660677.1_pt1 | contig 18702 bp, 12 predicted proteins | sample 9134231 | NCBI WGS metagenome assembly JAEEGL01 (sample SAMN16246548, study PRJNA631951) | gut metagenome | biome: gut microbiome; feature: rumen; material: fiber-attached | host: Bos | place: Iran: Karaj | collected 2018-10 | reverse complement strand
ATGGAGAACATGAAGACCCCGACAGCCCTCATCCTCAGCCGTCAGAACATCACGAACCTGCCCGAAGGCAACGACTACGAACAGGCTCGCAAGGGCGGTTACATCGTAGCTGGAAGCGACGAGAATCCCGATGTTGTCTTGGTGGCTACTGGTTCCGAGGTATCGACCCTCGTGGCTGGTGCTGAGCTGCTGCGCAAGGATGGTGTGAAGGTTCGCATCGTGAGCGTTCCCTCCGAAGGCGTCTTCCGCAACCAGCCTCTGGCTTATCAGCAGAGCGTGGTGCCCGCAGGAGCTAAGGTCTTCGGTATGACTGCCGGTCTGCCCGTCAACCTGCAGGGCTTCCTCATCGGTGCCGCTCCCGAGAGCAAGGTATGGGGCCTCGAAAGCTTCGGCTTCTCTGCTCCCTATAAGGTGCTTGACGAAAAGCTGGGCTACACCGCAGAAAACGTGTATAAGCAAGTGAAGGCAATGCTGTAAGCTTGCAATTGATAATTGACAATGGACAATTGACAATTATGGAAATAAAGACAATTGGCATAGCCAGCGATCACGCTGGCTATGCCTTAAAACAATTTGTAAAGGAGTATCTCGAAGAAAAGGGCTACGAGTATAAGGATTACGGAACTTATACGGAAGATTCGTGCGATTACTCCGACTTTGGTCATGCGTTGGCACGTGGCATAGAGCAAGGAGAGGTATTTCCGGGCATTGCCATCTGCGGAAGTGGCGAGGGCATCAATATGACGCTCAACAAGCACCAATCGATCCGGGCCGGTCTGTGCTGGATACCTGAGATAGCTCATCTCATCCGTCAGCACAACAATGCCAACGTACTCGTCATGCCTGGCCGTTTCATCGATGAAGATATGGCAAGAAAGATTATGGACGAGTTCTTCGCCACTGAGTTTGAGGGTGGCCGCCACCAACGGCGTATAGATAAGATACCAGTTCAGTGAAGGCAATGTTGCTTTCCTCAATTGCCAAGCATGAATCATCTTGTCGCTAAGGTAGAAAGCCTATAAGACAATCACGGATTTGTTCCGTTTTTATGAAAGAAAGATGCTATGAACAACAATTTGTAGCATCTTTCATTTTGTTATAATAAAACTCCATAAACCTCTATTTTATCGGTGAAATCGCGCCATTTGCAACAATATTATAGATTTCTGAACCCACGTTTCAAGTCCGTTTCTCCCTTTTTTCGGAACTTTGCACCACGATTCTAAAACTAAATCGCTATGAAACGTTTTCTTACTCTTTCCTTCGTTTTCATCTGTCAATTATTTATTGGCAGTACAGTCTTCTCACAAACCCAGCGTGCCCTATGGGGGGCCATCAATAGCAATAAAGATGCAACAACATCTGGCTATAAAGACCATAACGGCAAAGTGCTCCTGACATGGCGTATGCTCCCAGGTGATAACGCCGAAACAGCATTTGACATCTATCGTCGTCAAGGGACAGGCAGCGAGGAGAAGATTGCCTCTAATATAAAAGGTAAGACAAACTTTCAGGATCTCTCAGCCAGTGGCAGTGTCGATAACTACTATCGCCTGACCTATGCCAACCAATCAGCAACGCTGGCCACATACACCTTGCCTGCCGCACAAGTAAGTGGTGGACTTCCTTACACCTCCATTCCCCTGCGTGGCACAACTGACGTTAGTAATCTTTCCGACATCATTTATCAAGCCAATGACTGTTCTGTCGGAGACTTGGATGGCGATGGCCAGATTGAGGTCGTGGTAAAGCGTTTGCTTACAGTCCTGAATTCAGATGGTTCCGTCCTTAGTGATGGCACGGGAGGCAGCGACTCAGACATGCGCGCGCGTCATACTGTTATATGGGATGCCTACAAGTTGGACGGCACCTTCCTGTGGCGTGTGAAGTCTGGTCCCAATATCATCCTTGGCAATAGTTCCAACTTTGCCGTGGTGGACTTGGACGGTGATGGAAAGTGTGAGTTTGTGACTAAGACTGGCGAAGGTACAGTCTTTGGTGACGGCACAGAGATTGGCGATACGGACAACGATGGTGTGACTGACTATCGCAGCCGTTGGCCGTGTCAGCATTATACGGGTGATGGTGACAATGGTTATGGTGGTCCGGAGTTCTTTTCCGTTGTAGATGGTGCCACTGGACGAGAACTGGCTCGTGCCAACTTTATTGCGCGTGGTCCTGAAGGACAAACTCCCGCCCAGTGGGCTGCCAACTGGGAGGCAAACGACTGGAAGTGGGACCCTCGCACGAGTAAGTACGCATGGAAACTGGCAAACTCGTTGCGCCTTGGTGCGGCTTCATTTGACGGACAGACCAACCAGATTTTCCTCGGGCGTGGTGTCTATGGACGCACCATCGTAGAGGGTTGGAAATATGCCAATGGTAAGTTGACCCGACTGTGGAAACTTGACACCGACACCTCGGGCGGTAACAATAAGGATGGTAAACCCAATAGTGCCTACGCAGGTCAAGGAAACCACTCGTTCAACGTGGCTGACCTGGATGGTGATGGCAAGGATGAGGTAATGTATGGCTCGTGTGCCTTTGATGATGACGGAACAGGACTCTGGAGCACGGGACTTGGACATGGCGATGCCAACCACGTAGGTAAGTTCTTGCCCGACCGCGAAGGCTTGCAGGTGTTCCATTGCCTGGAAAACGGTAAGACTCAAGTTGCACTGCACGATGCAGCCACAGGTGCCACAATCTGGAGCAAGGTGGCAGATGCCGACAACGACATGGGACGTTGTATGGTGGCCGACATTAATCCCAACTCGCCTGGATGTGAGTTTTGGATGTATGGCAACTGGGTGTATGACCAGAATGGTAATGAGTTGGGCTACAACTGCGCTTCGGCAAACATGGGTATTTGGTTTGATGGTACCCTCTCTCGTCAACTTATTGATGGCGATAAGATAGATGGCTCACTTGGTCGCGTTTTCACCCTCTATCGCTACAATATGTCATACAACAATGGGACGAAAAAGAATCCCGGTTTTGTGGGTGACTTCCTGGGCGACTGGCGCGAGGAAATCATCATGCCAGACCAGTCAAAGGTGGGTGACATAAAGATTTTCAGCACTTGGTATCCTACAGACCATATGTTCCCTTGGCTCATGACAGACCACACCTATCTCATGAGTTGCATCAACGAGAACGTGGGTTACAATCAACCCACCAATCTTGGCTACTATCTTGGCAGCGACCTCACGAGCGACGCTGAGGCTTGGGAGGCTGCAGGCTGTCCTAACGTTTCGACTTGGGGGACAAAACTCTCCGCGGGTACATATTATTTATATAATGTAGAGTCTGGGCAATTTATCACCTCTGGTCATTGGTGGGGCACGCATGCCGCAGTTGATGACGATGGAATGGCTGTGACCTTGGCAGGAAGTGGTGACACATACACGATCTCCACCAATGTGGCTTTCTCCGGTCGTTACTTTGGCGCAGACCTCTATATGGACAACAAAACAGCCGCTTCGTGGGTCTTCGAGAAAGTGGATGGTACGGAGAACACCTACACCATGCGCTTGGGCAGTGACTATCTGACCTACATCGGCAACAACAATGTAGCCACTACCACCACGGCTACAACCCCAGCCAGCCACTGGCAACTCATCAAACACAGTCAACTCGTCTCCCGTCTCTACAGTGCCACTCCGCAGAATCCCGTCGATGCCTCGTTCTATATGACCAATGCCCGTGTGCGCCGTGGATGGCCGCGAGCCATTAGTGGCACGGAACTTTCCGACTTCGGTGACTTCAATACAAACAGCGAAGGACTTTACACTGGAGGCGTTGCAGCCTATGGACAGTGGCATAAGACCTTCGACAACTATCAAGAGATGAGTGGAGTTCCTAATGGCGTGTATCACATATGTGTCAAGGGCTTCTATCGTGAGAATGCCGATTATCCCGCCATACCTTATTTCTATGCGAATGAAGCCACGGCCCAGCTTAAGAAAATGGGTGACATAGGAACAGAGAATGCCAAGAATGCGGCCAAGGCATTGCGCGACGACACCTATCTCATCGCTCCCCTGACTGTCACTGTCACGGATGGCAATCTGCGTGTGGGGGTGAAGAGTGATGCAGATGTTGACTGGGCAAGCTTCCGTCAGTTCACCATTCTCTATCTTGGCTCCGAGGAGGCTTATGCCCCTTATGCCGAACTTGACAATGCAATTGCGTGGCTCGATGCTGTAGGTGATTTGCCATACGCTGACCCGGCAAAGAAACCCATGGTACCAGCTGCGGCCACAAGCATTGAGGATGCTCAACAGAAGGCTGCAGCACTCATCACTGCCTTGCGTGCCTACATTGAGAGCAATGGCTTGGCAGAAGGTGTGCCTACCGCACGGAATATGACCAACTATATCGTGAACCCATCCGAGCCTACGAACAACAACGGTTGGACGATAACAGGTGCCATCAACAATCCCTTGAACAATGAACCTTGGACCAATGCTGACGGCAACAGCACGCACTCCTATTTCGATGGCGGTAACTGGGGTGGCAACTCATGGGAGACTGCTATGAGCCAGAACATCACGCTGCCTGCTGGTCAGTACTCGCTTTCGGTAAAGGCACGTGCTGCCCGGGAAGTTGATGCCTATAGCCTCTCCGTAGGTGGACAAACCATCAATCTTCCCTGTTTGGGCAATGCAGGCAACATCTTCAATCGTGGTTGGGGCGATAGCTATGTCGTCTTTGAGTCTGATGGCAATCCCGTGGTTATACGTATCGATGCCTCCTCCACAACCCTTCACACTTGGTTCTCCATTAGTGACTTCCGTCTCATGCAACTCAGTGCCCTGGGCATAGACATCAATAATGATGGGAAGATGGACTTTGACGATGTTCCGGCCTTGATTGCTGTCATACTCGGAAAAGATCCCGACCATCTCTACAACCACGACGCAGCAGACGTCAACAATGATGGCTATATCACTGTTGTCGATGCAACGAAACTGGTAAATCTTCTAAGGGGAAAAGGAAACTAATTGACGCGGTAGGTTCCGCCAACCCATTCTACAAAGGGCTCTTCCTCGGTCAATCTGTGATGGCTGACGTAGAGCCCTTCTTCGTTGACCACAACTACGACACAATCTTCCGTGCGTCCGTCAGGCAGCATGATATGGTGGTAGCCAAGCTTGCGTGTCATCGACCTCTTCTTTGGTTGACATGTGCCTTGCCGGGCAGTATGACTTTTTTCTTTTCAACGATGTTGATTTTCTTGTCCACCTGCTGCTGTTCACGCAGTTCTTCCGGTGTGAGACGTTCGTGTGGACCTCGCTCGAAGATTCTTATAGTCGTGTCTGTGCTCAGGCTGTCAGCGGATGATATTGTATCTGGTGCCTCTATTGTTTCGTTGTGGAAGCGCAGGAGTAGGGGACGACTGACAACCCACATGCGGAACTGTTCTTCCTTTGACTCATCGAAACTGTAGTAGAATGTGCACCTGATGCGGCGCAGGTTGCGGTCTTTTGGCACGCGATGTTGTTCGATGCTAATGGTGGCATCATAGTCACCAACGATGGGACTTGTGGCACTGACTATGGTGTCACCCTCGTATTCCAATTGCAGCAGGATGTAGCCTTCGCGTTGTCCGTCGGCTGTAATGAAGCGATTGGTACAACGGAATCGGAAGGAATCGCCGTGTTGATAAGTGGAATCGGCAGGAATGGTCAGGGTATAAAGGTTTGACTCGCGATTGCCGTAGAGGAACATCATGTCACGTCCCGACCAAATGTTGGCTGTGTCGCCATCGGCAGTGTAGTGCATAAACTGGTCTTCCTCGGGAATGTTGAGTCCAGCCTTGTCCGACTCGCGTGCCAATCGGGCATCGAGGTGTTTGTACATCTCTTCAAGATGGTCGGCATGACCCGAGTACCACACCATAGAGGTGTCAAACTGTGCTTCAGTAATATGGTGCTTCTCAAAAACCTTTTGTATGTAGAGATAGCGGTTTTCCTCCTTGTCGTCGCCTTGTGCATCTGCCATTCCCTGTGCCATGTGATAATCGTAGAGAATGCGCTCCATCTTTCCTTGGGGAATGACGTAGGAGGGAAGTCCCACGCTGCAAGCGGTGAGTAGCAGGAGAAACCCCACCCCCAATCCCCTCCCGAGTGAGGGGCGTTTATAGTTTCGAAGACTTGCGACTACATGCCTTACTATCCTATATACCATATTTTCTCTATATGACTTGTCTGGATTGGATATCTAAGCCAGTTTCTTCCGATAGAACAGCAGCAAGGCAATGATGCCGCACGAGATGGCTGCATCGGCAAAGTTGAAGATAGGGGAGAAGAAGATGAAATGCTCGCCGCCCAACCCTGGCACCCACAAGGGCCAGTCCCATTCCACCAAGGGGAAATAGAACATGTCCACCACTCGACCGTTGAACAAGGTACCATAGCCCGAACCGAAGGGGACGAATTCCGCAATCATGGGAACCGGTGGATTGTTGAAGATGAGTCCGTAGAATACGCAGTCGATGATGTTGCCTGCTGCCCCTGCGATAATCAGTGAAAGGCAAACGAGATAGCCCCACGAGATGCCTCTGCGGATACATTTTACAAGGTAGTAGGTCAGCAGAGCAACAAAGACGATGCGAAAGGAGGTGAGCAGGAACTTGTCGAAAAACTCCCAACCGAAAGCCATTCCGTTGTTCTCGGTGAAGAGCAGGTAGAACCAATCGGTCACATGGATGCTTTGGTGGAGATACATGCCTGTCTTCACCGCTACCTTGATGACCTGGTCTATGCCAACGACACCCAGAAATATCAGGGCGGCAATAATCCCTCTCCCTGCCTCCCCCGAGGGGGAGGAGTGGTCACTATGATTAATCAAACTCCCTTCGTCGTTCATTCTGCTTTATTCTTTATCTCGTTTCTACGCCCCTTGCTACAAGTTCCCCTCGTCCCTTGGAGAGGGGGTAGGGGTGAGGCGTGGGCTGGGGGGGAGAGTCCCCTTTTACTTTCTGTTCTGCTTGGCCTCGATGCTCAGTGTGGCATGGGGCACGGCACGCAGACGCTCCTTGGGGATGAGTTTACCCGTTTCGCGACAGATGCCATAGGTCTTGTTTTCGATGCGCAGAAGTGCTGCCTGCAGACCCTGAATGAATTTCTGACTGCGCGCTGCCAACTGAATCAACTGTGCCTTGCTTTGTGCCTCACTGCCTTCTTCCATGGCATGGAAGGTGGGAGATGTGTCGTCCACACCGTTTTCGTTGCCTTTCGACAACTCATCCATCACCTTTTTGTAGTCACGTTTCGTCAGTTCCAGTTTCTCAAGGATAATCTGACGAAACTCTTCAAGTTCTTCGTCAGAATAGCGTGTTTTCTCTTCCATAGTAATAAATGGTATGCTTATCTTTTTATGTTTACGTTCACTTTATAGTCCTCGAAGTCCAGTTCCGTGGCATCATTCACTTGGTCCACCAACGTGAGACTGTTGGCAAGCACTTGTGCGGAGATGTATTCGCCAAACTGCTGCACTGCCTTGTCGGTTTCGGGATGATGCTGGAGTTGGATGTCGATGCGGTCGGTGATTTCAAATCCGCTTTCCTTGCGCAGGTTCTGGATGCGTTTCACCAGTTCGCGTGCCACACCCTCGTTCTTCAGTTCTTCGGTGACGGTGATGTCCAGTGCCACGGTCAGTGCACCCTCGTTGGCAACGGTCCAACCTGGGATGTCCTCGCTGTAGATTTCCACATCCTCGGCCTCGATGAGCACTGTGTCGCCCGTTGAGAGCGTAATGTTCAGGTTGCCCTGACGTTCCAGTTCTGCAATCTGTTCCTGCGACATGGCTGTTACGGCTGCGTTGACGTCTTTCATCAGTTTGCCAAACTTCTTGCCCATGGTGCGGAAGTTGCATTTCACCTTCTTCACCAGTATGCCGCTGCCTTCCACAAACTCCAGTTCCTTCACGTTCACTTCGTCCAGGATGAGTTGCTTCATGGCCTCGATGCGTTGCTGCTGTTCGTTGTCAACGGCGGGGATGGCAATCTTCTGCAGGGGTTGGCGCACGATGATTTGTTCCTTCTTGCGGAGCGAAAGCACCATGGAGGTGATCTGCTGTGCCAGTTCCATGCGCGACTCCTGTTCCTTGTCTATCTTGCTCTCGTCGGCCACGGGGAATGTGCTCAGATGCACACTCTGTGTGTCTCTTCCTGTAGCTTCCGTGAGGTCGCGATAGAGACGGTCGGCATAGTAGGGTGCAATGGGAGCCATCAACTTGGCCACGGTCTCCAGACAAGTGTAGAGGGTCTGATAGGCAGAAAGTTTGTCAATGCTCATGGCAGAGCCCCAGAAGCGTTTGCGTGAGAGGCGTACAAACCAGTTCGAAACGTTGTCCACCACGAACGACTGAATCAGACGGCCGGCACGTGTGGGTTCGTAGTCTTCATAGCAGTTGGTCACTTCCAGGATGAGAGAGTTCAGTTCCGAGAGAATCCAGCGGTCCATCTCAGGACGTTGTGCCATGGGGACATCGGGTTCCTCGTAGCTCCAGCCATCCACATTGGCGTACATGGTCAGGAACGAATAGGTCTGGAACAGTTTGCCGAAGAACGAACGCGATACTTCCTTCACTCCCTCCTCGTCAAACTTCAGGTTGTCCCAGGGTTGCGAGTTGGTCAGCATGTACCAGCGTACGGCATCGCTTCCGTAGTTTTCTATGGCCTCGAAGGGATTGACGGCATTGCCCAAACGCTTGGACATCTTCATTCCGTTCTTGTCCAGCACCAGACCGTTGGAGATGACTGCCTTGTAGGCCACTGAGTCGAACACCATTGTGGCAATGGCATGCAAGGTGAAGAACCAACCACGAGTCTGGTCCACACCCTCGGCAATGAAGTCGGCGGGGTAGGCTGTGCGGTTGTCCAGTGCCTCCTTGTTCTCGAAGGGGTAGTGCAACTGAGCATAGGGCATGGCACCCGAGTCGAACCACACATCGATGAGGTCCAGTTCGCGCTTCAGCGTGGCACCGCTTTTGCCCACGAGCCAAATCTGGTCCACGTAGGGACGGTGGAGGTCTATCTTGTCGTAGTTCTCCTGACTCATGTCACCAGGCACGAAACCACGTTCCTTCAGTGGATTGCTGGGCATGATGCCTGCAGCCACCGATTTTTCTATTTCGTTGTACAACTCTTCCACCGAGCCGATGCAAATTTCCTCCTTTGTCTCACGGTTGCGCCAGATGGGTAGCGGAGTGCCCCAGTAGCGGCTACGCGAGAGGTTCCAGTCGTTCAGGTTCTCCAGCCACTTGCCAAAGCGTCCCGTACCTGTCGATTCGGGCTTCCAATTGATGGTCTTGTTCAGTTCCATCATGCGTTCCTTGGCTGCTGTGGAGCGGATGAACCACGAGTCAAGAGGATAATACAAGACGGGCTTGTCCGTGCGCCAGCAGTGGGGATAGTTGTGCACGTGTTTCTCTATCTTGAATGCCGTTCCTTCTTGCTTCATTTCCATGCACAGCACGATGTTTAGGTCCTCGGTCTTCGAGAGTTCCTTCTCGTCCATGCCAGCATATTTTGGGTCGTAGGCATTCTTTACGAAGTCGCCGCTGTGGTGCCAGTAGCTATCGCGCACGCAGAGTTCTGTGAATGCCTCGTCCATGTCTTCCTTCACGAAGTATTTACCAGTGAAGTCCACCATGGGACGTGTGTCGCCAGCTTTGTCAATGACAAACAGACTGGGTATGCCGGCATCCTTTGCCACCTTGGCATCATCGGCACCAAATGTGGGTGCAATGTGCACGATGCCCGTACCGTCCTCCGTGGTCACATAGTCGCCAGGGATGACGCGGAAGGCATCCTGCTCCTTGTCCACCACCTTGCCGTTTTCCAGTGCGCAGGGTTTCACCCAGGGGAACAGTTGCTCGTATTGCAGCCCCACGAGGTCCTCGCCTTTACCCTTCCACAGGATGGGGAGTGTTTCCCCTTCTTCTGCCTTGAAGTATGCTGACAGACGGCTCCCTGCCAAGATGTAGATAGCCTCTTTCTTCGAGTATGGGTTTTGTCCCTTCACAGCCACGTAGTCAATCTTTGGGCCCACGCACAATGCTGTGTTCGAAGGCAATGTCCAAGGAGTCGTGGTCCATGCCAAGATGTAAACGGGCAAAGCCTCTCCATTGTCCATTGTCAATTACACGGAACTGTGCCGTCACCGTTGTATCCTTCACGTCGCGGTAGCAACCAGGCTGGTTCAACTCGTGGCTGCTCAGTCCGGTACCGGCAGCGGGGGAGTAGGGCTGTATGGTGTAGCCCTTGTACAGGAGGTCCTTCTCGTAGAGCTGCTTCAGCAACCACCAGAGGCTCTCGATGTACTTGTTGTCATAAGTGATGTAGGGGTGTTCCATATCCACCCAGTAGCCCATTCTGTGGCTCAGGTCCTCCCATTCGCCCGTGAACATCATCACGTTTTGGCGGCACTTCTGGTTATAGTCCTCGATGCTGATGGTCTTGCCGATGTCCTCCTTCGTGATGCCCAGTTCCTTCTCCACGCCCAGTTCCACTGGCAGTCCGTGGGTGTCCCATCCGGCTTTGCGATGCACCTGGAACCCCTTCATCGTCTTGTATCGGCAGAAAGTGTCCTTCAGCGAGCGAGCCAGCACATGGTGTATGCCCGGATGTCCGTTGGCCGATGGGGGGCCTTCGAAGAAGATGAATGAGGGGCAACCCTCTCTTTCCGATATGCTGCGGTGGAACAGGTCTTCCCGGTCCCAACGTTCCAGTTCCTCGTGGTTCACCTCCGAGAGGTTCAATCGTGTGCGTTCTGCGAATTTACTCATTATATATCTGTGTTTTATTACCTTATTTTCTACGTATGTCTTAAAAAACGCCCGCGAAGATACGAAAAAATGAGGGAAAATGCAAATTTAGAGCAGCAAAATGCACATCTGCGATGTAAAAGGACATTTCCGCTTGTGTGGATTTGCCATTCTCACGCATTTTTCAATCGGTGCGTGTGTGTCATGCAACCCAAAAACGGGCGACCTCCATTGGTGAAAGCGGCTCTGACAGCAGAGTAACGGAGTAATTGACGATTTGACAAATTTACAATTTCACAATTTATCATTGTCCATTATCAATTGTCCATTGTCAATTATCCATTGACACTTCGTCTCGCTATTCGCTCGCGACCCCTTCGGCGTTGTCTATTATCCATTAAAAAGAAACCCTCTCCACGACATAATCGTGAAGGGGGCTTTTTTGTGTGTAAAAGGATTGATATGTGGAATGTGTGTGATTTCCTGTTATTGTTGGCTCTTCAGCAGGTTCACCAGCGAGGTGAGGTCGGCGAGGGAGATCTGTCCACTGCCATCTACATCTGCTGCTGTGAGGTCTATTTCGTTGGCACTTACGGTGCCTGCAAGATAGCCTGCGAGGGTGGGGACATCCAGCAGATTTACATTGCCGTCCATGTTGACATCACCGAACTGGTAGCTCACTTTCACGCGCTTGTAAAGGGCAATGGGCTTGTAGTTGCCGGTGGTGTTGCGATAGTAACGGAAACGCGACGATGTGCCATTGTCGTAGTAGCGCAGATAATAGGTGTAGGTGCTCCATCCGCCGCTGTATGTGGCATAGATGTTGACATCTCCATCTGAGAAACTCATCGTATTAGCGTATGCCGTGGTGGTGCTTGTGGTGAGGACTCCCGAGTTGGAGGAGGAACCCACGCCGATGTATCTGCCACTCTTGCTCTTCAGCGAATAGCCTGAGTTGTAGGGCGCTATCGTGAATGTGGCAGCCTTGTTTTCCGCGGTGGCAGGTATGCGTTGGTTTTGTATGCTGACACTGATGCTGTTGCCGTAGTTGTCCAGTGTGGTGAGACTGCCGTCCATAGCTTTCAGTCCGTCTTCATAGACGATGAGGTATTCGCCGCTCCAGTCGCTGGGGGCAGAGGTGACTTTGACGAAATAAATGTAGCCCGTCTCGGTCACAGTGATGGTGTAGGTGGCCGAACCCTCGTTGTAACTGTCGGTAGCGGCTACTGTGGCTGTGATGGTGGCAGTTCCTTCGCTCACACCTGTTACAAGGCCTGTAGAGGCATCCACGGTGGCCACGGATGTATTGCTGGAGGTGTAGGTGATGGTTCCATCGCTATTGGTGGTAGCCGTCTGCGTGTAAGTCTCTCCTTCATTGAGGTTCACCGTGGCGGTCTCAAATGAGATGGTAGGGTCTTCGGGTTCGGTTGTCGTGCCGCCCGACGATGTTTTCTTGTACAGCTGGATGGCATTGTAGTTGTCCGGATTTGCATAGTAGCGGAAACGAGTCTGGTTATTGGCAGCATCGTCGCGATAGCATAGTGTGCGCGTGTTGCTCTGGATGGTCACATCGCCATCGGAGATAGAAAGCGTGTTGAGAATGGCTGAAGTGCTATAGGTGACATTGTTGGAACTGCTGCTGCCACCAATGTATTTACCGCCCTTTGCCATAATGCTAAATCCTCCGCTCATGGAAGCGATGGTGAACTCTGCGGCTTCTGTGGCAGAGGTGACGGGTATCTGGCTGTTGGAGATGGTGACAGTAATGGAGTTGCTGTTGGCGTCTGCCGTCAGTGCTCCATTCATGGCCAGGTTTCCTCCTTCATAGACAATGAGGTAGGTGCCGCTCCAGTCGCTGGGTGTACTGGTAACCTTCGAATAGACATCTTCTGAACCACTGCCACCCGAGGAGGTAACGGTAACCGTGCAAGCGTCGGAATAGGTGGTGCCATTGACCGTGATACTGGCAGTGATGGTGGCTGTGCCTGCGCTGACACCAGTTACAACACCGCTATTGTTCACGGTTGCTACGCTGCTGTTGCTGGTGGTCCACGAAATCGTATAGCCGGTGGCGTTCTCTGTGGTGGCTGTCAGCGTGGTCGTACTTCCTGTTTCAACCGATGCTGTGGAGGGCGTAACCGTAATGCTGGGAACTGCAGCTGCACTAACCGTAATGGTGTAGGTAGCCGTAGCACTGCTGTAGGTTGTCGTTTGGGTGGAAGTGGCGGTAATCGTAGTGGTGCCAGCTGCTTTGGCCGTAACAAGACCCGTAGAGGAGTTGACTGTTGCCACGGAGGTGTTGCTACTTGTGTATGACACTGTGCCGTCGCCGTTGTAGGTTGCCGTCTGCGTGTAGGTGTCACCCACCGTCATCGCCTTGGAAGAGGTGGCAAAGGTGAGAGTGGGAGTCTTGCGCGAAACGGTTACCGTATATTGGGCAGAACCAGCATTGTAGGAAGTGGTTGCAGCTACATTGGCGGTAATCGTAGCCGAACCAGCACTAACGGCCGTAACCTTACCTGAAGAGTTGACCGTAGCCACACTGGTGTTGCTACTACTGTATGTGACACTACCATTGGAGTTTGTGGTCACCGTCTGGGTGTAGGTGTCGCCCACCTCCATAGACTTCGAACTCGTAGAGAAGGATACTGTGGGGTTCACGGGATTACTGCTTGAGGACTCCTCCTTTTTGTAGAGTTGGATGGCCTGCTGGCTGCTGTAACTCGAAGACTTATAGTAACGGAAACGTGTTTGCCCACTTGTGGCATTGTAACGTAAGTAAGCTCCTCCACTGCTCACAATGTCAGCATCGCCGCTATTGATGCTAATGGTGTTGGTTAAAGCGGTGCTGCTCCCCGTTAGGCCATTTGAGTTGCTCGTGTTTCCGATGTACAAACCGCTTGCACTCTTGATGGTTCCTGCTGAGGTGTCGATGGTAAATTCTGCAGCCTCTGTCGTTGAAGTGATAGCAATCTGACTATTGGATGGAGTTACACTGATGGTATTGCTCGTCGCGTCGAGCGAGGAAAGTCCACCATTAAAGGCTACATTGCCTCCTTCATAGACAATCAGATATTGTCCGCTGGTGAGGTCACTACTGCTGGTCACCTTCGTGTAATAGTCTCCACTGCTTGTGCCACCACCCGAAGAAGTGACGGTAACTGCACAAGTGGCTGTGTATTGTGTTCCGCTGACGGTGATCTTTGCGGTAATCGTAGCACTACCTGCTGCAACACCCGTAACAGTTACACTACTGCCAGAGGTTGCACTAAGGGATGCTACGCTGCTGTTGCTGGTGGTCCAGGTAATCGTGGCTCCACTGGCATTCGCAACTGTGGCAGAGAGTGACTTTGTGCCCCCTACGGAAATGGACGCGGAAGTTGGACTTACACTGATGCTGGGTGTTGTGCTGCTGCCGCCGCCATCATAGGGATTGACATAGTTATTGGGGTCAAAGGCAACATTGGTGTAACTGCCCCAGATGTATTGCTCAAGGCCAGGGAAGTCGATGAACGGGTTGCGGTTGTTGCTTGCCGTGGAGGGATAGTTGTAGACTGCCTCATTACGGGTTGTTTCCTTTGTGGATACCTGATCCTGTTGCGACCAACTGAGCAGCATGGTTTTAGCCCATGTTGAAAAAGCCGGATATGTGGTGCCATCAAACATTCCATAGCTGCTCCATGTCGATCCCCAACTCGATATCTTTGATTCGTAACAAGTAACAAAATAGAAATAAACGCGAGCAATATCGCCTTTGTACTCATCGTTGGGTTCAAAAACATAATCCTCGGTACAGCCATTGCTTGTAAGGGTAGACGATGGTGTTCCAAGGTAACAATAGTTTCCGCTGGCGGCACAGCCCGACTTAATGGTTCCCACATTACCATGACAATAATTATTACGCACGCCATTCATTTTAGCATCGCTGGGATATACGTGCTGAAGGTCGGACTTCATGGGAGAATTCTCACTGAAAAGGCTTTGTGGGATAAGATGCTCACGATTGTAACCATCGCCTTCTTTGGAATAGGAACTTGCAAAAGCTGAACCAGGAGTGTAGCTGGTTATCTGAGAATAGATGTCATAAAGATAGCCATCACTGCGTTTGTCAGTTTGTGCGTAGGCAGACTTTAATCCATCGTACGACACAGCTGCCGAACTCTTGTAAATGATACCCGCAAGGGCAGTCTTCAAGGCCGATCCTTTTTTTCCACTTGCTGCGGAATAATAAGTCCCCAAGTTTACTGCGCTGGCAAGTAGAACTACGCAGAGTAATAACTGTGTAAAAATAAGTCTAAGTTTGTTCATTATATGATTCTGTGTTTTTCTTGGTTTGCTCAAAATAGCCTACAAAGTTAGCAAAAAGTTGCCTCTCACGCAAATTAAAAGTGGCAATAATTTGACAAGAGGGAACGATTTGCCCCTCTTGTCAAGATGTTAAGCCTTTTTGCAAATTCCGCTCCTCGTTCCTGTCTCGGAGGATTGGCTACTTGGTTTATCGCAACAGGAAATCGACGGCAAAATAGGTAATGAGGGCTGCAATCCATCCCAATAACACTTTGCCGGAGATGTGGCGGAAATACCACCAAATGCTGGTCTCCTCACTCTTCAGAAATGCCAGTCCTGCTGTGCTGCCAATGGGCAACAGACAACCACCAGCGCAAGCCGAAAGAATCACCAAATGCCAGTATTGACCATTCTGCGTGAAGAACTCCTGATACCAAGAAAGTCCTTGTCCGTCAGGTACTACATCATAGATGCTGACAGCCGACAGCACTAGACACACATTGTCAAGCACAGCCGAGAGTACACCCATGAAAACGGACAAGACATAGATGTCGTGGATGTAAGTGTCAAACCAACGACCTACACTCTGCATGGCACCTATCTCCACCAAAACACCAACGCCCAGCGCCACACCAATGAAGAACATGATGACCTGCAAGACTTCGTATTGTAATCTGCGGTCACTACCTGGCAGCGTTACTGGTTGCTCGGTGCGAATGCGACTGCGGTTGAATATCTCGTTGAGCACCCAAACCACACCCAACACACACAACGAACCAAGGAATGGCGGCAGGAGCGTGAGACGATGGAAGGTGGGCACAAACCACAGTCCTCCAATGCCCAAGAACAGCATTATAGCGCGTTGCCACACGGGCATGGCGGAGTCATCGCCGCGGAACACAATATGACGACGGTTGATGTCTAAGGTGTCTGGTAGTTCGTAGCTTATCAGCACTACGGGGATGGCTGTTGCCACCAAAGCGGGTAGAGTCATGGCTGCTGCAAAGTCGGTAGGTGTGACAGCATTGCGTGTCCAAAGTATCAGACTGGTGACATCGCCGATGACCGTGAACGAACCGCCACAGCACGCTGCAACCACAATGGCTGCTCCCACATAGAGCCTCTGTCGTCTGTTAGCCAAAATGCGGCGCATGATGATGAGCATGAGCACCACGGTGGTCAGGTTGTCGAGATTGGCTGAGAGAATGAAGGTGATGAATACTACTCCCCACAGGAAACGACGTGTGGCGCGTGTGCGCAAAAAAGAGGAGATGAAATCAAAGCAACCATTGTCTGACAATACTTCCACGATGGCCATGGTGGAAAGCAGATAGAGCACGATGCTGCAGAAGTATGCCGACTGATGCACGAACACGCCCTCGGCTATCGCTTGTTTGTCGGCACCAACGTAAATGATGTAGAGAATCCAACCTACTACACCGGCAAACATTGCCGTTGTGGCCTTGTTGATGTGGGTTATGTGCTCACTGGCAATCAGCAAATATGCCAGCAACATCAGTGCAATTATGGCTATGGTCATGGGCGGGAGAATGGTGAAGGGTGAAAGATGAAGGATGAATTGAGGTTAAACTTTTAAACAGGGCGTAGCCCGATTAAACTGTTAAACTTTTATTTATCGTTATTGTTTTACAATCGTTTTTATCTTTACAATGCGGCGCTTGTCCACTTCGTTTACTTCAAATACCAGATGACGGAAGGTGATGCGTTCGTGTAAGGCAGGGAAACCACCTTTGATTTCCAGCAGTAGTCCTCCAAGGGTATCGGCTTCACCCTCCACTTCTTCGAAGAAGTCATCGTCGAGTCGCATGACGCGCAGGAAATCACTCAACGGGCACTTGCCGTCAAAGAGATAGGTGTTTTGGTTCATGCGCATGTAGGGCCTTTCCGTGTCGTCGTATTCATCATCTATTTCGCCTACAATCTCCTCAAGGATGTCTTCCATCGTGACGATGCCGCTCGTGCCTCCAAATTCATCCACCACAATGGCAATGTGCACCTTCTCCTTCTGGAAATCGCGCAAGAGGTCGTCAATCATCTTTGTCTCAGGCACGAAATAGGGTGGACGCACCAGGCTTTGCCAACGGAAGTTGGCTGGTTTGCTCAAGTGCGGCAACAGGTCTTTGATGTACAGCACACCTTTGATGTTGTCCTCCGTCTCACTATAGACGGGAATGCGTGAATAGTTGTTCTCGATAATGCATTGCAGCACCTCGGGAAAGGGTGTCCGCATCTCCAGGTCCACCATGTCCACACGTGGTGTCATCACCTCGCGTACCGTTTCTCCTCCAAAGCGTATGATGCCCTCCAGCATGCTTCCCTCTTCTGCAATCTCGCGTTTGTCGGTCAGTTCCAGAGCCTGTTCCAAATCGTCCACAGTCAGTGCCTCGGCTTCGTGGTGTGCCATAATGCGTTCTGTCAATCCTTTTGAGCGCACGAGTATCGACGATAGAGGGTAGAAGAGTTTGTTGAGCACCACATACACAGGGGCAGCCACACGGCAGAATCCCAACCTGTGCTGTGCGGAGTATATCTTGGGCATCACTTCGCCGAACAACAACAGCAGGAAGGTCAGCAATACCGTCATCAGCAGAAACTCCACCCAATAGGTTGCGAAGTGGAATATCTGCATAAGGGCAAAGTTCAGCAGCATGATGATGGCCACATTCACCAGGTTGTTCGAGATGAGTATGGTGGCAAGTAGCCGCTCGCTGTGAGCCAGCAATCGTGAAATCTTTTCATCACTGCGATGTCGCTCTTCTTCCACTTCCTCCATATCGCGTGGTGTGAGGGAGAAAAAGGCTATCTCCGAGGCCGACACAAATCCAGAGCATAGCAGCAAGGCCGCCGCAATGCCAATGGCAACAAGACTCCCAACGCTGGGAGTCGCAACCTCTATTTGATTTAAGATGCCTGAATAAAACACTTCCTAGTTCTCGTTTTTGTTTCCGTACGCGTAGCGTTTCGTTATTCGTACGAAGTTAGAACGGCATCCCGTCGTTTTCAGGCTGTGCTGGAGTCTGTGTTGGAGCTTGAGGTTGTGTGGGAGTTGGCTGAATGGGTGCAGACTGAGCCTGGCGTGGACCGGAAAGCATCTCCATATTGTCTGCCCACACCTCTGTTACGTAGCGCTTCACGCCATTGCGATCGTCGTAGGAACGCGTGCGTATTTGCCCTTCGATGAAGAGTTTGTCGCCCTTGTGCACATACTTTTCTACAGTCTCTGCCAGCTTGCGCCAAACCACGATGTTGTGCCATTCCGTGCGCTCAGGCACTTGTGTGCCATTTTGCATTGTGTACGCACGATCAGTGGTGGCGAGTCGGAACGAACCTACAGCCACACCTTGTTCTACATAGCGAACCTCGGGCTCTGCCCCGACGTTGCCAATCAGCATTACTTTGTTCAGTGACATATTTCTCAGTTTCTATTTACGATTTACCATTTACGTTTATTCAGGCACAAATGTACGAAGATTTTGCGAATCGTGCAAATCAAGCAAACGGAATCTTCACTACAATCTTCCTGACAGGACGCGACACTCCATCAATGGCCATACATGGCATGTGGGCATCGGTGGGGTAGAGGATGAGCCAACTCTCCGCGCTGACTTTCACCCGTTT
>JAEEGL015295471.1_pt1 | contig 18703 bp, 17 predicted proteins | sample 9134231 | NCBI WGS metagenome assembly JAEEGL01 (sample SAMN16246548, study PRJNA631951) | gut metagenome | biome: gut microbiome; feature: rumen; material: fiber-attached | host: Bos | place: Iran: Karaj | collected 2018-10 | reverse complement strand
TCGTCCGCTTGGTTGCGCGTGTCAATCAGGGCTTGGATATACTCGGCTTTTTGCTCCTTGAGAACTTTCACAAGAACGAGGCCGAACTCCCATTGTAGCATATTCATCACGAGGCGAGACATACGTCCGTTGCCGTCCGCCCAGGGGTGAATGCTGACAAGACGGTAATGCGCGATAAAAGAGAGGTTGTAGGCGGAGAGGATATCTTCCGATCTCAAGTTTTTGCGCTCGCTGTTGAGCCAACAACAGAAGTCCTGCAGAGCCTGAGGCACTTTTTGATAGGCCAGATAAGAGCGTCCGCCAAAGCCTGCAGTGACGTTAACCAAACGCAAATCGCCGTTAGCAGCAGAGAACGCTCCGAGAGGCGTGTTGTAGGTACTTCCGGTATTCTTCATGACCAAAGCGGACAAGCTGCAAAGTAACTCCACGCTATAGTCGGCGTGCTTAGTTGCAAGGCGTTGCGCCTCATCGTAGGCCGCTTTCAGGTCGAGGTTCATCATCAGCTCCTGCAGCGTACGGCCGGGAGCTGTGATGCCTTCGTCAAAAAGCAATTGGTTCTCTATCTCCGTAACGGTACTACCCTCAATAGCGGTTGAGTGCGTGATTATAGAGTACAAGTAGAACTTCTTGTAGTCAATCTGCTCAACTATTCCCAACCGATGGTACTCGGCGAGAGTCTGGAGAAAATCCATATTGGGGTCATTCGTTTTCATCTTCATAGAATTTCCGAGTGCAAAGGTAGTGCTTTTTTCTGAATTGTGCAAGAAAAAAGTGAAAAAAGTGTTAAATAGTGATCACTCGATGGGAATTTGTTCGCCGAGGAAGTGGGGTTGGCGGGTGATGAGGATGTCGAGGACGGCATTGACGCGGGCGAGCCATTCGCGCACAATCATGCGAATCTGCCAACTGCGGACAGGGACATCTTCGGCGTTGAAAGCAATGGCGTCAATGCCCTTCCTCTGAGTGATGTAGAGGGCGCGCTCGTTGTGGAACTTCTGGGAGATGACAGTGAAACTGTCGAGGCCGAAGACTTCCTTGGCGCGGACCATAGAGTCGAGCGTGCGGAAGCCGGCGTAGTCGAGGTGGATGGTCTCTTCGGGGATGCCCTGCGCCACGAGGTCCTGCATCATCCAGGTAGGTTCGTCGTAGGCCTTGTGGGAGTTGTCGCCGCTGATGAGGATATGGTCGATTTTGCCGGCCCGGTAGAGGCTGACGCAGGCGTTGAGGCGGCGGACATAGAAGGCGTTGATTGCGCCGTAGCGGTTGTATTTGCTCGTGCCGAGGACAAGGCCGACCTTGTTGTACGGAATACTTTCAACGTCATCGTACATCCGCCCTTCGGCGCTGCGCATGACGAGGATATTGCAGACGATGATGGCGGCAATCGCTGCAAGGGCAAGAGCCAAGAGTATGTAGATGAGGCGTTTCATTTCGGGGACAAAGGTTCTGTTCTATTTTTGTTGTGAGAGAAGGAAGCTGTCGCGTGGGATGGTGTAGGAGTCGCTTTGGCGAAGATGCATTTCTGCAAAGTCAAACTCCCACCGAGAAACAGACACCTCCTCGTCTGTCAGAGTGATATACTCTATATTCCCTGATGAACCAATACCCACTAACCCATCAACCATATAGGAGTATTCATACTTTGCTTTCAGCTCTTCGTAAGGATGTTTTTCCAAAAAAGACTCACCGTCGCAAATGTCACGAACAGGGTATTTGGGAGAGCAGATTGTGACCTTTTCCGGAGAATAGTATTCAATAATAAGGCTATCTTGTGTGTCAATTGCAAAGCCCCAAAAACCTATACTAGGCACTTCAATATAGTTGTTTTTTGGCCGGAAGGGAGACCAGTACTTTTCAAAAATAGCCTGGTTTCCCCATACCGTGACCGTATCATCATTAGGTAGTTTATAAAAGCGACGTGAAAACCTTTGGCAGTGACTTAGGCATACGCTGAGAACCGGTGCCAACAAAATGATTAAAGCCCACGTGAAAATGGTCTTTTCTTTTCCGTTTTTGCGTTTGCGGACGTTAAACAACATGCAGGCTATAATAATCAGTAGTATTAAATACAATATGGTGACATACCAAAGATATGCCCCCATCAATATAAGCACATTGCCCCCTGCGGTCCAACGCACGGTGATGACTACGATATCCAAAATAGTTGCCAGTATCAACCATATGATACGTCGTATAAATAAATCCTTTGTCATAATTATGAAATATTTTATCTCTTATTTTCATGTGCAAGACGCAAGATGGCTTGTAATTAACTGATTTTTACTTGTTTGTAACGAACTTGCAATCTTGCATATGAAAATAAGGGGTTTAACATTTACGATACTTCCCTTTACCTATCCGTTTGATTGTTTTATTTTGTACAGCTTCTGTCAGTCGTCCCCTGATTGTACGCTCCAATACGTTCAGCTCCGGAGCAAGGGCAACTGCATCTGCCGAAGTAAACACATCCGGCAGTAAATCAAACAATCCGGCAGCTTTGGTATTGCGGTGGATGGGCTCGGCAGATTCGGAAGTATGGGGCTCGTTGAGCATATTCACCATCGCCGCGGAGTGGTAAATAAGAGTGTCCGCAAGAGTAACTAACGTCTTGAAATCCTCATCGCAGCAGTACATCTTATCGGGAGCTGCGGCTTCCGGGTCCAAACGCAGGGCGGCAAGGATAGCTCCGATGCGCTGAATCGAAACAGAGAAACGCTTCACCATGGCGGCATAGGCCTCGGGAGCATAAGAGAAAATGTCGCGCAAAGCGTGGTGCGCCTCGAAGAACTCGCCCAGTTGTTGCCATTGTTCCGGGCTGAGCTTCCAGTAGATGTTCCTGCTCAGGCCGGAGAGGTATTTCCAACGCTCCAACAGTTCCTGTCCCAACAGCTCGAAGACGGGATTATCTGCATGCTCGGCCTCGCGTTCGTCAGACACATACACATTCATGTTGAACTCCGGCGCACGCTTGATAATATAGGCCATAAACCGGCTGGCCAGTCCGTTTTCACCAGTGCCCATCAGCGGCGCAAGCTGCTTGGGCGTGCCGGAGATAATCATGCTGATATGCGGCTGCCTGACCTCTTTGTTGACCGTACCCTTGGGGCCATGCATGCGGGAAACGCGCAGCGTCTCGTGCTCAAACGACTTGCGCAGTAGGGTGGAGTAGTTGTTGTTCTTCTGCTTCCAGGTGTTGGCCAGTTCGTCTATCTCCGTCTCAAGGATGAACCCCGTGCTGCCATTCTCCTCAAGCACATCGAAGAAAGCGCGCGACGACGCATCAGCGGAGAAGATAGCCTGCTTGCCGCGGCTCTTAAGGTAGTCGTCTATAGGCTCCAACAACTTCTCCGAATAGGAAAGCACGCCCTTTCCGCTCGCAGCAGGAGCAATCACTGCCACCATCAGGTTGACAAAATAGTCCCGCATCGGATCGCCATACAGAAACCGAATATGCGGCAGGGCATAACTGACGGCGGAAAGGGTGCTCAGCAGTAGCATATCCTTTTGCTCTGGCGTGGAAGCAATAGAGATGGCGCGCTCCAGAAAAGGCGGTAGTTGTCCTGACGCTATCTCAAATGTAGGATAGAGGACTGAATCGGGATTACTCATTATGTGGTCGGGTTGTTTCATATCTGTTATGTGATTTTGGAGCGCAAAGTTACAACAAAAAATCCATATATGCAAGAGTTTTTCGGGAAAAGTTATTTTTTTCCTCCAAAAGATTTGCATATTTGAAAAAAAAGTAGTAACTTTGCACCGTGATTTGATTATAAAACAAACATCATATGAAAACTTTTCTTAAATATCTGGGCGCCCTGCTCGTTCTTTGTGGTGTAATCTGCTTGGCTATCTACTATTTTGCCGCTCCTACCAACACGTTGCTCTGGCTCTCACTTGTATTGGAATTTGTAGGCATACTGTCTTACATCATTATCAACAAAAAGATTGATTAAGTCCTGACAATCTGATGACGGAAGACGACGAGCAAACATACGCGGAGGAAGAACTCTCTTCTTCGGCTGATGGTGCGTCTGCTGAATCACATAGCAACTATCACCCTCAGACGAATGGCGCTTTCAACGACGCCATCAAATATCACCTTACAGGCATGTATCAGGACTGGTTCCTGGACTATGCCTCATACGTGATTTTGGAGAGAGCTGTCCCCAGTATCGACGATGGTCTCAAGCCTGTTCAGCGCCGTATTCTTCACGCGATGAAAAGCGTGGACGACGGCAAGTTCAACAAGGTGGCGAACATCGTCGGACAGACTATGCAGTATCACCCACACGGTGATGCCAGCATCGGCGATGCGCTTGTTCAGCTCGGTCAGAAAAATCTGCTCATCGACTGCCAGGGAAACTGGGGCAATATCGTCACTGGCGACGGCGCTGCAGCTCCTCGTTACATCGAGGCCAGACTCTCTAAGTTTGCGCTGGAAACGGTCTTCAACGCCAAGACCACCCACTGGATGCTCAGCTACGACGGGCGCAAGAAAGAGCCTATCAGCCTGCCCATCAAGTTCCCCCTTCTGCTCGCACAGGGCGTCGAAGGTATCGCCGTGGGACTGAACTCCAAAATCCTCCCGCACAACTTCAACGAGCTTTGTGACGCAGCACTCTCATACCTGCGGGGAGAGGAGTTCCTCCTCTATCCCGACTTCCCCACCGGCGGATCCATCGACGTGAGCCGATACAACGACGGGGAACGAGGTGGAATGGTCAAAATCCGCGCCAAGATTACCAAGGTGGACCCCAAGACGCTGGAAATCACCGAGATTCCCTTCGGCACCACTTCACCCAAGATCATCGAGACCATTCTGCGAGCCATGCAGAAAGGCAAAATCAAGGTGAAGAAAGTGGACGACTTCTCCACCGACGATGCCCGTATCGTGGTGCAGCTCCAGCCCGGAGTGTCTTCCGACAAAGCCATTGACGCGCTTTATGCCTTCACCGATTGCGAGGTCAATGTCTCACCCAACTGCTGCGTCATCAGCGACAAACACCCTATCTTCACCAACGTCAGCAACCTCCTCAAACTCTCTGTTGACCACACCAAAGACTTGCTCCGCTGGGAACTCGAGATCCTCAAAGGCGAACTGGAAGAACAACTCTTCTTCACCAGCCTCGAGAAAATCTTCATCGAAGAGCGCATCTACAAAGAGGAAGGATACGAAACAGCACCCGACAAGGACAAACTGATTCAGTTTGTTGACCATGCCCTCACGCCGTGGAAAGACAAACTCATCCGTGAAATCAGGCGAGAAGATATCGAACGCCTCTTCGAAATCCGCATGATTCGCATCACCAAGTTCGACTCCAAGAAAGCCGACGACCTCATGCGAGACCTGCAGAAAAAGATAGCCGAGACCAAGAAAAACCTCGCACACCTCACCGAATACACCATCTCCTGGTTCTCGATGCTCAAGGACAAATACGGAGCCGCATACCCCCGCAAAACCGAGGTGCGCAACTTCGCCATCATCAACGTCAAGACTGTCGTCGAAGCCAACGAGAAACTCTATATTGACCGCACTGAGGGATTCATCGGAACAGGACTCAAAAAAGCCGAGTACCTCTTCGACTGCTCCGACCTGGATGATATCATCATCTTCTACAAGGACGGCAAATACAAGATTGTCAAAGTAGCGGACAAAGCCTTCGTGGGCAACAACATCATCCATCTCGCTGTCTTCAAGAAGAACGACGAGCGCACCATCTACAACGTCGTCTATCGCGACGGCAAAGCCGGCACATTCTTCTGGAAACGATTCTTCGTCACTGGCATGGCTCGCGACAAAGAGTACGACCTCACCCAAGGCAAGAACGGTTCGCGAATCGTCTATTTCACCGCCAATCCCAACGGCGAGGCCGAAACAGTAAGAGTACAACTCAAACCTGCACCGCACCTCAAAAAGGACGACTACACTATGGACTTCTCCGAACTCGCCATCAAGAGCCGCTATGCTCGGGGAAATGTCTTCACCAAATACGACATCAAATCCGTCACACTACGCTCCAAAGGTGCTTCTACCCTCGGAGGAAGAAAAGTGTGGTTCGACCCCGATATTCTCCGTATTAACTACGACGGACAAGGCACCTACCTGGGTGAGTTCCAAAGCGAGGACCATGTTCTCGTCATCACCCGCAACGGCAACTATTTCCTCAGTTCGTTCGACCTCACCGCGCACTTCGAGGACAATATCCTGCGAATCGAGAAATTCAACCCCGAAAAAATCTGGTCCCTCGCTTTCTACGACGGCGAGCAAAACTATTACTACGGCAAACGCTTCCTCCTCGACGCAACTGCCAAACCGCAGAGTTTCCTCGGCGACAACCCCCAGTCTCGCATCATCATCCTCAATGACCGCGAAGAAGCCGTCTTCCTCCTCTCCTTCAAGGACGAGACCAAAGAGGACCTGGTGATTGAAATGGCCGATTTCATCGGTGTCAAAACGCCCAAAGGCAAGGGCAAACGCTTCACTACCCTTGATATCAAGAAGATTACCGACATCACTCCCGCACCGCCCGCTCCCGAAGAACCCGAAACCGATTTATCGGGACCTGGTGAAGAGACCTCCGATACAGAGGGGCAGGAAGAGCAGACCGTGGAACAACCCGCACCCGTGCAGGAAGAAACACCTTCTCTGCCGGAAAAACCTGCAGAAGAACCGCAACCCGCAGAAGAGGATTCAAAGCCCGTAGAAGAAGAGACAAAGCCTGTTGAAGAGGAACAAAAACCCTTAGAAGAAGAGCAAAAACCGGCTAAAGAGGAGCCAAAACCTGCAGAAGCAGAAACGAAGCCCAAGAAAAGAGCCTCCGGAAAGAAGAAAGCCGAGCCCGAACCTGAAGTGCCCGTGCCCTTCAAGATTATCTCCAAAATGCCCGAAGACTCTATGCCTTTCAAGGCCGATGAAGACGGACAACTGTCCTTGTTCTGATTATTACCCGCAAAAAAAACAGGCGCTAAAACGCCTGCAATGCTTCATGGAGTTTCTCTGTGGGCAACCCCATTACGTTGAAATACGAGCCTTTCAGGCCGGTACAGGCTACATAACCTATCCACTCCTGGATTCCATACGCTCCGGCTTTGTCCAAAGGACGATACTGTGTCACATAATACGCGATTTCATCGGCACTTATTTCTCGAAAAGTTACGTCCGTTGCATCCGAAAAAGAGGTCTGCTTCTCCAGCGAAGTCAGGGTTACGCCTGTAAACACCTGATGAGTCTTTCCGCTCAACATCTGAAGCATCCTCCCCGCATCCGCTTCATCTGACGGCTTGCCCAACTGCATTCCATCCACCCACACAATCGTATCGGCTGTGATAAGCAATTCCCCCGGCCTCAGTTCTGAACGATAGGCCTCCGCTTTCGCGCGCGATATATATAAAGGTATATCCGCGCCCTTCAAATCTGCGGGAAAAGATTCGTCTGCATGGATGTTCACTGCACGAAACACAACACCCATTCCGGATAGGAGTTCACGACGACGGGGACTCTGCGAACCAAGGATTATATCCATACTGTTTCCATTTTAACCTAATGTCGCCATCTCCAGAATCTTCGGAACACAGAAGGCGTACATTATTCCCATAAACATCAGGAACTTCATCAGTATTTGCGCGTTACGGTAATCAGATGGCAGTTTGGCCACCCACAGTAATGCCAGCTCACACACAAAAGCCACCAGCAATAGCAGGTAAAAACGGCTGACAAAACTCCCCCACGAGAAAGGAATGGGAAGCACCTGGAAATTGAAATACGAGAGCACAGCACACGTAATCAGTATCAATACTGTTACAAAGATTTTGCTGCCCAAGTCACCACACACCACAGGGAAAGTATGGCACTCCAACTCACGGTCACCTTCCACATCCTGCATATCCTTCACCACCTCTCTTATCCAGGTGCACAAGAAAGCAAACAGTCCGAAACCTCCGGTCCATACCAGCAACTCGTTCGACACGTACAAACTGCCGAAATGCTCAGGCCCGTAGTTCAGTTTCAGCACGGCTGCATTGGCAAAAGCCACTAACAGTGGTGTTAGTCCCGCCAATAACGCAATTATCAGATTACCAATGATAAACATGCGCTTGTACGACGACGAATAGAACCACAGCATCCCCGGAACAACCACGAATATGCTGCCCAGTAACCAGCTCTTGAGAACAAATGCCAAACTGATGCCGGCCAGTATGCCTACAGCTGTCAGCACACGGAAAAGCACCATGGCCTCAGCTTTGGTGACATCGCGTGTGATAATCAGTTTGTCAGGTTTGTTGATAGCGTCTATCTTCACATCGAAATAGTCGTTTATCACATACCCGCCCGCTGCTATCAACACCACGGCAGCTATCAGGAGCAGCAGTTGCCACCAACTCAATTGCGGAGCCAACTGATACTTGGCAAGTATGGGTTCTGCCACCCATTTCTCCATTACCCCAAGCAGGATAATCAAAAAAAGGAGATTATTCGGCCGCGTCAGACGAACCATGCCGCCTGACTTGCCTTCCATCTGAAACAAACTGTAATAAACGCTCATTGATTGTTGTAGATATTGGGATTATTGCACTTTCAGTATTGCGCCCTTCCACGCCGCCAAAGGCACGGTGATAATCTGGTTGGCCTTGAATGGCGCCACTATCTCTTTTCCGGTAAGCAGATCTTTCATCTTCACCTCGTCGCGTTGGGCCAATTCCATATACCTGAACGCCTCATCCGGTATTCGTACCGGCACATCCACCCCGTGGTCGTCAAAATTGAGCACAAACAGCAAGGTCTCTTCTTTGCCCTTTTTGCCTGCATAATGGCGCAGATACACAAACTGTTCATGCTTGTTGAAACCACCCGTCTGCGCATACTCCAAATCATACATCTTGCCTTCAGTCACGGCCTTTTCTGTTCGGGCTATGTTCAGCAGTTTGGTGTAAAATTCACGCAGTTCATGCTGCTCGTCATCCAGACCAGCACCATCCCATTTTCCGTTGTTGGCCCAAGCCTGCAAGCTTCTCACTCCCCAATAATCGAAGATTGTGGTCCTTCCGTCCATTCCGGAGAATCCTTCCACATCCATTCCCTGCTCACCCAGCTCCTGTCCGGCATAGATCATCACCGGATTGGTTCCCAGCGTAGCAGCCACTATCATCGCAGGCTCTGCACATATACCTCTGCCGCAGAAGAAACCGGATGCAATACGCTGTTCGTCGTGATTCTCAAGGAAGTAGAGCATGTGCTCACGTATGTTGTCCACAGCTTGCCAGTAGTTGGAAATACCTTCCACCGCATAGTTCTTCGACGTCACTCCGCGCAGATATTCATACATACCCACCTTGTCGTACAGGTAATCGAAATGACCCTTGAAGATATAGTCGTAATACAGATGCGGCTGATACACTTCTGCAATGAAAACCAAGTCTTTGTGAGCCTCTTTCACTTGCGGAATAACCCACTCCCAGAACTCCACAGGCACCATTTCTGCCATGTCGCAACGGAAACCATCTGCTCCGTGGTCTGCCCAGAAAAGCAGTATGTCGCGCATCTTCTCCCAGGTGTTGGGACGCGGGAAGAACTGTTTCTCATGACCTCCACGGTAGAACTCACCGTAGTTCAGTTTGACCGTCTCGTACCAGTCATCATGACTCGGGTGAGCAGAAAAACAATCGTTACCCGTTACTTTGGCCGGGAACTCATGATAGTCCTGAATATCAAATGAAGGACGGAAAGTTTCACCTTGCAGGTAACTGAAGTTGTTCAACGGACTGAATGCCCAATCGGGATTGTCATCCTCACCTAAATCGCGTACTCCCTTGGGTTTGGCGTCAGAGTGATACTGACGGGCAACATGATTGGGCACAAAGTCCATAATCACTTTCAGCCCGGCCTTGTGCGTTCTCTCCACGAGGGCCAACCACTCGTCCATTCTGTGCGGTACATCCTCCGCCAGGTCCGGATCTACATCATAGTAGTCCTTGATTGCGTAAGGCGAACCTGCATTACCCTTCACTATTGCTGGGTGGTCTTTACGAATGCCGTAACGGGAATAATCGGTTTTGGTAGCGTGTTCTATGATTCCGGTGTACCAAATGTGCGTTGCGCCCAGACGCTTGATCTCTCGCAGCGCCTTAGGAGTTATCAGGTTAAGTTTGCCACAACCATTCTCCTCGATTGTTCCGTTGTTCTTACGCGTCTCGTTGAAGTTCGAGAACAAACGCGGTAGAAGTTGGTAGATAATTATTTTTGCCATTTCTATAGATTTATTCTGTTTCGGACCGCAAAGTTACAAAAAATATTTGATATGTGCAAATAAAATGCAAAAAAAATGTAAAAAGTTCACGAATGCACTCTTTTTTCCTTTAACGGAACAAATGCCACGATCTGCTCCTCACCCTATAAAACCACGAACGAAACACGTAAGATACACGTAGGATACACGTAGGATAAATCCGACGACTCCTTTCCGTCTTCACACAAACAAGCACCTATCAACTCTCTCTTTTTCAACCTTTTATTTAACAAAAAGTCACGCTTTATACACTTTTTCTGTCAAAAATCACTATTTTCTTTATAAAAAACAACAAAATGCTTGCATATTTCAAAATAAAGCAGTAACTTTGTCGCCGATTTCAGAATGGTCTGAATCGCAACCGACAATAATGAATAATGAATATGAAAACTAATGTTTTAGCCGGTTTTGTACTGGCAATGGTACTAATAGGGTGCTCAAATCCCCCGACCAATGAAAAGTCTGCACAGCAAAAGTTGTTAGGTGAATGGATAATGACCAAGTGCTTGACCACAGATTTGCGAAACAATCAAACACAGCAAGTCGGAATAGTCCCTTCAGACTCAATATGGCGATTTACAGAAGATTCTTTATACGCACATTATGATCGCCTGAATTCGACTATACATTACGAAATAAAAAAAGATGGTTCCGGGTTAGTTATCTATAGGGATATGGGTGATATTGAAGTGGGTTTTATCCCCTTGCGTATTATATCGCTAACGGATAAAGAATTGATTCTGCAAACTGTGGACACATGGAGCGGACTTGCAAATGACTACAACTTCATCAGTGGTCGCTACGAGTTTAGCCGTTATTCTTATCATCATGAACCTCTGGTATATGATGAAAAATGGGCTCAGCAAATGATGATTGGCTATTGGGTGGCAACAGGTGGAACTGTAGCTTATTCTGAAAGTCCCGGTGAATGGAGTTCTAAGAATCTGGATAGTAACAGCATTCAATTGTATTCCTACGCTGAATGGCTGATAGACGAAGAGAACATTTTCTATAATCCGCTTTCAATAACAGCAGATGTGCGAGAATTCCCGTACGAGTTGAAAGTTAGCGGCAATTGGTATGAAATGACGGCACCGGGATTGTTTGACCTTGACCCTGAAGCTCCTCACGACGAAATGGATTACATTCCCGCCATGAAATCTCCTGCCACCATATACGGAATAGGAAAATATGAGATGAATTGGAAGTATTACTCTGGCTGGAACGGTGAACGATATACCTGCGTATATGATATCCATTACGAAAAACGAACATCACCTGCTGTAGTTTGTACATTCTGATGAAGATTAACGATCTGAGTATAGGATACGGAGCGCATGTAGTACAACAGGGACTCTCGCTGCAAATCAAGAGTGGAGAGATGGTTTGCGTGCTGGGTAAGAACGGCTGCGGCAAATCCACATTGCTACGCACCCTCTCGGGCCTTCAGCCTGCACTGGGCGGAGCATGTATTATGCCCGACGGAAGAAAAGTGAACGAGTTGTCAGAGCGTGAGAAAGCCCAATCTATGGCTATTGTACTCACGGAACGACTCTCCGCCACCAACACCACCGTAGAAGACGTAGTCGCTATGGGACGATTCCCCTACACCAGCTGGCTGGGAGCACTCACAAACTCCGACCACGACACGGTGCTGGAAGCACTACGGCAAACGGAGATGCTGCACAAAAGACATTGTTTCTTCAACGAACTGAGTGACGGTGAAAAACAACGTGTGCTCATCAGTAAAGCTTTGGCACAGGAAACACCTTATATATTTCTGGACGAACCTACAGCACATCTGGATCTGCCTAATCGCATCAAGACTCTGTTACTGCTGCGCGAACTGGCACACAATGCCGGCAAGGCTGTGATAATATCTACACACGAACTCGACCTCGCGCTGCAAACAGCCGACATCATCTGGCTGATGACTCCGGGGGCAGGCATAGTGGTGGGAACACCGAAAAACCTCGTTGAAAACGGCGATTTTCAGCAAGCCTTCGACGATCCGCATTTCTGCTTTACTACAGCAGACGGAACACTGAGAATACAGATTAGGTAAACTATTTTCCCTCCGCAATTATTCGGCACACTTCCGGCACTCCCACAGAGGCCGGTTTCTGAATATGCGTTACTCTCCGGGCAAACGGACCCAACTCCGGAATACCCGGGTCAACACAGTAGATAGGCACGTTCTCCTTTACATAAACCAACAACGAAGCCGCCGGATAAACAGCAAGCGAAGTGCCCACTACAACAAAGATGTCTGCTTCTCTGGCCTTTTCTATGGCCGGAGTCATCTGTGGCACTCCTTCTCCGAAGAACACGATAAAAGGTCTAAGCAACGAACCGTCAGGGTGACGGTCCTCGTAGCGCTCTTTGTAACCGTCCTCAAACAAATCGGGAATCTCGTTGGTGCTCACCCAGGCTTCCTCATCGCGAGAGGAACGCAGTTTCATCAGCTCTCCGTGCAGGTGGATAATATCTTTCGAACCCGCTTTCTCGTGCAGGTCATCCACATTCTGCGTCACTACCTGTACGTTGAAATCGGGGTTTTTAGCCAACTCGGCAATAGCCAGATGGGCAGGATTGGGCTTTTTGGTAAGCAACTGCCCGCGCATCATGTTGTAGAAGTCAATCACCTTGGTTCTATTGTACATAATAGCTTCGTGGGTGCACACTTCTTCGATGGAAAAGTTCTCCCAAAGACCTTCCCCCGCATCACGGAATGTCTGAATCCCGGATTCTTTGGAAATTCCTGAGCCGGTAAAAAACACTACATTTTTCATGCCTATCTGATTTTAAGAATTTTATGCGTCTGAAGTGACAACCGCCAATGGGGATGTTCCAAAATATACTTGATTACCTCTTCGCGGTTATCCGTCAGAATACCGTTTTTCTCCTGACTGCACGGCTGCAGAAAATAGTTGGCCGCAGCTATCTTGTCTCTGTAACTCTCTACATCCTGCCCTACAAAAACCACTTTCACCTCTTCTGCCTTGGAGAGTACCGTTTTCCCCGTTTCCTTCGGGGAAATTGTGACAAAATCTATTCCTTCCGGCAAAGTGCGCGTTCCGTTGGTCTCTATAGCTAGATACTTATTCACGGCATGAAGGGCGTCCACAAGTTGCTTATCCACTTGCAGGGCCGGTTCACCTCCAGTCAGCACCACCAGTCGGGCAGGATAGGCACTCACTGCACTTACTATGTCTTCCAAACTCATTTGGGTGTAAGAAGAAAAATCCGTATCGCAGAAATAACACGATAAATTACATCCGCTGAAGCGGACAAACACTGCCGGTGTCCCCGTGTTGCCACCTTCGCCCTGTAGGGAGTAAAATATCTCGTTTACACGGTACATTCAGTGCAGAGGAAATTATTCTTCGTCCTTCTCGTATATAGCCACATTACCTTCCGATTCCTGAACAGAAACCTTGTAAGCATTGCGCACATGGTCACAAATCCACTTGGCTATGTTCTCTGCAGAGGGATTGACATCCATCACATCGTTGAGATACTTATGGTCAAACTTATCTTTGATGATACGCTTGATGTCAGTGAAATCAGTTACCATTCCATCCTGATTGAGTGTCTTGGACTTGCAATAAACAGTAATCAGCCAGTTGTGGCCGTGCAGGTTCTCACACTTGCTCTGATACGAAAGCATCAGATTGTGCGCCGCAGAGATGCTGAGTGTTTTTTGGACGTAATACATATATAATAATGATTGGACAATTCTTTATTCGGCGGTGCCTCATACGATCGGCTAAGCCGTGGACGATTTACAATTGATTAAATAACTTCAGGCTTTGTAGTTAGTAGGATCCGGAACGCCGGCAAGGCGAAAAGCTTCCTTACGCTCCATGCAAGTGCCGCACTTGCCACAATGAGCCGTTCCGCCCTTGTAGCATGACCATGTGTCGGCATAATCAATTCCCAACTTACTGCCACGTTTGATAATATCAGCCTTGGTCATGTCGGTATAAGGCGCCCAGAGTTCGATATGCTCGTAGGTACCCTGCTTGACAGCTTCATACATTCCTGCTACAAACTCCGGCCTGCAGTCAGGATAGATAGCATGATCGCCGGCATGATTGGCCATCATGATATAGTGCAGTCCCTCGCTTTCTGCCAGCCCGGCTGCTATGGATAGCATTATACCGTTGCGGAAAGGCACGACAGTAGAACGCATGTTCTCATCGTCATAGTTGCCTTCAGGTATAGCTTCCGCTCCCTCAAGCAGCGAAGAGTGGAAACTTTTTCCGATGAAATCGAGAGAAATGACCACATTCTTTATTCCCAGCTTCTCACAGTTCTTTTTGGCAAAAGGCAACTCATTCTTGTTGTGATTGCTGCCGTAATCAAAACTCAACGCCAGGGCAATACGGTCCCTAAACTCATACAACATGGTTGTAGAGTCTATTCCGCCGCTGTATATTAGGAGTGTATCTTTCATGCCCAATGCAGTTGACCTGTTTGTGTGGTAGCCAGTTGCGCATTCATACGCAACTTCACCATATCCTGATGATCAGCATCTCCGTAGTTGGCAAACGGATAAATACTAATGCCTCCACGCGGGGAGAAAATGCCGGTTACCTCTATATATTTGGGATCCATCAGACGGATCAGGTCTTTCATAATGATGTTAACGCAATCCTCATGAAAGTCGCCATGGTTACGAAATGAGAAGAGATACAGTTTGAGTGACTTGCTCTCTACCATGCGCGAACGCGGGATATACGAAATGACTAATTTGGCAAAGTCAGGTTGTCCGGTTTTGGGACAAAGGGTGGTGAACTCAGGACAATTGAGCGTGACCACATACTCGTTCTCAGGGTGCTTGTTTTCAAATGTCTCAAGCATCTGAGGAGCATAATCTGTCGGGTAAGCCACTTTGTGCTCACCCAACAGATTCAGTTTATTCAGTTCTTCTTTATTCCTCATAACAAGGAAATTGATTGGTTAGAATAACATTAACGGAGGTAGTTTTCCCACTTGGTGTTACGCATATCACCGCTCTTGAGGAACTCCTCGTGCATAGCAAAAGCGCAAGACAGATTATGCTGCGTCTGACCGTGTTTGGCGTACTTCAGATAGTCGCGAAGCATCTCCCTGTATTCGGGAGCCACGCAATTGCTGATAATCTCTTCTGCACGCTGACGCGGACTCTTTCCACGCAGGTCAGCCACACCCTGTTCCGTTACCAGCACTTTCACCGAGTGCTCTGAGTGATCCAGGTGGGTAACCATCGGAACGATAGACGAGATAGCCCCGTTCTTGGCCGTAGAAGCCGTGGTGAAGATGCTGATATAAGCGTTACGTGCAAAGTCACCTGAACCACCAATACCGTTCATCATCTTCGTGCCCGTTACGTGGGTGGAGTTTATGTTACCGTAGATATCTGCTTCGAGGGCGGTATTGATAGCAATAAGACCAAGTCGGCGAATAATCTCGGGGTTGTTGGAGGTCTCCTGCGGACGAAGAAGCATCTTGTCGTGGAAGAAATCCAGGTTAGACAGTACCTCAGCCATCTTGCTCTCTACCAAACGCAGCGAGCAGCCGGAAGCAAACTTGCAGTGTCCTGCAGTGATAAGGTCCACTACAGAGTCCTGCACAACCTCAGAGTACATCTCGAAGGGAGGAATATGCGGGTTCTTACCCAGCTCTCCCAGCACAGCATTAGCCACATTACCTACACCCGATTGAATCGGAAGGAAGGTCTTGGGAATACGTCCTTCGTGCATCTCTTTTTCGAGGAAGAGTGCCACGTTCTCACCAATCTTGGCAGTAGTGGCATCTACCGGAGTAAAAGGCGCAATCTCGTTAGGACGGTTGGTCTTTACTACAGCAGCTATCTTGCTTGGATCTACTTTCAAGTGGTCCGAACCGCAACGGTCAGACGGTTTGTAGATAGGTATCTCTTTGCGATAAGGAGGATCAAGAGGCTCATACAGGTCATGCATACCACGCATGGTCACAGGGAACATCTCATTGAGCTCTACGATGATTTTGTCTGCCATATTGCAGATAGTAGGCATAATACCCACACCTGCAGCCGGAACTATCACACCGTCCTCGCCTACATAAGAAGCCTCAATAACAGCCCATTTGGGTTTCGGAAGGAATCCGTAACGCAGATCCTGAGCCATATGCGACAGGTGCATGTCGAAATAGTGCGTACCCTCGGCATTGATTTCCTCACGCATGGACTTGTTGGACTGATAAGGAGTACGGAATTCCACAGCGTGTGCGCGTGCCAAAGCACCGTCACAACTGTCACCCATGGAAGCACCGGTCTCGAGGCCTACACGGAAGGGAATACCCTGAGCATGCAGTTTCTCGGCACGTTGTGCAAGGGCAAAGGGAACTGCCTTGGGCACTCCGGTAGCAGTAAAGCCACCCATGCCCAAGACATCACCATGTTGTATTAGTTCGGCAGCCTCTTCGGCTGTCATAAACGGTAAAGCCATAGTAATTGACAATTTACAATTGGACTATTCTATTTAGGCTTTGCCGTCAGAACCGAGCACGTTGATAATCTTATGCTTATACAGTTCATACATCAGGTCGCGAGCAGGACCGCAGTACTTGCGCGGATCGAACTCAGCGGGTTTCTCTGCAAACACTTTGCGAACTGCAGCGGTGAAGGCCAGACGCGAGTCGGAGTCGATGTTGATCTTGCACACAGCCGACTTGGCAGCCTTGCGGAGTTGCTCCTCAGGAATACCTACTGCGTCAGGCAGCTTGCCACCATTGGCGTTGATGATGTCCACATACTCCTGCGGAACAGAAGACGAGCCGTGAAGTACGATGGGGAAGCCCGGCAGTTTCTCCATTACTGCATCGAGAACGTCGAAAGCCAATGGAGGAGGAACGAGACGACCGGTCTTGGGGTCACGGGTGCACTGTTCGGGTTTGAACTTGTAAGCGCCGTGACTGGTACCGATAGAGATAGCCAGCGAGTCGCAGCCTGTACGGGTAGCAAAGTCAATCACCTCTTCGGGTTTGGTGTAATGGCTCTCTTCAGACTGAACCTCATCTTCTACACCTGCCAGCACGCCAAGCTCAGCCTCAACGGTTACATCATACTGATGAGCGTAATCCACTACTTTCTTGGTCAGAGCGATGTTCTCCTCATAAGGCAGAGAAGATGCGTCAATCATTACGGACGAGAAACCGAAATCCACGCAGCTCTTGCACAGTTCGAAGCTATCACCGTGATCCAGGTGCAGACAAATCTGCGGATTCTCCCAACCCAGCTCTTTTGCATATTCTACTGCACCTTGTGCCATGTAGCGAAGCAGAGTCTGGTTAGCATAGTTGCGGGCACCCTTGGAAACCTGCAGAATAACAGGGCTCTTGGTGTCAGCAGCAGCCTTGATGATAGCCTGGAGTTGCTCCATGTTGTTGAAGTTGAAGGCAGGAATAGCATATCCGCCTTTGATTGCCTTGGCGAACATCTCACGGGTGTTCACGAGGCCAAGTTCTTTGTAACTTACCATAATTCTTTAGTTTTTATAGTTATATATTATTGTTGTTATGCTCTATGCATCATCTTATGGTTATCTTATGGTCATCTTATGGTTCTTGTCTCACTTAGATAACTCAAGCATTCTGTCTATGCAACCTATCGCTTTGCGGGCTATTTCGGGGTCAACAACTATCTCGTTTGTCTCGTTTTTGAGACAATCATATAGTTTTTGCATCGTGTTGAGGCGCATATAGTTGCATTCGTTGCAGGCGCAAGGAATCAGGTTGCCATTCTCATCGAAACTCTCGCTTATCTCCGGCGGAACGGGTATGAAATGCTTGGTAGGACAAGCCCGTTGCATCTCAAAGAGAATTCCTGCTTCTGTTGCCACCAAAAACTCGTTTTCATCGGACTTTTTTGCATATTCCAGCAAGGCTGCAGTAGAGCCTATTACGTCGGCAAGCGTCAGTACAGCAGCCTTACATTCGGGATGTGCCAGCACTTTGGCAGCAGGATATTGTTTCTTGAGTTGTACGAGTCGCTCTACTGAGAAACGCTCATGCACATGACACGCTCCGTGCCATAACAGCATCTGACGACCTGTCACACTGTTGATATAGTTGCCCAGGTTGCGGTCAGGACCGAAAATCAGTTTGGCATCCTTCGGGAAAGTCTCTACTATCTTGCGTGCATTGGAGCTGGTCACACATACGTCCGTCAGGGCTTTCACCTCGGCAGTGGTGTTGACATAACTGATAACCGTGTGGTCCGGGTGCTCGGCTTTGAAGCGGCGAAGGTCCTCAGCCTTACAACTGTCAGCCAAAGAACAACCTGCATTCATATCAGGCACAAGCACTTTTTTGTCAGGGCAAATGATTTTGGCTGTCTCGCCCATAAAGTGCACACCACATAACACAATAATCTGAGCATCAGTGGTTTTGGCCTT
>JAEEGL014116844.1_pt1 | contig 18703 bp, 11 predicted proteins | sample 9134231 | NCBI WGS metagenome assembly JAEEGL01 (sample SAMN16246548, study PRJNA631951) | gut metagenome | biome: gut microbiome; feature: rumen; material: fiber-attached | host: Bos | place: Iran: Karaj | collected 2018-10 | reverse complement strand
ACCCTTTACTCCTTCATAGATGCCAATGACCGTGCCCCAATAAGGACGCGTCTGAGCGCCAAGGGCAGGTTCCTGCATAACCCACGAACGAGAATCACTGTAATAGTATCCACTCTCACATCGCTGATAGGGAGTCCAAGGCAGACCTTCGACACTCTGCGTCTGTGCTGCCACATATTCTATACCTGAGGCCAAGCGGTGGTTCATATAGGCAAAGAGGTCATCGCCTTGATTCCATCCCAACTTCGCCAAATCTATGGCCAATCCGAGTGCCATGGCCGAATGACCCGTATCGCGTCCACTCTCTTGCATCTGTCCCAATCGTCCGTATGCACCTGTTTCGAGTGGCGACTCCACGTCGGTGACGACAAGGGCACCCAAGAACTCCGTAAGCGCATCATTCCAAATGGCTTCTCCTTCGAAATCACTATGTCCCGTGACGGTGTGCATGGCAGGAGGTATGGAAAAGTTGCCCACCTGATCGTATTTAAAGAAGGACATACCCTGATTATAGACATAGACATCATCGCAGAGCACACCTATCGAAGCCACACATAGAGCGCAACACAGTCCCCAGTTGCTCCAATAGTGTCCTGGTGCCTGCCACCACTTGCCGCTATTCTCCCAAGTACCATTGCGATAACGTAGGAAAGTGACAGCACCAGGATACCATACTGTCATCATCCAACGCTTATACTTTTGGAAATCTTCTCTCGACCATCCCTCATAGTCACGCATGAGTTCGGCAGCTTGGGCAAATTGATAGCCATAAAGGCCCATTGCCAATACCGCATCGCTGTTGCCCGTCACCCCCTTGGTGGTGTTTGCCCATGCCATCAAGATGCGCACAGCGGCATCGGCATTGGCCTTTGTCCCGTCTATCTTCCAACGCAAAGCATTCTGATAGGCCATTGTGGCACCACGGGCAGCATTGATGTAGTTTTCACCCGAACTGCCTCCGCGCACGATAGTTTCCACGGGACTGGTCTGCACATTCGACTGACTATAGGCGGCCGACCTCAGCACATTATAGGCAGCCACCACCTTTTCGTTCTTGTCGGCAAGGAGTTGCTTCACGCGATCGAAATCAGCCTGTGTGTGCAGTCCACCCGGATGGATGAAACCGCGGTCAACATCACCATCCTGCGCTATAGCAACCAGTTGCCCGATAACGAGCAGAACAAAAGTCAAAAATATATGAGTTCTTGTTCTCATAGTATTAAATATTTAAAGTCTTATATAAATATAAACGATGAAAGAAACCATTTATTTTATCGACGAATCTGACGGACCAATGCTGTGACATCGGCAAGAGATAGGCGTCCGTCGTTGTTGACATCTGCCACATCGTGATTGTAGCGATGAGGAAGAGCATTATCTTTGCCTAGGATTATTTCTGCAAGAGCACGAACATCGGCGTTATCCAACTTTCCATCATTGGTGACATCTCCAAAGAGTGTATTTCCGTAATAGGTGAGGTGGAAATTGTCAAAGAGTGTCCAGTCACGCGCAACTGCAACGTCCTTTCTGATGCCCAGTCGCAACGTTCCATCAGTAACACGGGCCCGCAGTTTCTTGGTGTTATAGAGTCCCGAGGATAGATAGGCTGAAGCCTGTGGCTGTGAATCGGGAACATAGCCAAAAGTTGTGTTAACGCCTGTTGTTCCATGATTGCCAGCCTCGTCGAATATCGATGGTAAAGGTATGCTTTCATTTTGAGCATATAAGTAGGCGTTTATCACCTCTGTCCCATTTTGTCGCAATACAGCAGCCTCATCATAGTTTCCATCACGGTAGTACGCCTGCAGACTGATTTCATAAGTTCCATTGGGAATGTTGGTAAGAATTTGGTACACATCAAAGGTAGTATTATACTTCTCACCATTCATGTTGGTGTTGTCACCTTTGATTGTAGGGCCACCATTCCACGCGCTATTTCGAAGGTCGTTACGACTAAAGTTATAACCTGGCAGCAAGAAAGTGGCGTTGGAAGGATTAGCGTATGTGGCATTAGCCATCTCTTCCAAAAGGTCATCACGAGTAAGGAATATCCACTGTGCCTTTTCATCGTTGCGGTTTGTAGTCATTTCTATTATCTTTCCTGAAGCGGGTGCTGCCAAGTAGTTGCTGCCATCAGTCGTAAGGGTGTAGGTGTCTTTCCCATCTATCGAGCCCGCAGAACTGATAGTCCAGGTTTCTGCAGGTTGATCAAGATACAGAATGCTATTAAGGTACTCGTCATCTCCACCGTTGCTGATGCGACTGTTAAGGGTGTAACCGCCAGCAGCTGCAGTAATGTTGAAATCTACACCCGTTTCATCGAGGATTGCTTGTGTTCCCCAGTCGCTGCCTGCAGAGAGAAACAAGCCAGTAGAGGGATTGTAAAGGTAATAGGTTCCATCGATATTATATTCCTCTTCAACATCTGCCACTGCGGCGATGGGGAAGCAAAGCTGACTTTTAACTCCCCTACTATTGGTGTAAGTGACACGATAGATGAAACTTTTGTTCGTTGTGATGGTGATTTCACGTGTTGTCTCGCCCGTGTTCCACTGCCAGCGGCCCGTGTCCGTTTCGCCAGAGGGCAACTGCGGCATAAGCCTTATTGTCTGACCATTGGGAACGCAGGTGGAGTCAGTTGTGGCATAGTTATTGATGAGTCCGCCCAGTTCGTTATGCTTGATGGTATTCCCTGAGACATTCCCAAGGGTGGTTTCCACACTGAGGCTGGGGATAAGTCCGTCCAGAGAACCACTGTACTGCATGCGGGGCGAGAGTTCCGTGGGAACATTGGCAGCGGGAGCAAGTTGTGTGTCGTAGGTGTTCATGAGAACACTATATCCCAAGTGGTCATAACCACCGCTGGTGCCACCTTGTCCACCTGCATCAATACCCATATCGGCATAGGACTGTTCTGCATAAGGCATGCGAACACCCTTCACTCCTTCATAAATTCCAATTACCGTACCCCAATAAGGACGCATCTGTGCACCCAAGGCTGGACCTGTCATCAACCAAGCACGAGAGTCGGAATAATAATACCCACTGCTGGCATAGTGAAAATCTGTCCAAGGCAGTCCCTGCACACTTTGCGTCTGTGCAGCCACGTATTCAATACCGGCAGCCAGGCGATGATTCATGTAAGCGAAGAGGTCGTCACCTTGGTTCCATCCCACTTTGGCTACGTCAACAGCCAAGCCCAGTGCCATTGCTGAGTGACCCGTATCGCGTCCGCTCTCGTTCATCTGCACCAACTGACCATAGGCTCCTGTTTCCAACGCACTATTGGTAGTAGTGACAACCAAATTGCCCAAGAACTCCGACAATCCGTCGTTTAAGATGGGATTGGCAGTGCGTGGGTCGGTAAAGGTACCACACTGGTCATATTTAAAAAACGACATACCTTGATTATAGATATAGACATCATCGCAAAGAATGCCGATGCTGATAACGCACATCACATTGCACAGTCCCCAGTTGCTCCAATAGTGTCCAGGGGCTTGCCACCACTTGCCACTATTCAACCACGTGCCATTGCGCTCACGCAGAAATTGGATGGCCTTGGGATACCACACGGTGAGCATCCACTGCTGGAAATTACGGAAGTCATCGCGGCTCCAACCATCATAATCGCGCATCAGTTCGGCAGCCTGGGCAAACTGGTAGCCATAAAGACCCACCGCCAGACATTGGTCTGAGTTACCCGATATAGCTTTTGTGGTGTTGCACCAAGCCATCAGTATGCGCACGGCAGCATCAGCATTGGCCACTGTGCCACCAATCTTCCATCGCAGAGCATTTTGGTAAGCCATCGTAGCTCCGCGTGCAGCATTCATATAGTTCTCGCCCGAACCACCACCGCGAACGATAGTTTCCACGGGATAGGTTTGCACCGTCGATTGACTATATTCTGCCTGACACAAAATATTGTATGCCTGCGTGACGCGTTGATGACCAGCAGATAATTGAGCCTTTACACGATCGAAGTCGGCTTGCGTATGCAATCCACCCGGATGGATGAAACCACGATTAGTGTCGTAGTTCTGAGCGCTGACAACCAATGAGGCCATCATTAGCACGAGGATTAATAAACGTTTCATAGTTTTTAGGTTATTGTTTTTATGGATTGTTCTGGGGCAAAGTTAGGAATCCTTCATAATCCTCCAAAACAAAAACGTGCAAAAAGGGGTGTCGTAAATGTCTTTTCAAAGAAACGGACGTTTTAGACATCTTTACCACTAGTTTTCCGGACAAAAAACACATGTCGTATTCATCTTTTTATGCCTTTGACTGCAGATTTAGGTACTTACAATAGAAAAACGCAAATAAATTTGTCTTTTCGCTCACTTAATCGTACCTTTGACCCGATGAGATACATATTATCATTCTTATTAACAGGGATTTTCTGTGTTATATATGCTCAGGCGCCCTTGCGTAAATGGACTGTTGCCGATGGACTGCCCACAGGCGAAGTACACCAAATCATAGAACTGCCTAACGGACAGATTTTGGCTAACTGTGAGGGGGTATTCTGTATCTCTAATGGTAAAGGATTCCAAACAGTGCCTTGCAACCAAAGTTCCACCTATCAACTTCCCGAATTCTCGCAAGGCTATAGTCAACAATGGCAAGGCGATTCTCTTTTATGGTTGCGCGACTTTTATAGAATCTATCTTTTCGACATGCGCACGCGGTCGTTTCGCTACGACATAGCCTCACGACTTACAAACAACCTGATGCAGGGATTTGTACCGTCTTCACTAAGCATCACTGACCGACAAGGCGGACTCTGGGAGGGCACCATGAACGAGGGCATCCACTATACCCCCGCAAAAAAACAACGAACAGAATTTATTGAGGGAAATTCCCCTCTCATCAGTCAGGCACGCAGTTTCACTGATAGCCAGGGAAACATCTGGCATTGCCGACGCGAAGGGCTGGACTGTGAAACGAAGGCCCGAGCCACGTCGGACAAAGGCGAAGCCAATGGCGTAACCACCCACTTCGACACAAGCAATGTTTCTGGTCTGCCAGACAATGCTGCCAACTTCATCATTGAAATCTCACAAGACAAATATCTTTTGTGCATTGCATTATCTCAGCTGGGTTATTTCTATCCCAATCGCAAGGAATTTGTTTCGCTAAATGATCGTCTTCCAGCACTTAACCTCCATCGTCGCTTCACAGGTGCATGTATGCTCAATAACGAGTGGACTGCAATCTACTCACAAAACGGCGCATACCTGCTCAACACCAAGGCAGACACACTTGCGCCCTTCCCCTGTGCCAATGAGATTGAACGCCACAGCAGTAAGTATAACTGTATGTTGAACGTCAAAACCTCAAAACCTCAACTTTGGGTAGGTACACAAAATGGACTGTTCTGCATAACGTCTAAAGGGAAAGAATATACTTGTAAGCAGATTGATGGTTTGGCCAACAACTGCATACGAAGCATCGTATCAGACGCAAACAACAATATTTGGGTTGGAACATCATATGGTGTATCTTGCATCACACCCACTGTCGTCAACTATGGTCCGGAGGATGGCTTCCCCCCCACAAGCATGATGGAACGTGCTGCCATGCTTTCGGACGACAGCCTACTCGTTTTTGTTGTCAATGCCAATTCGGCAGTAACCTTCCGTCCAGAATGGTTGGCAGACGAAAGCAAAGCAGAAATGCCCGTATTCACCGCAATTTCTGCCAATGGAAGACCTATTGAGATATCCACCGCCACATCAGATGCACTTTCCCTTTCCTATGACTGCAACACGCTCTTCTTCCAATTCTCAGCACTCAATTATGCTTCTCCATCACATACTCGTTACCGGCATCGTCTCTTACCATTGGAAGAGGAATGGCAACCCACCACCGATAGCGACGGCAGCCTGGCCTCTCTCACCTATCGCGCATTGCGCCCTGGGCACTATACCTTCCAAGCACAGGCAGCTGTGGGCAACGGAACATGGAGCGAACCATTGAGTCTCTCCTTCACCCTGCGTCCACCACTATGGCTCACATGGTGGGCAAAAGCAATATACATCTTGTTGGCGCTTCTTTCCATCATGGGACTTATGGCTCTTTATCTAAAGAAGAAAAAAGCCCGTCTCATCGAGGAAAATGACGCTCGCGTCAATCGTCTTTTCGAACTGCGCGATCAAGCTCGCCACCAGTTTGCCGAGAGCACATCTATTGATGTCGAAAAGATTAGTGCGAATGTCGAAGAAGAAGAACTCGTGAAACGCATGCTGAAAGCCATTAACGACAACCTTGCCAACGAGGAATATGGTGTGGACCAACTTGCACGCGACGTGGCAGTCAGCCGTTCTTCTCTTTATGACCGACTGCGCACCATGCTGGGTATCTCACCCGCCGATTTCCTACGCAACGTCCGACTGAAGCGTGCAGCCCAATTGCTCGCCGACACTCGTCTGCCCATAGGTGAAGTGGCAGAGCGTGTAGGCTACGGCTCTGCACGCATCTTTTCACAAAATTTCAAGAAGATGTTTGGTTGTCTGCCCTCGGAATATCGCGCAGCACAACCATCCTCCGACTGATTCCTTTTTAATTCCCCTTAAACAGATAAGGAATGAATTCATGGAGACTACGTCGCCATGTTAACCACTCGTGGTGAGTGCCAGGCGAAACATAGTATACTGCCTTGATGCCAGCCTCGTTCAACTTATCCACGAGAGCACCCGTTCCAAAGTTTTCTTCCGAACCACAACTGAGGAACAGGCAATGAATCTGCCTATTGAACTTTTCAGCATTCGCAAACACTCCGTCATAGGCCTTTTCAATATCGAGTCCGAATATGGCACCACTGAAGCCACCCATCCACGCAAAAAGGTCGAGATGTTGCAGAACCACATCAAAAGTTTGGTGCCCACCCCACGAAAGACCCGCCATCGCACGATGCTCACGGTCGGTAAGTGTTCGGAAGTTACTATCTATATAAGGAATGAGGTCGTTGAGCAAGGCTGAATAGAACGTAGCACCATAGTGACTGCGGCCCTGACGGTTGTCCCCCCAACGGAAGGGAGCTTTCACATCACCACTCTCCATCACCACAATCATGGGCACGGCCTCACCACTTGCAATCAAGTTGTCCATGATGTGCTGCATCCGTCCTTGTCGTGACCACCCTGTTTCGTCCTCTCCCATGCCATGTTGCAGATAGAGCACAGGGTAACGCTTCTTGCCCTTTTCGTATTCGGCTGGGGTATATACCATCGCATGGCGCCATTCTTGTGTGGCTTTAGCAAAATAGTATATGCTACGCACCTGTCCCTGAGCTACGCCTGGCTGCGGACGATAATAGTCGCCTTCAGAACCTTCTGGAATCTCTATACCACCCGACTGTCGACAGCAGCCGAAGAAGGTTTCCGTGGCAGGGTCAACCACCGACACACCATCAATCTTAAGGAAATAGTAGTGAAAACCTACGACAAGCGGATTGGTGCGGCCCATCCAGAATCCTTTAGCATCTCTTTGCATGTCATAGGTCTTCCCGCAAATGTCCACCTGCACCTTCTGCGCATTAGGAGCATGGATGCGGAAGTAGGCACGACGTTCGCCATCTACTTTCGGGAACTCATTGCCTGGAATCGTGGTTTCTGCGATGCGTGCATCAGCAGGTACTACAATGGAGTCAGCCGACTCTTGTGCTCGAAGTGTTGTTCCACACAATGCAGCGGCCACAACAACTACTAAACTAAAGAAATGCCTTTTCATATTCTTATACTTTAAGTCTTTATCTATTTCCGTAATAAAGTGTTCGTTTCAAAGTTAAACTTTTAAACCTTTAAACTCTTAAACTTTTATAGACACTGCAAATATACAAAATTAATCAATTCCAAATGTGAAAACTATCTATAATACAACAAAAATAGTATTTAAGAGTTTAATATTTGGAAATGACATACCAGTTGGTACAAAAATGGTAAAAGGATGAACAACCACTGGTCGCAGAGAATGGTTTGTAAAGAATTTTTATTATCCTTATTAGCCTATGAAAATAAGAATACTTGCTTATGGGCATAAGATTAGTATTCCTACAGCGATAAGATTAGTATTCCTACACGCCTTAAGATTAGTATTCTTATTTTAAACAGAAACTATGTCTTTTTCTATCTTGTTGATTTATTGCGATTTACAAAATAATAAGCATTACTGAGAGCAAAAATATCAAGGATGTAAAGATTTTTCGTCTTGCCATCTATGTTCCCATAATAGAGACTTATACATATTTTGTGCCAACTGCTATATCGTTTTCTTATTTTTATTTTTAACGTTTACATCCAATGGCTTGTTATCATTTGTGCGCAAAGTTACAATTAAGTGAGTAAATAAACAAACATGTGACATGTTTTATGAGAAAGAAGTAAGTATAAGAAAAGGCCAGTACTTTATCGGCACTGGCCTTTCCTTGTATTCGTGTTGTTATTAATATTCTTTCTCAAGTAGAATTGTCTTATTGGTTCAAGGTCAATAACGAGGATTCTCTAACCCATACTGGGCTCTAAGCATATCCAAACCCGTTAGAAATTTCTCATAATCATTACGGATTCTGTTTGCATCGTCATACCACCCATTTTTTTCACAAGCATTAACGACCTTTGAAGTACGTGATTCCAAAATGGAAAGTTTACCATAAATGTATCCCCATGTTTGATTCATATGGGCTTCTGCCCATGGGTCACCACTACGTGCCCATCGTTCTATCTTTTCAGCTTGCTCATACAGGTCTTGCATACATTCCTTTTGATCTTTAAGGAGTCTTTCCACTTCCGCCGCCGCAAGCTTCTCTTTATAGGAAAGTTGTTCTTCCTCTTTCTCATCTTCTGTTGTGATGCCGCTATTTTCAGTGTCAGTTGCGTAATCGTAGCTCCTATTTCCACTTGTAGAGTCACATGAGCTAAACAAAAGTCCTACACTGAAGACCATTAACATTAGTTTCATTGCTTTCATAGTAAGATATAAATTTAGTTAATAAGAATCAGATATCTTACGCATCCTTATCCCATCAGCAGAAATTATTACATGGTTATCCAAATCCAAATTGAAAACAGCCTCTGCACCATTTGTTATACTACGCATGTGCATCTTATCGTCTTCGCATTCATATGTAAATTGCATCATAAGGTCATCAGTAATTTTGACATTTACCCTTGAGTCGCTAATCACATAAATAAATGGTCCTGCATCTGTTCTAAGATCCCATTTGCCTTTTACCCACGAGTAATCCATCTCCTCAGAAGAATCTACGGATTCTATAAATACGCTCTGATTTTCGTGTTTTTTCATTTTAGCCTGATTGTAAATTAATACTGCTCCGACGAAAATTGCTATTGCTATTATACAATAAATTATCACTTTCTTTTTCATCTTAAGGAGCATGATTAGGATTATGAGAATGAGGATAATAAGAATGACAGTCATGATTGTTTTTTTAATTGTTGTTACTCTATTTTCATCATCTTTTTATTGTAAATTCCACCCATGCTTTTGCTGGAAGGAATTGACTTTCTCCGCTTCTATATGATCCAAGTCCATAAACATCTCTAGGGGTTATCTCCTTTAAACTGATGCTAGAAGACAATACACCTCTTATTACGAGTTCTTTTTCTAACTCCTTAGCATATTTCCCATTCTTAGAAGATCTCTCATAAGAAATTTGTATTTTTATTTCCTTATAATGTTGTTTCCAAAAACTCGCTATCTCATCTAGATTTTTATCATTTTCTTGCTTCTTCTTAGATTTATCAATAAAGGTTACTGAAGAATTCACAGACAACTTAGATGAGGACTTCTGAGAAGAGGTACTTTCTTTTTGGGAGGAAGAACTATTCCAAGAACTATAGTCCTTTTGCTTATTACTTCCATAGGAAGATCTACTAGCACTTGATTGAGAATAACGGCTCGTCTGTTGACTGCCTCCATAGGAGTTACGGCTTGTCCCTTCAGATGTTAGCACAGGATGTACTCGTGCCTCCCGTGTCCTTTCTGGCTTAAAGTTATTATAAACATAAAGAAGATTAATATAATTTTGATAATCGTATGATGTCCTTGTTAGAATAAGATCTTTATTTAGAAAAAATATAGATTTCCCATTATTTTTACTAATAAAGAAGGCTCCTGGGTTTCCATATAAAAAGCCAAATTTTATGACACAATTATTCATAAGCTCCTCCACTTGTTCCTTGCTTGGTGTTTGCCAACCATCCCCCCAGTTTATGTATGCTGCATCATCCTCTAAATCCAACTCCTTTTTTCCATCTATTTTATTGTATTTGCTATATGGAACCTCATCATAATGGTTATTCCATTTATATTCGTTGTTCGAGTTAGGATTATAAGGCGTAGTTTCTCCCCAACGGAATTTTGTTCCTTCTTCTCCAGGCCCTTTAGCACCAATATCACATATTGCCCATTTAGTTCCTGAGGGCAATCCTAAGTCAACATAGGGATGTTTGTTGTGGGATTCCGAGGTAGAGGGTTTCGTAGGATAAGTCATACCATCAGTAATGCTGGGAGTCCTTGTGTCCCCATATCCTTTTGACACAAGTGCCGCTTCATATGTTTCCTTTGTTCCCTCTCCATTCAAAGAATAATAATATAAGGTGCAATCTGATCGCTCTAATTTACATTCCAATTCGTAATTTCCCATACTTTTTGTAGGATCTTCGAATGGTTTTTTGTTTTCAGTCGTTGTTTTTCCTAAATAAACAATAGCCAGATTTTTCCCATTGTAACAACGAATATAGCGAATGAAAACGTAAGCCCCATTATATAACCCAAATAAATTAGAATGATTATAGTACATTTTGTTTTCAGTTTCAGTCCACTTATCACTCCGTTCTGGTAGTCCTTGTGGATGTTTTTGAAAATCTCTGAGGATATCATCATAACTAATATTTCTCACTTGGGGCAAATTGCTACCGCCATCACTTGAGAATCCTATCTGTGGTACGTATAATTTTTTATCTCCCAAATTAACATAAATACCAGCAGGTTGTTTGGAGTTGATGCTACTTTTTCTATAACAGCTCCATTTTTCTTGTCCCGTTTCATTATCCAAAGCTAGCCGTTTGGGATTTTTTTGGCCAATAACTCCATGCGCTGTAGTATATCCCTCTAAGTAGATGTCACTATAATTATAGGAGCAACAGATTTCCTTATAATCTTCCATCTCAGGGAATTCATATTTCCAACATAATTTACAATCGCTATTGAATTTGGACAACGTTCCAGAGATGAGCCATAACCATCCTCCTTTTATCCACCGAGGAGTGCCTTCCCCAGGAAGCGCTACTTGTGACCTCAATGTTATTTCATCCTGAGAAACTGATAAGACGGTCGCCACCAGGGACTTACTATAAATGGGGTTATTTACAACTTCATTAACCAACTTTCGCTCCCCAAAAATTGTTGTAACTTGAGACTGTAACACTGTTTGGCTATTGCCAACCAAATCTGAAACTTTCCAAATAAAAAGATATTGTCCTTCAGTCAAACTAATAAATGCGCGTGGAGTGAGTGAAGCTTTATCTCCGACTTTTAAATTTCTTTTTATTTTTGATGCTATATTTGTAAAGTCGGATGTTGTCTTTCCAATACATATTTTTTCCCGTTTTGTTGTATAATCTTTGTAGATCGTCATCTCTGCCACTTTTCCACCATAACTCCAATAATCCTTTGCGCCATATAGCTTTTCATGGCGATATTCATCATCTCCCACATGTGTGACGAATGTACCTCCAGAAGAAATGGAATTTGACACTGGACAATCTTTGTCAATTCTAAATCCAAATCTAAGGTCAAACGGCCACCACTCCTTATTAAAATAAATTTTTTCGATGTCATAAGTGTAATTTCTCTCAGCATAAGCTTTTGAGAAGAAAGTTAGCAAAACGGCAAAGAAGCCTAAGCACAATAAAATCTTTTTCATAGTATTCTTTTTTTACAGTTTATATTTAGTTTAATTTTGCTTTCTATGATTCAGTTGGAAAATTATAGGAAAAAGGATACAAGAATTCACTTTTCTCCGTCCATTTCGTCCATTTTAATAGTAGACATAAATAGAGCCATTAGTAATAATTATCTCTGCACCCAAGGCTCATAGGTACAAAAATAGAATTTTACATGCGGTAAGACATAAAGAAAAGTGTGAGCCAATATCTTCTTTATCCTACAGATTGGCTCTGGACTGCCTTAGATACGGATGGAAGAATTTACTCACACCTAAGGCAGTATATATACTTTATATATAATCTGCACTTAGGAAGAGCGCCTTTCTGTTCCTGTATCTTCAGCTGAATTGTCCAGATTCATCTGTAAAGAACAAAGCGAAACGCTTTCCAATATGTCTGCAATCTTAACAACTGCATGGCAAAGTTAAGAAAAGTTTCCGTTATGAACCAAATAAAATGTATTTTTTTCTTTTGGAAAATATAGCAATAGAAAGTATATCGAAGAGGAGAAAGTTCGTTGAGTAATCCTTGATATAAGCATATAAAAAAGAAGAACAACTTTGAACAGATGCAGTATTATAGGCACTTACAACACAACACAATCTTGTGTTTCACAAATTTGTGTCACACAAACTTGTGTGATTAGAAAGAAATCGTTATCTTTGCACCGGCAAGACCTATAAAAAGAATTACCATGGACAAAAAACAAGAAAAACGTAGTTTCGTGTTTGGTGTAGCTGTAGATGACTATAATTTCACAGATAGGGAACAGGAAACGCATCAGTTGTGCCATAATTTCGAGGAGGGCATAAATACAATTCTAGTATCACAAAGACGATGGGGAAAAACTTCGCTTGTAAAGAAGGCCATGCGTATGGTGGACACAGAACGTGTGATGGTTGTTTACATGGACATGTTCCCTTGCAGAACGGAATACGACTTTTATAATGCATTTGCCGCAGCGCTGCTAATACAAACAGCTTCGAAAAAAGAGCTTTGGATGGAGAATGCCCGTGAGTTCGTCGCTCGATTGGTGCCAAGAATCAGTATCAGTCCAGAACCAAATGCTGAAATAGCCCTGTCACTGGGTATTACTCCTGCAACCTACAAACCTGAAGAGATATTGGCTCTGCCCGAAATCATTGCAGAAAAGAAGGGGAAACGTATTGTGGTTTGCATAGACGAATTTCAACAGATTGGTGAGTTCGCCGATTCTCTATCCATCCAAAAAAGGCTTCGAAGTGTGTGGCAACATCAACAAAAAACGAACTATTGCCTATTTGGAAGCAAGAAACACTTGATGACCAGTCTCTTCGGGTTGCGTAGTAAACCTTTCTATCAGTTCGGACAGATGATGTACTTGTCCAAAATTCCCGTAGAGGCATGGGTGGACTATATACAAAGCCATTTTGACGAACGAGAACGACATATTTCTCGGGAGTTGGCTACTGAACTATGCTTAGCTGTCGAGCAACAAAGCTCGTATGTCCAACAACTGGCTTCAATTCTTATAGGCATGCTTTCCCCTGGTGAGAATGCCACAAAACAACACTTGCGCACAGCACTTGACTCTTTATTAGATGCCAGCACGCCCCTCTTCAAGCAACAGATAGCCATGCTGACAGGATACCAGATGAACTTCCTGAGCGCAATACATGCTGGACATAGTTCCGACTTTGGGGAAAGGAATGTGCGAGAAAAGTTTGATTTAGGCAGTCCCTCCAATCTTCCGCGTTTGAAAAACGCTTTACTGGAACGTGACCTTATTGAAATGAACGGAAGGAATGTCTTTATCTCAGACCCATTATTTAAGCGATGGCTAATTGAAAGAGGTTGGGCAGATGAGTCCGACGAATAATTATAATCAGGGATTTATCTCTTATTTGAAGTGGAAATATTAAATATTATATCATTATGAAAAAGACTTTTTTATCTCTTGCCTTGGTGGCATGTATGACGGCTTCGGCACAGATGTTGCCGTACCAAAACCCCAACCTCAGCGCAAAGGAGCGTGCACGCGACCTATGCAGCCGACTGACGCTGGAGGAGAAGGCCCAGCTGATGCTGGACGAGAGCCCTGCCATCCCCCGACTGGGCATTAAGAAGTTCTACTGGTGGAGCGAGGCACTGCACGGCGCTGCCAACCAGGGCAACGTGACGGTGTTTCCCGAACCTGTAGCTATGGCCTCGTCGTTCAACCCCGAGCTGCTCTACAAAGCGTTTGACATCGCCTCAACGGAGGAACGCGCCCAGTACCATAAGCGCATGGACAATGGTGGGCAGGACGAGAAGTTTCACAGCCTGTCGGTGTGGACGCCCAACGTCAACATCTTCCGCGACCCACGCTGGGGACGCGGGCAGGAAACCTACGGCGAGGACCCCTATCTGACCTCCGTGATGGGGTGCGCCGTCGTACGCGGACTGCAAGGCCCGGAAACGACCAAGTACCGCAAACTCTGGGCATGCGCCAAGCACTATGCCGTGCACAGCGGGCCCGAATACACGCGCCACACGGCCAACGTCAACGACGTTTCCCTGCGCGACCTCCACGAGACCTACCTGCCCGCCTTCAAGTCGCTGGTGCAGGATGCCAAGGTGCGCGAGGTGATGTGCGCCTATCAGCGGCTGGACGATGCACCCTGCTGCGGAAGCACCCGTCTGCTCCAGCAGATTTTGCGCGACGAATGGGGCTTCCAATATCTCGTGGTGAGCGACTGCGGAGCCATCAGTGACTTCCACCAGAACCACAAGACATCGTCCGATGCCGTGCACGCTGCTGCCGTGGGCACAACGGCTGGCACCGATGTGGAGTGCGGTTGGGGTTATGTCTATCGCAGCATTCCCGAGGCTGTGAAGCGCGGATTCATCACCGAGGAGGAAGTCGATAAGCACGTATTGCGACTTCTGGAAGGCCGCTTCGACCTGGGCGAGATGGACGATGCCTCGCTCGTCGAGTGGTCGAAGATTCCCTACAGCGTTATGTCCTGCGCAGAACATCAGCAGACTTCGCTCGATATGGCCCGGCAGAGCATCGTGCTGCTCCAAAACAAAAACAATACACTGCCTCTGAAGCCTGGCAAGGAACGGATTGCCGTCATCGGTCCCAACGCACAGAACATGCATATGATGTGGGGCAACTACAACGGCACGCCCACCCACACCGTGACCATCTTGGACGGAATCTGCAATGCGCTGAATGTGGACAGGGAGAAATTGGTAAATGGTAAATTGTCAAATAGTAAATTATGTTACTTGCCCGGCTGCGATCTGGTGGACAACAAAGTGATGAACGGACTCATGAACACCGACTGCCAGATGGCAGGTCAGAAGGGTCTGCGCGGCACGTTCTGGAACAACACGAAGATGGAGGGCGAACCCGTCACCACCGAATACTACACCGCTCCGTTGGCCGTGACCACCGCTGGTTTCCACAACTTTGCGCCTAACGTCAACATCACGGACTTCTCAGGCAAGTACGAGACCGTCTTCACTCCCAAGGAGGCGGGCGAATACGTGGTTAACGTGGAGGGCACAGGCCACTTCGAGGTGTTTGTCAACGGCGAACAGAAACAGAAGCAGCACACCTGGCGCACCACCCCGACCCGCACCGCCATCCAAGCCGAGGCTGGCAAGCAGTACAACATAGAGATTCGCTACGCATTCGTGCCCACCTGGGGCAGCGACCTGAAGGTGAACATCGCCAAGGAGGAAATCATCAACTACCAGACCATCATCGACCAGCTGAAGGACTTCAAGACCGTGGTCTTCGTCGGTGGCATCTCACCGGCTCTGGAGGGTGAAGAAATGCCGGTCAACGCACAGGGCTTCAAGGGCGGCGACCGCACAAGCATTGAGTTGCCCACCGTGCAGCGCGACTTCCTAAAGGCACTGAAACAGGCTGGCAAGACCGTCGTCTTCGTCAACTGTTCAGGCTCAGCCATCGCCCTGGAACCCGAAACCGCGTCGTGCGATGCCATCGTCCAGGCCTGGTACGCCGGACAGGAGGGTGGAACGGCTGTGGCCGACGTACTCTTCGGCAAGGTGAACCCCAGCGGCAAACTACCCGTCACCTTCTACAAAAGCGACAACCAACTGCCTGACTACGAGGACTACTCCATGAAGGGCCGCACCTATCGCTACTTCTCCGACGCACTCTTCCCCTTCGGCTACGGACTAAGCTATACGAAGTTTGCCGTGGGCGACGGACGCATTGCCAAACAGGGTGACAACTTCGTCCTGACCGTTCCCGTGTCGAACAAGGGAAAGCGTGACGGCACCGAGATTGTGCAGGTCTATGTGAAAGACCCTGCCGACACCGAAGGCCCACTGCGCTCGCTGCGTGCCTTCCAGCGCATCGACGTGAAGGCTGGCAAGACCGCCGAAGCCGTGCTGACCCTGACACCGAAGACCTTCGAGCTCTTTGACCCGAAGACCAACACAATGCACACCCACTCGGGCCGCTACGAAGTGTTCTACGGCAACAGTTCGCACCCCGAAGACCTGAAGCGCCTCGAGGTGAACCTTGAATGAGGTTGAACTTCGTTCAAGGCTGCTTGTGCTCGGCAGAGTCGATGCTGGCATCACTCTGTACTCGCTTAATCGCAGCCTTGTGAGGTTATGAGGTTATGAGGTTTTAAGGTTATGAGGTCGTCACCCTTCACCCTTCGTCTTTAGCCTTGTTAAGAAGACTATTTAATTCGCGTCAGACGGAATTTTGTTTTGTCCATAGTACCGATGAGGTACTTGCCATCATCCGAAAGACGTAATGTATCAGGACCTTCCTCGTCAGTCACAATGACGAGGTTGTCCTTTATTATATAGGTAGCTTTCTGTGAGGGTGCCATAGCCACACCCAACTTCAGCAATTTGCGCTTAGCCCAAGGAATGCCAGCAGCCTTCATCACTTCGTCATCTATCTTCATGTCCGCTTTCATTACCAAATTCTTCTCGTCCTTGAAAGTAACGGTGACGGCGGTCTTCATGCCATCCTTCAGGGCCTTTATCATCTTCTGCGCCTCTTCCAAGGATTTGTCCAATTCCTTCAACTCTTTTTCCGTAAGTTTGCGTCCCTTCTTCTTCTCGCCTTTTGCAATGGCCTCAGCACGCGCTTTGCTGAGATCCTTGGAGGCATCTTTAACAACGTGGTTGATTTCGTTTTCCATGATATTAGGGTGGTGATACACTCTACCTACCAGGGATGTCTGTGCACTAACGCTGAACGATACTATTAAGAAAACTCCGATGAATAGGGCTCTTTTCATACTATTGGTATAATGGTGAAGATTCTATATTACTGTTATCCCACAATCCATCTACCGATGCGGGGAATACGTTGTAATAATACATTTGCCACTGCCACCAGGAAGAAAGTGAGCAGTGCAGTGAGCAGGATTTCTACGGGTGTAGTCCAAATGCCCAAAACACCCTCGGTGCCGAGTCCCAAACTACTGCGCAACCATCCACTGACCATAACAAGCACAAGCATGTGGCTTAGGTACATTCCATACGAAGCTTTGGAAACAGGTAGCAGAATGCGCTGAAAGAAAGGGCCGGAATTTGTAATCTTTCGGAACAGGAGCACCCATCCCACCGTCATCAGGAATACGCCTGCCGTGTCATTAATCCACGTGGTTTCCCATACGGCCGCCAGACCCGTAGGACCTTCTATGGGGAAGGACCCCTGTGCATCGCGGAACACAAATACAAGGAAGCCACCAAAGCAGATAGCAAAACCTATGAGCCAGCAAGGCAAACCCACAGCGAGCGAGCGCCCCCAAGACCAATCGCCTGAGAAACGACGCAGATAGAGTCCTAGCAGAAGATAACCGATGAAACCACTCAAATAATAGAATAGGCCATAGGCATTCCAACTGGCTTCACCCCAAAGGGGGTATTGCGCAGGGTTGGGGATGCCTGAAGGGCCATAGATGACAGGCGGTACGCCACCCGCCAGACTGCGGATGAAGGGAATGAACGTGGTAAGGAAACAAAGCAGAAGGTAGAACTGAAGTTCGCGCTTCCCCACCTTTTCAGCCCATGGCGAAAGCAGGGGCATGAGCAAATACAGCCCAACGAGCATATAGACAAACCACAAATGTCCAGCAGCATAGTTGAAGTTGAGCAACAAATCGCGGAAATTTTGCACAGGCTCGCCCCATACCAAAGCGTAAACCACACTCCATACCACAAAAGGAACCAGCACGCGCACAGCACGACGACGCAGGAATTCCTTGGTACTATAGTGGAGTGGGAACTGCAAGTAGCTTGACGCCACTACAAACAAAGGAACACAAGCACGCACAAAGCAATCGAATAGCGACACCCACCACGCATCGCTCTGTATCAAGATAAGCGAGCCCTCGCCTCCGAGATAAAAAGGTTCAGTGGAATGAACCGTCATCACCATCAAGCAAGCGATAACGCGCATCCAATCGACCCATGCCACGCGGCCGTCCATCTTATTACTCATTTATGATGTTCACAAGAGCCGTCACATCGGCAAGAGTTGTCGTTCCACTGCCATCAACATCGGCGGCATCATAGTCGTAGTTGCTGCCCGCGGGTTCGGTGTGTAGCAGAATTTGAACCAAAGCCTGCACATCCAAGGCATTCACGTTTCCGTCACGGTTGATATCGTGGCCTGAGGATGCTCCATAGTAATAGAGTACAACATTGTCCCATGCCACCCAGTTGGCAGTGGTGTTACTGATGTAAAGTCCCAATGTGGT
>JAEEGL014003976.1_pt1 | contig 18703 bp, 18 predicted proteins | sample 9134231 | NCBI WGS metagenome assembly JAEEGL01 (sample SAMN16246548, study PRJNA631951) | gut metagenome | biome: gut microbiome; feature: rumen; material: fiber-attached | host: Bos | place: Iran: Karaj | collected 2018-10 | reverse complement strand
TCCGGCCATGTGGGCGGTTTCTCGGATCCTCTCATGGACTGCAAGGAGTGCCACGCGCGCCACAGGGCAGATAAGCTCATAGAAGACTACGCTGCGGAGCACGGCATAGATCTAGGCGGAAGCGTGGACGGCTGGACCAACGAGCAGATGGAAGCTTTCATAACGGAGCACAAGGTCGTCTGCCCAACCTGCGGCAAGGCCAACTTCACAGGCATCCGTCAGTTCAACCTGATGTTCAAGACCTTCATGGGTGTTACTGAAGATAAAAAGTCAGAGATCTACCTCCGTCCGGAGACTGCTCAGGGCATATTCGTAAACTTCAAGAACGTCCAGAGGACATCCCGCAAGAAGGTCCCCTTCGGAATCTGCCAGATAGGAAAGTCCTTCAGAAACGAGATCACCCCGGGCAACTTCATCTTCCGCATCCGCGAGTTCGAGCAGATGGAGCTCGAGTTCTTCTGCGAGCCGGATACCGACCTCGAATGGTTCGCGTACTGGAAAGAGTATTGCCGCAAGTTCCTCGAGAGCCTCGGCATGAACATGGAAAAGCTCCGCTTAAGGGATCACTCCCCCGAAGAGCTGTCCTTCTACAGCAAGGCAACCACGGACTTCGAGTATCTCTTCCCGTTTGGCTGGGGCGAGCTGTGGGGCATAGCGGACCGTACCGATTACGATCTTACGCAGCACCAGAACTGCTCCGGACAGAGCATGGAATACGTAGATCCCATAGATCCCAAGAAGCGCTATATTCCTTACGTCGTAGAGCCTTCCCTGGGCGCTGACCGCGTTACGCTGGCCTTCCTCTGCGACGCGTACGAAGAGGAAGATCTCAGCAAGGACGGCAAGGCAGACAGCCGCGTCGTCATGCACTTCCATCCGGCCCTGGCGCCGTTCAAGGCAGCTGTTATGCCTCTTACCAAGAAGCAGAACGAGCAGGCAGAGAAGGTCTACGCAGATCTGGCCAAGTACTTCATGGTGGACTATGATGCCTCCGGAAGCATAGGCAAGCGCTACAGAAGAGAGGACGAGATCGGAACTCCTTTCTGCATCACAGTTGACTTCGACACCGAGACCGACGGATGCGTAACAGTCCGCGACCGCGACACCATGGAGCAGCAGAGAGTAAAGATAGAAGACCTCAGGGCGTTCATCGAGAAGAGCCTGGAGTTCTAAGCGTTCAGAGATACTGACCATATAAAGCATTGAAGGACCGCAGCAGCGCGCTGCGGTCCTTTGTTGCGTCTGCAACTCTAAATATGTACCATTGCAGCCATTTTATAGCTTGAAAACCAAATATAGCCATGATACCATTTTTGTGGATATGAAACGCAGGGTCATCTACATCTATCACGAAGACAGTGAGTATCTGGCGCGCCTGGCAGGCAGGCTTGCGCTTATCCTGCGGGGTGCGGAGATACATATTGCGGAAAGAAAGGATCTGGATGATACTCAGAAGGAGGTGTTTGTTATGGAGCGTTATGCTTCGGTGGATAGCACAGCGGCAGGGATATCGCAGCAGTTCGGAGCCGTAAAGGCCGGGGACGCAGACAGCTGCCTTGTCACCGGCTTTACATCAGGCAGCGGAGGCTGCGGCACAAGCAGTGCCGCTGTAACGTACGGGCGCATTCTTTCGCAGTTCTACGGATACAGGGTCTTGTACATAAGCCTGGACCGAATGGCTGTCAAGTGCAGCCCCTTCAGAAACGGAGGCAGGGAAGAGGTCTTTTCGCTGCTTTCCGGACGCAAGACCGTAAAACAGCTGGAGAACAGTTTCGGCAGGGACAGCTGCGGCCTTTTCTATATGGTGCAGGACGAGGATATAAACCCTTGTTCCTATCTGGACGATACTGAGCTGGCAAAACTCCTTGCGGATCTTTGCGGCACTTTCGACCGCATAGTTCTGGATATCCCGGTCTGTGCCGGCGCTGCATTTGCGGCCCTGGAACTGTGCGACTGCGTTGTGGTATGTACCGGATGGCATCCGGATCATACTGGTGCTTCGGAGGGTCTCATAAATGTTCTGAAGCGCATACGGGACGGTGTCATCAGCTTTACAGCATCGTACGACGAAGGATACGGAGACGATCTTTTCGGGCAGTTAGGAGCGGAGGTAAGGGAACTTGCGCAGACCATCGAGGGAAAACAGAATATCGGTCCTGCGTTTATCTGAAAAGGCGAGGCGTCTTGTCGGGGTCACCGCTTCCGAAGAAGATGTCCTCAGGATCTGCGAACAGGTGTGTTCTGAGGAGTACAGGCAGATCTATCCTTTTGGGGCCAAAGGTTTTTTCAGCAGTATCTCCCGCACTGTAAGATCTGTCTACTGCACACTGAGGTGCGAGCTGGAGATACTGCAGGATCTGGCGGACGACCCAAACGTGAAGGAGATAATGGTCAATGGCCCCGGCGCGGTCTTTATAGAGCGCGGCAATGGTATAGAGCGCTCCGACGTATGTTTTGAAAGCGCCGCTCAGCTGGAACAGGTAATACGAAGGCTTGCAGCGGGCGTCGGCCGTGAGATGAACGATCTAAATCCGATAGTAGACGCAAGGCTCTCGGACGGATCCAGGTTCAATGCTGTTGCGGCAAACATCGCCATAGGCGGGCCGGTCCTTACCATAAGAAAATTCAACAAGAGCCGCATGACTATGGACGATCTGGTGCAGCAGGGCGATATAAGCCGGCAGGCCGCGGATCTTCTGGAATGTCTAGTCAGGAACCGCTACAACATTTTTGTATGCGGGGGCACCAGCTCCGGAAAGACCACGTTTCTAAACGTTCTTTCGGATTGTATACCCCACCGCGAGAGGGTCATTGTTATAGAAGACAGCGCAGAGCTCCAGATAAGAAATCATGAGGATCTGGTGCGCCTGGAGGCTAAAGCTCCGAACGCGCAGGGGCGGGGCGGCGTAAGTATAAGGGACCTTATCAAGGCAAGTCTCAGAATGCGCCCCGACCGCATCATAGTCGGCGAAGTCAGGGGCGCTGAAGTAGTCGATATGCTCGCCGCGATGAGCACAGGGCACGATGGTTCTCTGTCTACAGGGCACTCGAATTCCGCAAGGGGAATGCTCAGCCGCCTGGAGACGATGTTTCTTTCCGGGCAGGATTTTCCGCTGGAAGCGGTGCGCGGGCAAATATCGCAGGCAATAGATGTTTTTGTGCATCTTGCCAGGACAGATGACGGGCACAGAAGGGTAATGGAGATCTCGGAGGTGGTCGGTATTGAAAACGGTGAGATCGTTTTATCACAGCTTTACAGGTTTTCTCCGGGAGAGGGCCTCATCCCTACGGGAAAAGAACTTGCCAGGACGGAAAAGATGCTGCTCAAAGGGATCTGAGACAGTGGATTACAGGCTGGCATGCATAAGCCCGCAGCAGAGGCTGCGGTATTATGCGGTATGCTGCGCTGCGTTTTTCGGGGCAGGGCTTCTTTTCTACAGGTCTTTCGCGGTGGGTGCGGCGTTTTGTGCCGCAGCTTTTCCACTGGAGCGGATCTATGCATCATATCTGGCTGAAAAGCGCAGAGAAAAGCTGCTTACAGGGTTTAAGGACGCTTTGTATTCTATCTCCGGCGCTGTCGCAGCAGGCAGGCAGATGCCATATGCTATGGGATTCGCTGCCGCTTCAGCGTCTGAAACATCAGGGGAGGACAGCGATATAGCAAAAGAACTTCAGAAGATCAGCAGTTCGTACAGTCAGACGCACTCGGACATAGGGCTTCAGCTCGAGGATCTCGGACGGCGCAGCGGGCTGGCGGAGATAAAACAGTTCGCTTCATCATACAGGACCTGCCAGAAATGCGGAGGTGATCTGGAGGAAGTGTGCAGAAAGAACGCTGAACTGCTTCTGAGCCGTATGAGCTTCAACATGGAGATCCGTTCTCTGATAGCGCAGAAAAAGCTGGATATAGTGCTGCTTGCGGGAATGCCCGTGGCTGTGCTGCTTCTTCTCAACCTGACTAATTACAGCTATGTGGCGGTCCTGTATGAAACGCCTGCGGGAAGGGTGGTGATGACGTTTTGTCTGTTATTGATAATATCCGCGCTGCTCTGGGGAATAAAGATAACAAAGATTCAGATGTAGCGGTAAACAGCAGTTTTTCAGCGTATTCCTGGCTGGTATGTTCAGATGAGGACCCGCTGGAAAAGCGCCGCATTCGTCACAGGAGGTGCCTTGCGGTGTCAGTTGCCGTACTGATAACAGGCATTGCCGCGTTCGTGATCGCGTCAGCCGGCGGAACAAGCTCCGGAATGGATGCAGGTCTTCTGGAACGCCGCGAAAAAGGCAGGGAAGTAGACCTTCATCTTAAGCTTGAATACGAAGGAAGTGAGCTTGAAAAGGACTTGTCTGTTTCCGTGCTTCCTAAACACATCAGCTCTGAGGATTCAGAGCGTCTGTTCGACGAGTGCGAAAGCTGGATAAGAGCTCAGTTTTCCGAAAAGCTGTGGTTCCCTGAGATCGCTCCTAATGGAGTTTCCATCATCTGGCAGGACGACGCGATAAGCTTTCTGGGTCCGTGTGATTCGGAAAAGACATTGGTGGCGCAGCTAAGCGCGGGAGAGTTCTTCAGAGTCTGCAGCTTCAGGTTCACAGGAACGCTGGGCAGCTCAGAGCATCTGCAGGGGCTTGAAGCGCTTTCTGAAAAGCTGGCGGACGATCTGAACCGCAACGACGAAGGCAGCGCTCTTTTGCTTCCGGATGATGCGCAGGGCGCAAGGCTCAGATGGAGCCTTCCCGGGAAAAAAGCGCCGGTCCTCGTAGCTCCGGTCTGCGCTTTTGCGGCGGCGTTCATCTGGATGAGCCGTGACGACGCGGAAAAGCGTAGCTGGAAAAAGAGGAGGGCGGCCTTCGAAAATGAGATCCCTGCTATGAGTTTTCAGGTGATGCTCCTGCTGAACGCGGGTCTAATAGCGGAGAGCGCCTTTACCCAGCTGATAGCTCAGACTGCCGGTGAACAGGGGATACTGTACCGCATATTCAGGGACATAAAACAAAGATCGCTGCAGCGTAACGTACCATTTATCAGCGAGTTATACGATTTTGCCAGAGGATCGCACTGCGGCAGGCTGCTAAGGTTCGCTTCGCTCGTAAAGGAACACGCGTCTAGGGGCGCAAGTCTTGCAGATAAGCTTGAGCAGGAGCGCAATATGATGCTCGGCTCGAGAATGAGCAGCGCCAGGGCAAAGGTAAAAGAAGCTGAAACAAAGCTCTGCCTGCCTTTGATATTGCTTCTGATCTCATTGATAATCATCACTGCGGTGCCGTCGTTTATGGCTATGTAAAATCAGAAAGGAGAAGATCATGAAAAAGTTTTTCAACAGGCTTTATATCGGCTTTGCAACAGACAACAGCGGAATGGAGCTGGTACAGGTGGCGATCCTGATCGCGATCGCTATTGTAATAGGACTTATATTTAATAAACAGATATCGAGTTTTGTAAACGGCGTATTCAAGGATCTCCTTCATGCGAAGTTCTAGCAGGGGCAGCGCCGAGGTCGAAGCGGCACTTATAATACCGCTTGCTGTGTTGATAATAGTCGGGATGGTAAGGCTTGGCACGGAACTTTTTGACAGGACTGCAGCGGATAGCCTTAAGAATTCGGAAGCTGCTGAGGAACTTGTCGGAGGCGGAAGAATACCTACGGAGAGCATACTGAGGGGAAGATGGTACATCAAATGAGATCACCACTGATCCGGCAAAAAAGAGGCAGCGGGGGTTTTACAACAGTCTATCTGCTGATGATACTAGGTGCTCTTGTGATGGCGGTCGTCATGATCATAAATGCAGCCTGCGGGTATGCAGCCCGCAGCATAGTTGACAATGTCTGCGCCCTTGCCGGAAGGTCCGTGTTGTCCGAGTTCCAGAAGAACCTCTATGAACGCTACGGGATCTTCGCAGTAAGAGGCGACGAGGCTCTGCTGTCAAGGCTGTCGGAATTCTATATAGGTGGATCGCTCGTCAGTACAAAATCACTGGTAAAGCCCTCCGCGATAAAGATCGCAGCGTCCAGTCAGGAACACCCCGCACTCGATGTGTCGGAGTTCGGAAAGCAGGTCAGAAGGCTTGCGCCGGGAGCGGCGATCACCCGCGGAAAGATACTGGAATTCCTGCTTGAGAAAGCAGGTATACCGGGTGGCGCGGGCAGTGTCCCTGATGGCACCTCAGGTGATCCGTCTTCAGCTACAGCGGAATACAGCACCGATGATGCGTACGGCGACGCGGAGAAAAGCTTCAGGAAGGACAGCGACAGCAATAAAGGTAAAAGCATAAAAGGCCCGCTGCACAGGATGCTTCCGAGCAAGCTTCTCGGATATCCCAAAAGGGTGTCGCTGGTGCTTTCGGGAGGCATAAAGGATATTTCGTTTTCCGCTGTCGCTGAGGACGAGTACATGCTCGCGATGTGCTCCAATGTCCTGAAAAAGAATGACGGCAGTTTTATGGACTGCGAACTGGAGTACATTATGTACGGTAACCCGTCGGACGCCGCCAACCGCAAAGCGCTCAAGATGAGCCTTTTTGCGCTGCGCTTTGCGGTGAATGAGGCGAAAAATGTTTCTGAGACCGGGGAACTTGTAGTAACGACAGCGGTATCGGCTGCTCAGGCGCTTGCTGAGGTCAGGGCTCTTCTTGCGGGAGGTAAGGTGGATAAACTGGGCCTGGATATGTACCAGAGGCTTCTGCTGGCGCTTCTTCCGAGAAACGAGAAGCTGGCCAGACTTATGGATATCATGGAACTCAATATCAGATTTGTAGACGGTGCAAACTTTTCGTTCAGGAACTACGCTTACGGGTTCGAGATTACTGCGGAGTTCGCGCTGAAAAAGAGGCTTGGCGATGTTACTCAGACGCATATTTACAGGTAACTGGAAACAGAATCGTTTCAGGCGCGGGTCGCTGTTTGTGGACGCGGCGTGTACTCTTCCGGTGTTCATATTGTCGGTCTGCCTGCTGATATCCCTGATAAACCAGGCGAATGACGAACAGGAGTCTTATGCGAAGATGCGCGGCAGAGCGAAGATACAGGTCGACGCTATAGCGGCGTCCGGGCTGGGGATAAGCACCGATGTCCTGTTTCAGATAGACTGGCCCGGAAACGGTGTCCTGACAAAGCTGATATACAGGCCTTTTATAGGAGAATCTGAAAACATAGCCGAAACAGAGGATTACCTTGTCTATGTGTTTCCCAAAAGAGGGGAGCGCTACCACAGGGACGGGTGCAGCACCATGAAGGCGGGCGATATTGAGACAGTGCTTACAAGATCGTTGAGGCGGAAATACAAAGCCTGCCAGATCTGTAAGCCCGGAAAACTGCCCGATGGGGCGCTCGTTTGCATATATTCCGATGCTTCGGATGTTTTTCACAGGCGGAGTTGCGCAAGTATAACCAAAAGCTATGAGACTATGACCAGGTCCGAAGCCGAAAGGAAGGGCTACACGCCCTGCATGCACTGTATAGGAAGTGGAAATGGACAGTGAATACGTTTACGGCATACTCAGCCAGGGAAGCTGCCCGGCGCTGGTCAGCGGAACTTGCTTTTGGAGCGGAGAAAACAGGATCTTTGTCTGGGATCCCTCGGGTCTGGTGGATCTTTACAGCGCTGCATCGGGCAGGATCAGCGGCATAGGATACGACTGCGGTATGCGTTCCCTGCTGGAGCTCATCAAAAAGTCTTTCGCGGCGCTATATACCGCGGAAGACTGGCTCATCCCCGCGAATGCGCTGGATACTGACCGCGGCGGCGCATGGCTGAGCCCTGCGTCAGGGGATGTAAAGTTCATGCTGAAAAGGCCCGGCGGCAGGTCTTTGGAATACCCTGAATGCGCAGCGAAACTAGCGGAAAGTCTCTGCCTGGAGGCATCCCTTTCTGCGGCAGAGGTCGTGTGCGGGAAAATAAACAGCGCTTCGGAGCGCGGAGCGTCTGTAAAGGATCTCACAAGGCTGGTGTGCTCATTACAGCTATTGACAAGGGTGGTATAATACTCTTATCGGAGGGTTTAAAACAATGGAGCGCATCAGGATAGCCGAACACGCGGGTTTTTGCTTCGGCGTTACAAAAGCGGTAGATACCGCGTATGATGAACTGAAAAAGTCTGCTGAGACAGGCTGCAGGCTTTATTGCCTCGGGCAGCTGATCCACAACAGAGCGGTCACTGCGGAACTGGCTGAAAACGGGCTCATTACGATCGCGTCCATAAAGGAAGCCCCGTCTGGTTCAAGGGTACTGATAAGGGCTCACGGCGAGCCGGACCAGACATATAAAGACGCCGCGGAGCTTGGGATAGAGCTTATAGACGCAACTTGTCCGCTGGTCGCAAAGATCCACAGCATCGCGAGAAAAGCCGGGGAAGACGGCAAACTGCTGCTGGTAATAGGCAATGCCAGGCATCCTGAAGTAAAGGGGATACTCGGTAGCACTGCCGGTAAGGCGTTCGCCGCGGAAGATCCGCAGGAAGCGCAAAAGATCGCTGCGGATCATTTGTCCGGAGGCGGATCCGATGCTCTTCCGGGCATGGTGGTAGCAGCTCAGACTACGATAACACAGGAACTATTTGACTCGTGCTGCGAGGCGGTGAAGCGAGTTTTACCCTCTGCCGAGATAAAAAACACCATCTGCAGGGCAACGCGGGAAAGGCAGGAGGCTGCCGCGAAACTGGCTTCCGAATCCGATCTGATGGTCGTTATCGGTGACCCGGACTCCTCAAACTCCAAAAAACTCTACGATATTTGCAAAAAAAACTGCAAAAACACGGTTTTTGTGGAAAATGCAGAAAAAATCTCATTGCAAGATTGTAAAAAATATACTAAAATAGGGGTTGCGGCAAGTGCATCTGCACCTGAACGCATAATTAAGGAGGTTGTCACAAACATGAGTGAGGTTATCACCAAGAACCCGCAGAACGAAGAAGTAAACGATATGTCCGCGTACATGGACCAGATCGAAAAGGCTCTCAAGCTTCCCGGCCGCAACGAGGTCGTGGACGGAACAGTTGTGCTGGTCACAAACGATCACGTCGTTGTTAATTTAGGATGCAAGAAAGACGGCATCCTCTACAAGGACGAGGTCAACCTTGAAGAGGGAAAGACATTAAATGATGTGTTCAAGGAAGGAGACGAAGTCCAGGCTAAGGTCATCAAGACCGACGACGGAGACGGTAATATCCTTCTTTCAAAGAAGAGGCTTCAGTCCAGCGAAAACTGGGATGAGATCAACGCCGCTTTCGAGAACAAGGACGTCATCGAAGTCACGGTCGTCAAGGAAGTCAACAAGGGCGTCATCGCTAACTACAAGGAGATCTCCGGGTTTATTCCGATGTCTCTGCTTTCAGACCACTACGTGGAGACCGCAGATGATTTCATCGGCAAGACACTTCCTGTAAAGGTCACCAAAGTAGATCAGAAGAGAAACAAGGCTGTATTCTCCCACAAGGATTTCCTCGCGGAAGAAAGAAGAAAGAAGATCGCCGAGATCTGGAACACCCTCAATGTGGGCGATGTGGTCGAAGGCAAGGTCATGAGATTCACCGACTACGGCGCATTCGTAGATATCGGCGGCATCGACGGACTGCTCCACATTTCCGAGATCTCCTGGGGCAAGCTCAAGCACCCGCAGGAAGCTCTCAAGATCGGTCAGATCGTCAACGTCAAGATCCTCAGCATGAATGCCGAAAAGGGCAAGATCTCCCTCGGACTCAAGCAGAACGCTCCGGAACCCTGGTCCGTAATAGACGAACAGTATCAGGTCGGCCAGATCATTACCGGTAAAGTCGTTCAGATCAAGGAATACGGCGCATTCGTAGAGCTCAACCCGGGCCTCGACGGACTCGTACACATTTCTGAGATCGCTTACAAGAGAGTAGGCAAGGTATCCGACGAGCTCAAGGTCGGCCAGGAAGTCCAGGCTAAGATCCTCGAGATCGACAAGGAACGCAGAAGGATCTCCCTCAGCATCAAGGCATGCCAGGATCCCGCAGCTGAAGCTCCCGCAAAGGAAGAGCCTGCTGCCGAGGCGCCTGCAGAGGAAGCGCCCGCTGAAGAAGCTCCCGCAGCAGAATAAAACATAAAAATCGAGGACCGGTATTCCGGTCCTCTTTTTTATTGTTTTTCTATATATATGCGCTGTCTGCTTTTCTACCAGTATCCCTTTATGGTCAGCGGATCGGTCCCTTTCTTGTAGACTTCCGAGAACACATTCAGGATGTCGCTGGTATTCTGGCCGTAGACCCAGCACGCTGTGCCGCCAAGCCCGGCTTCCTTGACATATTTAAGTTTTGTAGCCATGGATCTGGTATCCTCCAGCCAGATCTTTTTTATTGTTCCGGAGGATGTGGTGCACTGAGCGATGTACTGGCCTGTGGCCTCATCCCAGCTTACCGAAGCGTTGTTTTCCTTTACCCAGTCCACGGCGCGCTTCATCGTGATAGCAGTCATGTCTACCACATTGCCTTTGCTGTCGAGTTCCCAGACCTGGGTAAAGAACGGCACTCCCATCAGTACCTTTTCTTTACCGATAATACTGGCAAGCTCATTGGTATAAACGGTGTAGAAATCTCTGTCCATGGTGGAGCCCGGACCGACAGCCTTGGAGTAGTGCTGTTCGTAGGTCATCGGGCAAAGGAAATCGGAGTTCTTTCCGAGGAACTCAAAGTCGTAGATGTTCTTCCAGTAGGGAAGTGCTGCAGGCGTATCGATAGAAAGCGTAAGGCCGAGCTTTGTGCAGTACTTGTACATATCCGCGATAAAGCTGTTGAATCCGGTCTTTATTACGCTCTTGTCCATGGATTCGAAGTCGATGTTTATGCCGTCGGCATCATATATGCACGCGTACAGCAGATACTGAGCTGCGGCTTTCTTTCTGTAAGACTCGTTGTTCAGGACAGTGCCCGAATACGAAGACCCGCCGCTTACATCGAAGTTGTTGTTGGCGCAGATCCAGACCTTCATTCCGTTGGCGTGGCAGAGCTCGACAAATCCGTACTCGCAGTAATTGGTGACACTTCCTCCGCCGTTTTTATCGAGTCTGAGCCATATCGGCGAAATTACGTCTATACCTGGGTCTGCTGCCGGCGCAAGTTCTGTGCGCGTGCCTGCTGTCAGCCATACAAGGTTGAGCTGCGACTTGAACTGGTCCTTGATACGGCTTCCTTTTATAAGGTTCGCCGCAGACGCGCCGCTTCCGGAGGTGAAATCTGATTTGTTGACGTAATACTCATTACCATAAAGGTCCATGACCTTATAGTATGAAAGCGTTTCTGCGGTGACCGTGACATTGGTGCCGTTGGCAAGCTTAAGCTCGCTGCCTATGGTCTTGCTGTTCATCCCTATGGCGGGGGCTTCGGTCTTAGATGTCCAAAGGCGCGCGGCGTCCTTATATGGGTACAGGAAGACCTTACCGTTTTCGTAGCGGTAGGCTATCTTGCACAGCTGGCTGACGCTGCCCAGAGAGACGTGATTTACCTTATTGAAATACTTGATCGGCAGGTAGACCTTGCCGGCGTTGTTCTTGATGAAGTTAGTAGTCTCGGTATCGCCCAGGAACATCTGGATCTTAGAGGCCTGGAAATAGATCTTATTGTTGGCAGTATCGAACGTCATGAAGTCCGTCTGTCCATATTTTTGCAGGGTCTGTATGCTAATATAGATATTGCCCTTGATAGTGTAGGCTTTTTCGCTGGTCCTGACGTTGTTTACGTAAACCGCGCAGTCTGAATAGGTATCCTCGGCCGGGGGCGTATCCGCAAAACAGACAGTGCTGCCGAGCGCCACAAGGAGCAACAGTAAAACAGCTGATATAATTGTTTTCTTCAAGCAAGTATACATAATCAACTTATTATAAAATATGGTATAATGTATTGTCAAATGGAATTGGAGGTAATTATGGAAAAATTTACAGAATATATCCTCTGCGGCCTGGTTTTAGTTATGGCTGTCATCCTGATAGTCATGCTTACAAGGCTCGCGGCCATGGACCGCGAGATCCGTGATACCCGCCGGGAGACCGCGCAGACGCTGGCTCAGAACTACGCGGCTATAAACCAGGCGCTCGCGGACGACGAACTTGCGACAGAGCAGCGCCTCGAATATCTGCGCTCCACAATGGAAGGCAGGCTCATCGCGATCCAGAACGACAACAACCGCCAGCTCGAACGCATGCGGGCAACTGTGGACGAAAAGCTCCAGACCACCCTGGACGACAAGCTTAGCAGGTCGTTTGAAAGCGTAAGGCAGAGCCTCCAGGCTGTGTACCAGGGCCTCGGCGAGATGCAGAACCTCGCAAGCGGCGTAGGCGATCTGAAAAAAGTGCTTACAAATATAAAGAGCAGGGGGATACTCGGTGAGATACAGCTCGGTTCCATACTGGAACAGATCCTGGCTCCCGGTCAGTACGAGGAGAACGTTGTCACGATCCCGGGCTCAAAGGAGCGTGTGGAGTACGCAGTAAAGATGCCCGGAGACGGCAACGTTCCGGTGCTTCTTCCCATAGACGCCAAGTTCCCCGGGGATTCCTACGCTAACCTCATGGATGCTTACGAGGCTGCGGACCAGGACAGGATCGCAGCAAGCCGCCGGGTCCTGGCTTACCAGCTGAAGAAAGAAGCAAAAGACATACAGACAAAATATGTGCAGACTCCGTACACCACGGAGTTCGCCGTCATGTTCTTGCCATTTGAAGGGCTATATGCAGAAGCCGTCAACATGGGTATAATGGAAGAAGTACAGCGTAGCTACAGGGTCATGCTGGCAGGGCCTTCCACAATGTCGGCGCTTTTAAACAGCCTTCAGATGGGCTTCAGGACCCTCGCCATACAGCAGAACGCCGGGGAAGTCTGGCGAGTCCTGGGCAGCGTAAAAGCTGAGTTCGACAAATTCGCGGACGTGCTGGACGCCACCCAGAGGGAACTGGACCAGGCCGGAAAGAACCTGGACAAGCTCGTCGGCACCAGGACGCGCATGATACAGCGCACGCTGAAGGACGTTTCCCAGCTGGGAGACTACAGCAGTCAGGAGACAGACTACTACATTGAGTGAGCTATACGCGATAGCAGATCTTCATCTTGCCACGGACCCGACCATAGGGGACAAGTCCATGGATATGTTCGGAGGCGCCTGGGTAGGCCACGCGGAGCGTCTGCGCAGTATTTGGCTGCGCCTGGTACAGCCCGGCGACGTGGTTTTCATCCCCGGAGATATAAGCTGGGCGCTCAAACTCCCGGAGGCTGTGGCTGATCTTGCGTGGCTTGACAGCCTTCCCGGTACCAAGGTGCTTCTTCGCGGCAACCACGACCTGTGGTGGAGCTCTATGAAGAAGATGCGCGGCCTTTTCGGGACCGTGCATTTCATCCGCAACGACTGCATGGAGTTCGATGACTACGTTCTCTGCGGCACCAGAGGCTGGATCTGTCCGGGCGAGCCGGATTTTACCGAGGGCACGGACAGGAAGATCTACGAGAGAGAGCTCATACGCCTGCGCATGTCGCTTGAGGCCGCTTCAGTCTGCGGAAAGCAGATCATAGCCGCGACTCATTTTCCTCCTATGAACAGATACAAAGAACCGTCCGGCTTTACGGAACTCTACAAGGAGTTCGGTGTCAGAACGGCCCTGTTCGGACATCTTCACGGGGAGAGCGCTTTTAAAAACGCTCCGGAAGGGGAAATCGACGGCATCAGCTACCGTCTGGTGTCCCTGGACAGACTCCATGCTGCACCGCTTAAGATACTGTAAGCTCTTGCAATCATAGCAGTGCTGTGCTATACTTTAACGGTTGCAGTAAATAGTAAGGAACATGTGATGAAGCACATTTTTATCGTAAATCCCGCTGCCGGAAATGGACGGGGAGAAAAGGTCTACCAGCCGAAAATACTGTCATTCGTTAAAGACTCAGGTCTGGATTACGAGATCCACAGATCTTTGAACAAGCAGGAGATAGGCACCTACGTAAGGCAGCGCGCAGAATCGGGGGAAAAGATACGTTTCTACGCCACAGGCGGCGACGGCACCCTTTGCGATGTCGTAAACGGCGCCATAGGTTTCCCCAACGTGGAGGTAGCTGTCCTGCCGTGCGGCACAGGCAACGATTTCGTGCGCAACTTCACCAACAGGGAGAACTTCACCGACATCGCCAAGCAGGTAAACGGAAAACCTGTTCCTGTGGATGTCATCAAATGCAACGATTTCTATTCGATCAATATGCTAAACATAGGCGCGGACTGCGAAGTCGTTGTAAGGGCCGCGCAGATCAAGAGCAAGAGCGGTTCCTGGTCCTATATCAGAGGCGCTCTTGAGGTTCTGCCCAAAGGGCCCAAATACCACATGATGTATACCGACGAGAACGGTCAGGAGGTCGAAGAAGACCTGCTGCTGATCGCTATCGCCAACGGACACTATTGCGGCGGGGGCTTCAACAGCTGCCCGAAAGCCTGCCTTGAAGACGGCCTTATGGATGTCGTCATCGTAAAGCCGGTAAGAGGCCTTAAGATGCTTTCACTGCTGCTGAAGTACCACAACGGCACACATCTCGGGGATCCTGCTGCGGCTCCGTACGTCAAGTTCATTCAGGTCCCGGAGTTCAGGCTCAAAGCTTTTGATGAAGTCAACGTGTCTGTGGATGGTGAGGTGAACCCGTTTACTGAGGCGGAGATAAAAATGATTCCCGGAGCGATAAATTTTGTTGTACCTGAAGGCTCCGAGATGATATAATACACAGGCATATCCCGGCCAGGGCTGGGTAAAATACGGAGAGCTATCGAAGTGGTCATAACGGGGCGGTCTCGAAAACCGTTGGGCGGCAACGCCACGTGGGTTCGAATCCCACGCTCTCCGCCACGCAGGGGGCGCGCAGCGCCCCTTTTTGCGTGGCGGGGGCGTGCGATTCGGACCCAGTGGGTTCACGCGACTGCGAGCCGGAGGCGAAGCAGAAGCGATCCCACGCTCTCCGCCACGCAGGGGGCGCGCAGCGCCCCTTTTTGCGTGGCTCAATGTCTGTATTTTTCCCGGAATTCCGCCGGAGTGCAGTTCGCGAAGCTCCTGAAAACATGGTAGAAGTACTGGATATCGTCGTATCCTGCCTTTTTTGCGGCATCCTTTATGTCGCAGTCTTCGTAGATCAGCAGGCGCTGCGCTTCTCCCATGCGTTTGCTCAGTATGTACTCATTTATGGTGTAGCCGGTGACGGCTTTGAACTGCCGGCTCAGGTTGCCTTCGCTGGTAAAGAACAGTCCCGCAAGATCGCGTATCTTTATTTTTTCACGGTAGTGGCTGTCAAGATACGCAAGGGTCTGCGTGACGAGCTCCTTCTTGCTGCGGATCTTCTCTCCGAGCCTGAAATCGGTCTGTATCTTGTGTTCTATGAATTCAAAAGTAAGGTCCAGAATGATGCGGCACTGGTTTTTGTACTCCTCATCGTTAAAGTGGTCTTTCAGAAATATAAAACCCGCGCGGAGTATATCGAATTCTTCGCCGAGCACAAGCACCGGGTCCATATGCTGCGGAAGGACATGGCCTTCCGCGCGCCCTTCGACGGATATCCCGCCTACCTCGATGCATATCTGTTCCAGGGGATCGTCGGGATCAGACTTTTCCGAGTGAGAAAGACCGGGGTTCTTAACGACAAGCATTCCTTTGCTGACCGTTCTGTGCCTGTTCAGCGCGTAGAAGCTTCCTTTTCCGTTTATTACAAGTGACAGCTCCGCGGAAGATTCGTGGCTGTGCAGAGGAAAACTCCAGTCTTTTTGCGGCGCTACGTATACTATTTCTTTTATGTACGGATGTTTTTCCATGTGGCCGCTCCTTTCGTGCAGGGCAGGATCTTACAAAACATTATCAGCAATTTACAATAAAAACTGCATGAAGTTCGGTTTATACCTGTTATCTTGCTTGCATTCTACAATACTTTTGCGGCATAGTCAAATTGTCACATCATGTTTTTCATAGTATAATCACAACGTAAACAACAAGAGAACAGACCGCGTCGGCGGAATATGAAAGGAGAAAACATCATGATCAAGATCGTAGCCAAGATGCATCTTAAGGAAGGCGCTCTCAAGGAATTCAAGGAACTCACAGTAGATCTGGTCGCAAAGGCCAAGGCCGAAGAGGGCAACTGCGGCGAGTACAGCTTCAACAGGAACCTTGCTGATCCCTGCGACATCTGCGTAGTAGAATTCTGGAAGGACATGGCTGCTATAGATTTCCACAACAACACCGAGCACTTCACCGGCACTTTCCCCAAGCTCGCCGCACTGTGCGACAGAGACCCTATCGTGGAGCTCTTCGAGGAGATCTGATAAACAGCAAAACCAGTTTCCCGAACAGAAAAAGCGGACTGTTGCATCCAGCAGTCCGTTTTGCGTTCGGATAGAATCGCAGGCCGTATTGTGATAAAATTATAAATAGCTTTTAGTTGGATAAAGGATGGTGGACGGGATGATAATCAACACCGGTCAGAGAACTGATATTCCGGCCTTCTATGCCGAATGGTTTGCGAACAGGCTCAAGGAAGGTTTTGTTTGCGTCCGCAATCCCTATAACAGCAGTCAGGTCAGCCGTTACCGCCTCGATCCGTCTGTTGTCGATGTGATAGGATTCTGTACAAAAAACCCCGCGCCTATGTTTCCTTACATGGATCTGCTTAAGGACTACGGGCAATACTGGTTCGTCACTATAACAGGATATGGGCGTGATATTGAGCCGAACGTCCCTGATAAGCACCGCCTTCTTAGCGATTTCAGAAAGCTTTCAGGTATCGTGGGGATCGATTCCATAGGATGGCGGTACGATCCGATTTTTATTTCGGACCGGTATGCAGCAGAATACCATCTCAGGGCATTTGAGAAGATCTCAGTGGCACTGGAAGGGTACACCGAAACAGCGGTCATAAGCTTTATAGACCTGTATCCGAAAGTCAGACGGAACTTTCCCGAAGCGCAGGAGGTCCAAAAAGATCAGCGCATAGCGCTGGGCAGGGAGCTTGTTAAGATCGCCGCTTCCCACGGCATGACGGTAAAACCATGTGCGGAAGGGGATGAACTTGCTGCATATGGAGCCGACTGCAGCGGATGCATGAAGCTGAGTGACTACGAGAAGGCTATAGGTAAACACCTGACCGCGCCAAAAAAGAAGGGCGCAAGAGCGGAATGCGCCTGCTATCTATCCTGCGATATCGGAGCATATAACACATGTAAACATATGTGCAGGTATTGCTACGCAAACGCGGAACCGTCTGTAGTGAAGGCGCAGAGCCGCCTGCACGACCCAAGATCACCTTTTTTGATCGGCAACTATATGGATGACGACGTGATCCATGATGTGCCGCAAAAGTCGTGGATCGACGCACAGACAAGCTTTATGGTATAAAGGAGTAAGATCATGGATCAGCAGCAGCGCCTGGATTATCTGGTCGAACGCTTCAAGGAAGATTCCGGCCGTTATAAAGATATGAGAACACCGGCTGATACGGAGGGGAAAAAGCGCCTCCTGCGTTCGCTTATGAATATCCGTATGCCCGGCAGCATGCCTCCGGAAGTCCTTAAGGTGCAGGACAATTATCTGAAGGAACGCAGCCGCGAAAACGGCGTAGCAGAGCTTGCAAATATCCCGACTATAGCAGCATTGGGGAGCCGTCGCGCGTTTTCGGACGTCATCTCCATATGGCAGGGCGATATAACAAGGATCGCTGCTGACGCTATTGTAAACGCGGCGAATTCTCAGATGCTTGGCTGTTTTGTACCCATGCACGGCTGTATCGACAACTGCATCCACACCTTCGCCGGAGTACAGCTGCGCGCTGAATGCAAAAGGCAGATGGATGAACTAAGGGCAAAGTACGGACCTGATTACGAGCAGCCCACGGCTGTTCCGATGCTTACCGGCGCATACAATCTTCCCGCAAAGAATATCATACATATTGTAGGGCCTGTAGTTGCGGGACCTCTGACGGAGGACCTGGAGAACGACCTTGCGGATTGCTACAGAAACACGCTGGACATGTGCCTTAAGAACAGTCTTAAGTCCGTAGCTTTCTGCTGTATCTCCACAGGGGTGTTCAGCTTTCCGAACGGACGGGCAGCACAGATAGCAGTTAAGACCGTAACGGACTGGCTTTCAGCACATCCGGCTGCATTGGAAAGAGTGATCTTCAACGTTTTTAGTGACAAGGACAGAAAATATTATGAACAGGAACTGTTATGAACTTCCCTGCAGGGAGGCTGCAGAAAAACTCAGACAGGAGATCGAGGCTGCGGACGCGGTCGTAGTCGGTGCCGGCGCAGGTCTTTCCACGTCAGCAGGTTTTATATATACCGGAGAGCGCTTCGAGAGATATTTTTCGGATTTTATCGCAAAGTATCACTTTGAGGACATGTATTCCGGCGGTTTTTATCCGTTCCCGACGCCTGAGGAGAACTGGGCGTACTGGAGCCGCTACATATACATAAACCGGTACATGGATCCGCCAAGACCGGTCTACGAAGCGCTGCTGGAGCTTGTTAAGGATAAAGAGTATTTTGTGATCACGACCAATGTCGACCACTGCTTCCAGAAAGCCGGATTCGATAAGAAAAGGCTGTTCTACACCCAGGGCGACTATGGCCTCTGGCAGTGCAGCAAGCCCTGCCACGAAAAGACCTACGATAATGAGGATACGGTGCGCATGATGGTCCTGGCCCAGGGCTTTACCATTGAGGAGGATGGCACCCTGATCGTTCCG
>JAEEGL013445476.1_pt1 | contig 18703 bp, 8 predicted proteins | sample 9134231 | NCBI WGS metagenome assembly JAEEGL01 (sample SAMN16246548, study PRJNA631951) | gut metagenome | biome: gut microbiome; feature: rumen; material: fiber-attached | host: Bos | place: Iran: Karaj | collected 2018-10 | reverse complement strand
ATGTTCCTCAGCACATATTTTCCCCTTCTGAAAGTGTAGATTCCAACGCCGATGCTGATAGGGCGCGTGTTTTTAAGCGTCGCTTCGTACCCGCCTCTTACGCACAGCTCCGAAGTGTAGACCGGACTTACGTTGATGCGCCTTGCGTTGTCCCTGACACCAACTCCCTCTGCTGCGAACGAGCTATCCGATGTGCTAGAGTCACCTGCTGCGAATGAGCTATCTGATGAGCCTTTGCCGCCTGCTGCAATTGGGCTATCTGATGTACCTTTGTCGCCTGCTGCGATTGGGCTATCTGATGTACCTTTGTCGCCTGCTGCGATTGCACCATACTTAGTCCTTCCTCTGCCCGGCGCGCTGGCAATCTTCATATCAGCGTCTTCTTCGCTGTCCACAATTTTTTCACCGATCACCGCCTGCACCTTAAAGTAGAACACTCCGGTCTCATAATCATCGTACGGCAGTGCCACCGAGTTTTTTCCCGCCTTTAGCACGTGCTCAGAAACCACTTCCCTGTCATGAATCACCTGAATCTTGACGTTTTTATTCACTTCAAGCTCCAAGAAAAGCTTATCGATATCGCAATATGTATGGTATTTTTCCAGGTAAAAGAGATTAAAATACCCATCAAAAGAAGCCCATTCACCACTTCTGTGGTAATACAGGTCCTTTTCGCTGCATATATTCTCTTTGGGAAGTAGAATTGTCTGAAGTTTCATGTTCTCCTTGATTACTTTCGTGATTTTAAAAATCTCTATTCTCATCGACTTAACATGTCTATTCCATCAATATTTGTCATCGATGATATCAATAGTCTGCACACTCGATGTTTTCCACCGCATTTCAAACAAGCTCAAATTCAGTCCCATTCTGAGTGGATGAATCAGTTCCAATGTATGCTGTGAATCTGCCAGTTTCGCTCTCAAACCTGTTGTTTATCGTAAAGAACCTGAGCATATCCTCTCGAATCTCAAAAGCTACCTCTTTAGCCTCTCCGGGCAAAAGAGTAACCTTCTGAAATCCCTTCAGCTCTGTTACCGGACGAATCCTGCTGCCGGTCATATCTCGTATATAGAGCTGCACAGTCTCAGTAACTTCGCGCTTTCCGGCGTTCTTAACTGTGACAGATGCAGTTATTCCTGCAGATTCATTCACACTATTTGAGCACATGCTGTTAAGCACGTCCTTAGAAAGTTTAACCTCCGAAACTACAGTGCTTCCGTAAGTCAGGCCAAATCCGAAAGGGTATCTCGCTTCATTAGGGCAATCTAGATATCTTGAGGAAAAGATACTCATACCCTCTGAAGGCTTGGGCCTTCCGGTGTTGTAGTGGTCATAGTGAAGCGGTTCCTGACCGACTGACCATGGAAAGCTCATAGGGAGCTTACCTGATGGTGCAACCTTTCCTGTAATGACATCCATGATTCCGTGACCACCCTCGGTTCCCGGACGCCAGCATATAAGAAGCGCATCGCTCTTTTCAGGAATATCCTTAAGATCAAGCGGTCTTCCTGTGAAAATAAGAGTAATCAGCTTCTTGCCGAGCTTTTTGCTCATCTTACTGACCTCTTCAAAGAGCTTGTCCTGCGGCTTGGGAAGTGTGATATCTACGCGGCTTGTGGACTCGCCGGACTGACCAATCTCTTCTCCAAGACAAAGAACTACTTCATCTGCCCACTTAGCTGCTTCGATGGCTTCCTTAATCATGCGCTCATTCTCTGCAAGTTCACGAGATTCCTGTGTCATGCGCTCATTCCCAGCAAATTCACGAGCTTCCTTACGTAGTCTCTCATCATCTGCTGCGTCATTCTCTAACTTCACCAACTCATCAGTATCCGCATTCTCAACTTTCTCCAACTCATGAGTATCCGCATTCTCAACCTTATACACTCCATATCCAAGGTCCGTTCCATTAAGGAGCATGTTGCACCCCTTGGCAAATCTAATTTCGCCATCTGATCCATCCGCGCATCCATACACCTCGCACGCAGCTTCCTTGATAGTCACATTTGTCTCTGGATCACCTGAAATCGCCCATGTACTGTGAATCTTCTTCTCGTCCACATAAGGTCCGATGAATGCAATCTTTTTTGATGATAGCGGAAGTGCGCTATCTTTGTTTTCCAAAAGAACCAGTGATTTCTGTACTGCTGCCCTGGCAAGTTCACGATTCTCCTTGCTGAGGCAGATTTCTTTTGCCCGCTCCGCGCTTGCTCCGCGGTAAGGATCCTCGAAGAGCCCTAAGTCATTCTTAAGTGTAAGGACGCGCATAACTGCTTCGTCCAAAAGTTCCATTGAGATTTTTCCTGATTCAACAAGCTTGTCTAGGTTTCCGCTGTAGCAGGAAGTACACATGTCGATGTCGACACCGGCTTTCATCGCAAGCTCTGATGCTTCCTCCAGGTCTTTTGCAAAGCCCCAGTTCACCATCTCGGCAATCGCAGCCCAGTCAGATATCAACACGCCGTCAAAGCCCATCTCATCGCGAAGCACGTCCTTCATGAGCCACTTGTTACCTGAAGACGGAACGCCGTTAAGCGGGTTAAAAGAGGTCATGACAAGCCTTGCGCCCGCCTTGATGCCGTCCGCATAAGCAGGCAGATACTGCTCTCTCAAAGTATGCTCCGAAAGCTCAACGTTATTGTAATCGCGACCTGCTTCCGCTCCGCCGTAAGCTGCGAAGTGCTTTACGCAGGCAGCTACGTGCTCCTTGTCCTGCAGGTCATCACCCTGATAGCCCCTTACCATGGCGCTTACCATCTGACCATTTAGGTACTTGTCCTCGCCACAGGACTCCACAACTCTGCCCCATCTGGCATCCCTGACAAGATCTGCCATCGGGGAAAAAGTGACGTGCACACCCTCTGCTGAAGCCTCTTTTGCCTGAACCTCAGCGCCTGCCCTGGCTACCTCAGGGTCAAATGTAGCGCCCAGTCCAAGCGGGCATGGGAACACCGTCTTGTGTCCGTGGATAACGTCCAGCATCAAAAGAAGCGGGATATGATGCGGGTGATTTTCGATATATTTCTTCTGAAGAGCGATGGCTTTTTCTGCGCCCCACACGCCAAGTGTGCTGCCCACAAGGCTCTTCGCCCTGTCTGTGCTTGCGCCATCGGATAAGCCGGTAACCGCTGCGTCCGCTTCGAACTCGCTTCCCGGAATCTGCACAAGCTGCATAACCTTCTCTTCAAGGCTCATTTCTGATAGTAATTTCTTAAGGTCTTCTGTCTTCATATTTTGTCCTGCCTTTTCCTGTTGCTGTCTTGTTCCTTTTTCATCGATGGGTGAATAATCATTGTTCCCGATGACATAATGGGCATATTATTCAGGTTCCATCATCGATTTCTCCATGATTTCACTCCCCCGATGATAGATACTACTTAAATTCTCGATATCTGTCATCAATTATTATATTATTACCATATGCGATGATAGATATTGCTTAAATACTCTATTTCTGTCATCGGGATTCTTTATATTTCCGATTTTTGTCGATTGACCATAACTATTTTACGATATTGATCATCGAATACCCAATTAGTATTTGTAATCGATGTCATCCTTTTATATCTGTCAGCGGATATCTAATTAGTCTGCATAATCGATGTTCTTCTTTTATATTGATCATCGATTCTGCAGCCTATCCAGCATTTTCAGCATCCTCGGGCTTTTAAGACGCCCGGCGATTGTGACTGCCGTGAGCTTATAATCAATTTCTTTTAACCTGATGTTCTCAAATGCCTCTTTATATGGGCTTTTCTCCATGTAGGATTTCACCTTGATAAGTCTATCCGCGCGCAACTTGGGATTCTTCTCGTTAAAGAAACACAGCCTGCAGCATATCGCAAAGCTCTTGATGATTCTCGCATAATACGCCTGATAGAGGCGATATAAGTTCTGCCCCACTTCCAATCCCACATTTTCTACATTCTTACCCTCATTATCATTTCTAACATCACTAGTTGCAGCATCACTTGCATCATTTCCTACATCAAAGCTTCGTCCACTAGTACCATTTACCTCATCCTCGATCATCCCCTTAAGGTACTCAAATACCTGCATGTCGAGCTCGGGTCTGTTTTCCTTGTAGCTGTTGGTGATGGATGTGGGCTCGATGCAGTAGTGATAAAGCGCCTTTGGAGTATAGGCGATTTTCCCGGCCGCTCCAAATGCTGCGAAGTTAAAAGACATATCGTCGAGCACCTTTAGTTGCGAAGGAAATTGTAGATTGTTCTCCACTAAAAAAGCTCTCTTGTAACACTTATCCCATGGCGCTGAAAGAGGGATATCCCTCACAAACTCTACTGATTTCACACGTGAAGTACCTTTCATAACCTCCGTGGCAGAAGCATTCTCAGTATAAGATTTGTTATTTCCAGCATTAAAATAGCTCTTTGTCTCCTCACTTACGCTCACCGTCGCAGCCATATAAGGATACAGAATCTGACATCTCATGGAAAGAATGTCATTTTTGTCGCGGGTAACAAAAGAGGTTGGAGCATGTCCCCACTTTTCCTGCTTAACTTGCTTCTGATTATCTTCTCTATTTGTGCTATTCTGTGAATTCTGATTATCTTCTCTATTTGTACTATTCTGTGAATTCTGATTATCTGTACTCCCATGCAGATTCTGATTCCCCACACTTCCTGCACTTATCTTCGTAGGATTCCCAACACTTCCTGCACTTATCTGCGTAGGATTCCCTTCCCTCACCGCATCAAAAACAGCGATGTCTGCGTCATTTTCTTTTGCCCAAAAATACGCAGTCTCGAGGTAATCTGGTTCTATGTAGTCATCGGGGTCCACAAATACGGCGTACTCTCCGCATGCAGCCAAAAGTCCGGCGTTTCTAGCAGCAGCTGCTCCGCCGTTTAGTTGGTGGATTACTTTGAAATTGTCATATTTTAAGGAATAATCGTCGCAGATCTTTGGAGATGAGTCCTTGGCGCCATCGTCGACCATGATGACCTCGAAGTCTTTTTTATCCATGGTCTGAGAAACGATGCTGTCCATGCAACGATGAAGATATTTCTCGACATTATAAACCGGAAGAATCACGGATATTTTGAACTTGTCTGCCCCCACTGAATCTGACACCACGTCCCCCAAACAAAATTTAAGATAGTGATTCAATCACTATCTTAAATTTTAAACACTATTCCGTAAAAACACAAGAATCACTCACACTCCCGTGTACTTGAAACACAACGTCGTCATATCGTCGTACTGCTCCTCGCCGTTCTCGAATTCCGCAACCCTCGCTCTCACGTGCTCGTCGATTCGCTCCACAGTAAGGTCCTTGACCTCGTTAAGTGCAGCAAGCATGCGCTCTTCGCCGAAGAGCTCGTCTTTTTCGTTGTGAGCCTCGGTGATACCGTCGGTGTAAAGATATATAATATCACCTTTCTTGAGCGTCGTGGTATTGCCCTGATATGCGGCAAAATCAAGAGCTCCAACAAGGAGGCTGTGGTTATCCTCTTCGATCACAAAGTCGGCGCCATTTCTCTTTACAGCAGCATACATGTGGCCGCCGTTTACAAACTCCAGAACTCCTGTAGAAAGAGTCAATAGTCCCATCCAAACAGTGACAAACATAGCGTCCGCACTCTCTTCGCAGAGCCTCTTGTTAGCTTCATTCATGGCTGCGACCACATCGCCGTCCTTAAGCATCATCTGCGACTTGAACATCTGCTTGCTCAGCGCCATGAACAGTGCTGCTGTGATACCTTTGCCGGACACGTCACCAATAGTGATTGCAAGATGATCATCATCCAGATAATAGAAATCATACATGTCGCCGCCAACTTCTCTGGCAGGAACCATCTTGGCAAAGAGCTCACACCCTGGCATTCCGGTGAAATGCGGGTCGATCTTCGGAAGCATCTGCGACTGGATCTGCTTGGCAGCATCCATCTCAGCTTCTATTCTCTCCTTGTCAGTGGTGTACTGCACGATGTCCTCGACATACTTCCTCATCCTGATGGACATGGCTGCAAACGCAGTCGCGAGCTCTTCGATCTCGTCTCCGGTCCTATATAAATCCTCCATTTCGAAGGACATCTCATCTCCGGAACTTTTCTCGCCTTCCTTCTCAGAAGACTCCTTAGCTTCACCCTGATTCAAATCACTTGTCGTAATTAAACTCACTTCTCCATTACTATGTACGCCATCTGCATCCTGTGATTTTCCACTATCTATATCCTGCGTTTTTCCACCATCTACATCCTGCGTTTTTCCGTCATCTGCATCCTTCGTTTTTCCTCCATCAATCAGCTTCAATAATCCAGCCTTCTGCTTTTCCTTCTCGGCAAAAGACCTTTCGTCGCCCACGAAGTCTCTGACAGCGTTTGTCATATGCTGTATCGGTGCAACTCTCCTTTTTGCGAGCTTACTCACCAATGTGATAGCTATAGACGTAATCACCATAATTACTAAAACCGTTGCAATTATGGCCTTTTTGAAATCCTGTTGAAGTCTATAGATCATTCTGACAGAAGACTTTTTTATCTCAACAATTACCTTATTGGCTGCCAAGCTCTGCTCGGCTTTGTTTACAAACTCGATTTGAGTCCATCCCACAAGGCCTATAGGAGCATGAGCCGCGTAAAACGCTTCCCCGTCTACCTCCACTAGATCAACGCCCACTTCTCCTGACATTGCACATTCAATCATCTCTCTAAGACCCGGATTAATTGACTCACGTATATCTTCATCCAGGTCTGTCCTCATCGCAAGTTCTCCCTCACTTCTGGAAGAGCACACAAGCTGACCGGATTGGCCGACCAATATGGCAAAGCCCCATCTTCCAATGCTTCGTTCAGCCAATTGCTGTTTAAGCTTGTTTAACTTCATTCCGCAAGAGATAATCGCAACAACCTCGTCGTCAACTCGCACGGGTGCTCCAAATACCACTTCCTCAAAGTCATAAAGCGCGCTTCTCATGGCAGCTGAATAATAAAAATCCTCTGCCTTCATACTTTCCTGGAACCACGGACGTATTCTTGCATCATAACTCGTCAGATATCCGTCCTCGTCAAACTTCTGGTCCGACATATTGTCCATTGCAAGGCACACGCCATCAGGAAGCGCAATGTAGATATCGTAAGTATAGTCGTCATTGCCACTTACTATCTCATCCATAAAAGGTCCAAGATTGGCGAGTTTTTGTATCATTTCGACAGATGCCGGATCCGCATTCTTTTCTCCATCGGGGTAAAGAGCCTGAAGCACAAATTTACCACCGTTCTCTATTTTAGGGGGAGAAACTTGAATATTCTTGTACTTATCCGGATTCTGAAACACATCCTCTACCTGATTTCTCAGTGAGCGCATGTCATGATCCACAATCCAGAATTCATCGTCTGTCTTATCTGACGCCCAGGTGATCAGCTGCATAAGAAAGCTGGTCGTAGAGTCGCTCACAGATTGCTTGAGCGATTCATCAACCCATGTTACCTGTGCGAGTGCTTCGTCAGAAAAAACCTTCCTTAACTGCGTAACCGTCATATAGGAAATCGCAATAAATGTAAGCCCCATCGACCAAACAAAAATAATTACAAATCTAATGAGCTTAAATTCCAATCCTTTTGGCCATGTAAATCGAAATTTCTTCATGCGTTATCCTCAGGTGTTATTACGCCTTCTCAATCTGCAAAAAGCTTGTGAATCCGCTGACTTTCAGAACGTCGTAAAAGACCTCGTTGACATTCTTAAGTATCATTTTTCCGTTCTTCTGACTGAGATCCTGATAGGTCTTTAAGAGCACGCGAAGGCCTGCGGACGAGGTAAAAGAAGTCTTTCCCATATCGAAGTGAACTTCACTCACATCGTCAAGCTCTCCCTGAAGGGCCTTTGAGAGTTCAGGCGCTGTGTTAATATCAAGGGCGCCCTCAATCTCGACTGTAAGAAGATCTCCGTCTTTCTTTTTCGTAACTTTCATGTCACTATCTCTCCTTGCTTCTTTTTTACATTAATCCTGCAGCGTCTTACCTGCTCATCGCAAATGCGTTAAAGAGCTGCCAAACAGCTGCGGCGGATGTATCATTGATGAGGTAATCCAGCTTCAATACGCCAAGAACTGTGATTGCCATGACCTTGGATTCAGCCATAGGGTTGTAGTCACTTGCGCTGAAGATGATGGACTGTGCCATCTGCATACCGGTGTTCTCAACAAGCTCTGAAGTGCCCTCATAGCCTTTGGCACTCGCGATCATATCCACGATACGGGTCTTTGCGCTCTGCGGTTTGGAATATGTAGCAAATTCATCATGAAGCCTGATATTGCCTGCTGCCTTGTATCCGGCTTTCAGCTTTTCAACTTCAGCCTGTCCTGCCTTAGTATGCACGTAGTAGTCCCTAAGGGCAGCTTTGTCAGTGCAGATACGGATTGCAAAGTGAGCAAATTCAAGACCGGAATCAATTGCCTTGAGAATAGCCTGTGAGCCAAGGTTATATTTTCCTCCAAACTTCTTTGCAAGATCCGTAGCTACCTTGATAGTGCCCTCTGCAATGCCAAGTGCCTGCATAGCTTTGCTGATTGATGCTGCAGTTTCGCCCATCGCGCTGTTAAAGCCTGCTGCCTTCTCAGCTTTCACTTTCTCATCCTGATCAAGTCTTCCATTGGCCTGTGCATCATCAAGTTTCTTCTTATCGCCTTGCTTAAGTTCCTCTTTCTCTGCCTTTACATTGTTAAGAGTCCTGATGTTCATGGCACTGTCAGCGATGTCCATCACATTAGAGACAGTTGACTTGATGAAATATGCGTTATTGATAGCTGATGTAACCTGTTTAAGGTAACGTGCCTTAGTACTTGCATACTGTATCTCAATTTGCTTCCTGATTGCTTCACTCTGCTTCTTATTTTCGATGCCAAGTAAATAATTTTTAACCTTGTGTTTCATTTCATCAAGGTATTGGCCAGCTGCATTCTTAAGCTCCTTTAGCTGATCCGCTGCCTTTGGATCATTATTCTGACCGAAGACTTTATCATTCATAAATTTCAGAGTAGCCTTCTCAATAGCATAATCCACGGCTCTTGTAATATCTTTGAGGTCCTCCGGAGTTAATGCCTTTACTACCTTTGCTCCTATAGGTGCAGCGACTTTAACAATCTTTTTGATATCCTGTGCTTTTTTGTACGTATCTCTGATATCGCCCTTCTTCTTGCCAAGGTTTGCATTTTTGCCCTGCTCGATGACATAGTCTGTCTTATTAGCCTCTTGGGTTTCCTCTTTGACATACTCATCGCCACTGTTGTCATCCAGTTTTTCCTGAAGTGTAACGTCGATGCATTTTTTGATGTCATCCATGATCTGCCGGGCAGAGCGGTCCTGCTTTAAGATATCATCTATCTTATCCTGGATCTTCTTAAAGCTCCTTGTATCCAGAACCTTATCATCAGCGAGCTGTTCATCGTTGAAAGTTTTAGCTTCGCTAGCGGCATCAGACACCTTGTTAATACCCTGGATAAGATAACTTTCGTCGCTGAAGCCAAGAATCTTGCCAACCTTTGGTGCGATATTCTTGATCTTACTTGCAGTCTTAAGTATTTTTCCTGTCTTGTTGTCAGGATCTACCTGGTTTTTAACTGCAGATGCTCCGCCGACAATAATCTTACGCATCATCTGATTTCCTGTCTTGTGGAAGTTCTGTCTGAGGAAGCTGTAGTTCATCTTCATCTGTCCGTTCTTCACAAGATTGCCGGCTCCACGGTAAAGAAGCTCATTTCCTTCTGTCATTTCAAGCTCCTGAGTCGCTCTGTTTACAAAGTTCAGCGCCCTCTTAAAGAGCTTCCAGTCAATCGCAGTATCTCTCTGCATGATAAAGTTGCGCTCATAGGAAAAGATGTCTTTTAAATCCGATACCTTACTGAGCTTAACTCTGTCGGAAATCTGAGTGGTATAGAGTGCCTCCATGGCCTTGTAGCACTCATCGGGCTCAAGCTGCATGCCGATGTTGTCGCCCTTCTGGGAATCAATATACTCGTCGATGAGTTTGTTTCTTCCTGCCTGATTGACGAAGTTTCTTCCCACAATTTTCCAGTAGTCCTTCTTGGTAATATCAAGGATATCCCTCTGTCCCAGCGCCTTGAAGAACAATATCTTCTGCTGTGGTGTAAGGGCATGAAAACCAGCAAGAGCACTTTTAATACTATCGCTCTCGGAAGATTCGGCCTGTTTACCTACGATTTCTTCAAAGTTCTCCTGCTTAAAGTCCTCTTTTTGGGCAAAATCTGCTTTAAGCTTTTCGTGGGCTTTAATCGCTTTCTCATTGCCACAGTACTTAATGAGATCTGCTGAATTCTTTACAGCCTGGATAGCTGTTCTCTTTTCCATGACCTCATCAAAGAACTTCAGGGCATTCTCAATGAGATCCCAGTCGATCATTGTTTTTCTTTTTAAGGACTTTTTCTCAAAGCAATCTTCTGTGAGTTCCTTGCCTTTAAAATTCATGTCGTCGCGAAGCTTGAAGCTCATAGCCGTTGTAATGGCTCTAAGACAAGCCTCGTTGCTGTCAAACCCCTTCATGACTTCGGAGCTGATTGAAGCATCACCTGCAAGTGCCTCCAAAAGAGCATCGCGCTTTTGTTGATCGACATGTCGGACAGATCCGTCAACCTGTTTTATCATGCTCTTATCAAGAACAGTACGCTCCTGAAGAATGCGGATCATCATCTTCATGTCGCCTTCGCTCATCTTACTAAAGCGCTTTACAATATAATCCATGCGCCTGTTGATCCTTACTGCTTTTTCAACTGTCGCAGCCTGTTTGAAGGGCATAACAATCCAGGTCTTGTAAGTATCTAAGACATTCTTTCCTATGTCTTTAACCACTTCTTTAGTTTCTATCGAGTCTTTCTTTGCATAGCCTACCAGAATCTTCTTAACAGACTCAAAATTCAGGTCTTTCTTCCTGAGGAAGTCAACCCTGGTCTGCTGCTTCTTGTCAGCTATATTGTATGCAGCAAATACGGAATACTTGGGGTCTTCCATTCGCTCCATGTCTTTCTCGCCATTCATGGCTTTTTCGGTAGCGACGGTCTTAACGAATTTCATAGCCTTCTCATAGGCTTCATCCGACATAGCGTGTTTGGTGTACCCCCACTTGTTGATACCATAATTAACAAGATTGTTGACTGCATCTGTGTAGTTGATGTCAAAATGAAACTCTTTTCCCGCTATATAGTTGTCGACCTGTTTCTGCAGCTTGCCGATACCTTTGAGCTTGTGCGCATCAGAAACAAGCAGTGACATTGTGCCACCGGTATCAATGCCCAATGTACTCTTGTGAAGATGCATAAGTGCAACAGCAAAAAGCTGTTTCTCATCATCACTAAGTGCCTTGTACTTGTTGACCTTACCCTTAAATACATAAGCACTGTCATTGATGATCTTTTCAATGTCTTTCTCACTCATAGTTGAGCCGGTAAGGGCAGTACGCTGTTTTACCGCTTCCTCTTTGTGTGAGACGCTGCTCTTATCTGTCTCCAGAAACTCCCTGTACTCCTTCTTCTGGAAGTTTTTCATCAGCTCTTTATATAATTCGGGGTTGAAGTCCTGCTTTGCTCTAATCTGATCTATGACATAACGCATGAGGTACTGCCTCAGAGCATTCATCTGTCTGTCAATGTAATGCTGCGGAAGGCTGTCGCCATTTTTGGACTTTTCAGCATCGCCGGCTTCCCTGTGATACCTAAGGAACTCCGGACGCACTAATGCCATGACCTGATTCCAGTAAGCAACATATTTAATACTGTTATCTGCTATCTCGTCAATGCGTTTTGTGACATCTACCTCTTTTGACTTATTGAAGTCCATGTCTTTTCCGTTTTCATCGCGTACGCCCATACCGGATATCAGCATTGTCCTGATATTTCTGGATATACCACAGATTTCTTCCTGAAGAGACGGATCATCTGCCTGAAGTCTTTCCAGCGTCACAAGCTTTTTGTAAACACTTCTGAAGGCCTTGTATTCAGGCGTTTTGATAATGTCATCAATCTTCAGTTCCTTGGGCTTGTCAAAAAACTGAGCGACAAACGTAGGGTTGCCATAGCTCTTTACAATGAACATGAGTGCCTCTTCATCACTCATTCCGTTCTCGCCCACCTTCTTCTCGTACCTGTCGACACGAAGAAGTTCATACATGCGCTTCATGGCAATTCCATGGCTGAAAAGAAGCGTATCTTTCCAGTTGGTTCCGCCGGTTCCCTTAATGATGCCACCATGGGAAGCTTTTTCAGTAAGAGCATCCTTAAGTACCTGTGGAAGGTCGAGGTCACCACAGATCTTCTCTACTCTGTCGCGCATAGCTGCCACACGGCTAGGATCAAGAGAAATTGCCTTATTTCCTTTCTGCAAAGTCCTAACCAGCGACTTGTTCTGACGCACTTCCTGAAGTTTTTCTTCGTTCATACCAAAGAAGTCTTTTTTAGCCTTTAAGCCAACCTGCTTGTTTTGCTGAATTTCATCCCTGGCATCAAAGATTTTCTTGGTTTTATCCAGATCCTCCCATTCTTCGTTATTCTCTGTGGCTTCACGCTTGTCATAATCCTGCTTTTTTGACAGCCAGCAGTCATCAAACTGCTCTTTTACAAACTTTTTGAGTGCTTCTTTATCCATAAGGATTTTTAGGCCCTCAGTAGTTTCAAGCAATTTGTTAACTCTAGGCATGGCTGTAAGAAATATAACATTAGCACTTGATTTGATGCGTACGTTCTTTTTACACAATTTGCGCAGCTGTTCGGCAGCATTATCAAACGCATCATTTATACTTACGCCGCCCTCAGGTGCCACATTCATGATCTTATTCTGGAAACTGGTAAGCTGATCCTTAAAAAATGCAGCATCGCCACTAAGCCTGCCTTCATAAATGCTTCTTATGAACTGGTAGGCATACTGTTGTCTTATTGGTGAGGCAATATAGCTCTGATCCTTATCCTTGACGTGCTCTCCGGCCTTTCTGGCCAAACCACAGCCCTTCATAAAGCTCTCAAGCTTGGCATCCAAAGTATCCGTAAGGAATTTTCCAAAATCGTCTTTACCTTTAAGAAGCTCCTTATATACATCAGGAATACTGAGGATGAATAGGGCAAGCTCCTTGTATTTGCCGCCATCATAGTTTTCAAGTTCCTGGAGTCCCTCGTCATAGCGCTTCTTGGCTGCTTCCACATCCTTGTTCTTATCGATGGTCTTGATATCGTTAATACGAGATATCTTATCCAGAGCTTCCTTATAATCCTTAACACCAAACTTCTCCAGGTTTCTTCTCTGGACAGCAAGGCGCTCTTCCGTAGACATATCCGCATTGGTATCATCAAGACCGGACATTATCCACTTAAACTTGTTCTCGTATATCTTGTAATCTTTTTGTTCAACACCAAGACTCCTAAGGACCTCCCACAGCGCAGCTTTCCTTTGCCAGTAGCGCGTCTCTTCCTGCTTGGCCTTTAGCGCCACCTCTTTTCGGTTGTCTGCATAAGCTGCAGCAAGATTTCTGTATGGAAGATAGATATTATTGCCATCCCCTGCTAGATGTACATAAAACTTCGCGCCAAGGTCCTTCTCCAGAGCCTTGTTGCGTTCTTCAGCGATAAATATTCTCTTTTTGGCCTGTCTGCCGCTTTCTCTTTCGATCTGCTCTCTCTTCTTCTGATAGTCCTTAAGATTCATTGCCTTTCCGGAAGGCTGTGTTGCAAGTGCAAGCTTTAACTTCTTTTCGTAGTCTTTAGAGTTTATACAGATCTGACTTTTAACCTCTTCCTCGAATTGATCCCACTGATTGGAGGCGTAATTCGCACCTTTATTCTCCCTATATTTCTTGGCAAGAGCCGTATTGTTCTTGATTCTCTCCGAATAAGCGGTTGCATTTTTTTCATATTGCTTCATGTTATCCGGATTGAACTGTTCAGGATGCCCGTTCGTGACTTTACTAAGGAAAATATCTCTGTGGATGTAGTCAACCTTGTATTTGTCCAGCATATTGCGGATCTGTCTCTCAACGCGGTACTCCTCAGGTGAGCTGAAAGCAAGCATCTCAAAAAACATATCAGTCTGGGTCAGGATTTGCTCAGCATCGCCGATTACGCGCAGTGATCCCAGGTGCTTATAGAGTTTATCTTTTATCTTTGTTCTTGTAGCAGCAGAAAAACGTTTCTCAAGCTCCTGATCTATACAATTGTTAACCGGTTCTGTATTGGCTTTTAGCTTTTGAAGCTTTACCCTGAAATTGACCGGGTTTTTAGTCTTGATCAAATCTCTGATATCGCTGAAATCATAGATATCAGTTACATCTCTAGGGAGCTGAAGTTCTCTTATTATCTGCTCGTTTCTATTTTTGTATTTCTCTATCTCTGCACTGTTTTTTTCTGAGAATTGGTTGCAGATCTCATTTACGCGCACCGCGAATTCAGCAGGCTTAGAGAAAAGATCCTCCGCCTTCAGTTCACTTTTAAGCATGCTTTCAAGTTTTTCCCTCAGCCACGGCATACCTAAGTAGACATCTTTTTTGCGGTCAAGAATCATCTGAGCTGCGATCTTGTTGGCAACAAAACGGTTATTCTGCTTATCCATAAAGGCAAGGAACCCGTTTTTGTCCTCCTCAGTGGTTATTTCCTTACCATCAAGAATTTCTGTCAGATAACTGCTGTAATCATTGGCAACCCAGGTCTGTATTGAACTATTAACTTCTTCTTCGGGAATATTGGTCTTCTGATCCGAAGTTTTGAGAAATGTTGTGACATCAGACGCAATAGCGTTGACCTTACGAAGCTCTTCCGCCTCATTGACCTCATCTTCCTTGAAATTCAACTTGACGTATTGGAGCTTGCGCGACTCTTCAGAAGAAAGAGCTCTCTGCATCTGGTCAAGCCTTCCCTCCATCTCGTTTAAGAGATTCTTTATGCGAAGCGCAACTTGAAACCTACGCTCTCCTTTTTCTGAAAAGCGTTTGCCTCTATGGTCAAAGAGATATGTATCAACAGCCTCTTTTGCCGCATAAAAGGTATCAAAGAAGGACACCTTTGACTCGATGCCATGCTCATCCTTTACCATACCTTTATCCTGAGCAAGGTTAAGGAGTTTGTTGACACTTCCGGTCATTTCCTCATATTCTTTGGTCTTGCTCTTTTTATCATTCTTCAGCTCATCACGGAGCTGAGTGATCTGCATGCTGTCATATTTGGGCTTGGTGCTACTTACCATACCAAGAGAAGCATTGGTTTCCTTGAAATCATTGACAATGCTCCAAGCCTGCTCCTGCTGCTGATCAAATAACTCTCTGGTTACCTGAATATCTTCAGCTTTCTTTTGTTGTTGTAAATTGCTCTCATGTCCCAGCATAGAATTCTCCTATGAGTAGATCATATTTTTTTCTTTTCCCCTCATACAGCGAGTCTGCTTACAATTTTACTTGCAAACATCGCATGTTCATTTCTTATATCAATTCGCTCTCACTCAAGCTCGTAGAGATCCGCGATCAAGAGCTCATCTTCATCCTCACGCTCATCCTGGAACTCGATGTCATCAGGATCTTCTTTATACGAAAGCACCCCCATCGGCTCCTCTTTCCTTGAGCCCGATAATATCTGATGTCCCTTTGCCTTAGGGAAAAGATCCTTCACCAAATCGGCCACGATACTATCGCTTCGGTCAAGATAAAACTTGGTGTTAGGAGCGTAGATTTCCTCAGCAAGGATTGCCGACTGCTTTAACAGCTCCTTTAGCTCAACCTCATTTTCCTCAGAGCCTGCAATAAGGTCCAGCTCAATCTTTCCAGATGGGCGCTTATGGAAAAGAGCTACTGCAACAATATCACCCTCATCCTCGGCATAGCACGAAATGTCGCTGTCATAGAACTCTCTAGGCAGGTAAGGCAGGTCCTCACAGGCTCCCGTTATATCTGATAATTCAAACTCTGCAATGATGTCGTCAAAAGCCCTGTCATCAGCTTCGCTCAGCGGTCTGATGCTCTCATCGCGCTTGTCCTTGGCTCCCAGAAGTGCCATTCCAAAGTCAGCAAGTGCAAGAGTTATGACACTTCCCTCTTTTGTCTCCATCGTAAATCCGGCCTTCTCCAGAGCCTGTTTTTCCACCTTGCCAACACCCGCAAGATTAAAAACAGAGGATGTGCACTCCATATAGGTTACGGTCCTGGTGTATTCATCAAGAAGAATATCAGCCGACTCCTCATCCTCGGCCTTCAAAAACAGGATTTTGGACACAATATCAGATATGCCCTCTCCTGAACTCAGCGCGTAGATAATCCCTGCAACCGGCTCCGTTCCTTCATCCGGAATCAGAACAAATCCACGGACAAACTCGCGGCCGATAAATTCAGCAGCATCTTCAGTTAAAAAACTCTTGTATTCATTTACGTTTTCCGGTAAAAGCCCTGCTATCAGCATGAATTCTTCTCCTTTTCTATATTATGTCAAGGTTACAATTATCCTATTGTATAATGGTAAATCTATTATATCAGAATATAATTTTACGTTTAATCGTTAATATAACCAAAATATCTCCTCAAAAATGGGCAAAAAAACAGACCGGTCTACCCTAAGTATATAGACCGGTCTTGATAGCCTCTGCCAGTGCCCTGCTGTCTCCGCGTGGCACGAAAATATGCTGTTCATTCGGGGAAAAGAGCTCGTTATTGGCCTTTGTATCCCCGAGTATCATCTTTTTGTTCATAGCCTCATAGATGTAGGCTTTTCCAGGAATCGTCCTGTCTGCTTTATCTATGTTCGGGTTAAAATGGCCTGCTATGCAGAGCGAAGCTCCTTCAATCCTCTTTGAGAGCTCCTCCTGTGAGAGCCAGCGTATGAGCTCTAAGTTATCGCTTTGTTTCAGCCTTTGAAGAAGAGTTTTGGGAACACCTTTTGTCCCACCGATGTAGGTGCATTTGATGCCTTCTTTTGCTACCTCTTCGAAAGCTTCAAGTACAACAGCGGTTCCCTGAAGCGGGAGCCCGGTGCCGAAGTAGAGGACTTCGCGGGTGGATCCTGCGGATTCTTTACTTGCGTCTTCCTCCTGCAAGTGAGGCTGCATTCTGTCATTTATCACATTCTTGAAGTTCTCTTTCATCTCATGAAGCTTGTCGGAATTTGAAAATATCGTCTCGTCAGCCTCAAGATACAGAACTCCGAACTTGCTGACATCTACACCAAATTCCTCTGCAAAAAACTCTGCATCAGCCTTGGTGTCTGTGATCACCTTATCTGCCCCCTGAAGTGCTGCAGTATCCATATCGTGAAGCTTTTTGGCAATTAGTCCCTTTGGTGAAACCAGCTTCCTGTCGAGACATATGGTGTCATAGAGGGAAAGGAAGAAATCGGCGATTATCACCGGTTTTCTCACTCTTCGTTTTTCTCTTATGGCCCTATCAAGCTTTTTTTCCACGCTCTTATAAATGAGCTGGGGCAAAAAGCCCAGAATAATCACATTTGTCTCGGTAAAATCAATCTTTTTAATCCTGCGATTAAGTTCAATCGCCCTAGATAAAGGATTTGGTTTTTCCGAAGAATAGACAGTATAAGATAAGGCTTCTTGTTTAAGAAGCCTTTCTATCTGTGTCACACGAATATAATCTTTGTTTTTAACGGTAATAAATACGACATTTTTGTTTCTTAACCGGTTCCGCAAGTCTGACGCCATCATAGTACTGTTTCCTCGTGTGGTATTGCACATCCTGCAGTATTTTGCGGTTAGCGCAGATCGTGTCGCCCAGGATTCCTATCATGACGCACACAAAACCGATGATGATGAGCGTACATGCCAGTATGAGCGATTGAATATGTCCCGCGCCGCCCTGAGTAAGGAAATAATAAATAAATCTTATCCAGATAACGATGCCCGGAATTGTTGGGAATATCGAAATAAATAGAAATGCCTTAAGGGGCTTGTAAACCAGGTAAGCCCTGAGTATCGTGAGCATTGAGGTCCTCACATAGCGAAGCATGGACTTCGCAAGTCTGCTCGGTCTCACGGAAGGATTGGTCCTGATGGGCACACTCACCATCGGAATCTTCTCTCTGCCCGCCTGCACTATGGTCTCAAGTGTATAGGTGTAATCATTGACCACGTTGAGTTTGAGCGCAGCTTCTCTGGAAAAGGCTCTGAATCCGCTTGGCGCATCAGGTATGTCCGTGTTGGACGCACGCCTTACAGCCCAACTGCCCAGATGCTGAAGCTTTTTCTTTAGCCAGGAAAAGTCCTCAGTATCGTCGATTGGCCTTGCACCAATAACTACGTCGGCTCTCTGCTCCAAGATTGGCTGAATAAGTGTTGCGATATCATCACCAAGATACTGGTTGTCCGCATCGGTGTTAACAATGATGTCCGCCCCGTTTTCAAGCGCAACATCAATACCAACCATAAAGCCCTTGGCAAGTCCCTTGTTCTGGGTAAAGTTGACTATGTAGTTAACCCCCCATTCCCTTGCCACCTCCGTGGTCTTATCGCTGCTGCCGTCGTTTATGACCAGATATTCGATCTCGTCAACCCCCTCCAGGTGTCTCGGAAGATCATCCAGCGTTTGTTTTAATGTCTCCTCTTCGTTAAAACATGGAATCTGTATGATCAGTTTCATGTGATATCTGCACCCTCATTATTATTTATCGGATTTATTACTTCCTTTTTTGGCATTCTGAACTGCTATAACTATGGAAATAATGATAAACAACGCTACAAGTACACCAATTACTATT
>JAEEGL012056384.1_pt1 | contig 18703 bp, 12 predicted proteins | sample 9134231 | NCBI WGS metagenome assembly JAEEGL01 (sample SAMN16246548, study PRJNA631951) | gut metagenome | biome: gut microbiome; feature: rumen; material: fiber-attached | host: Bos | place: Iran: Karaj | collected 2018-10 | reverse complement strand
CCGGCCAATATGCTCACGGCCGTGAGCCGCTTCGGATGGAAAACGGCCCTCATCGCAAAAGTCGGGGACGACATGCACGGGCGTTTTCTTATAGAAACGCTGGAAAAAGAAGGAATCGCCACCGGCGCGGTGATCCGTGACCCCAAGCAGTTCACCACACTGGCCTTTGTCGGATTAGATAGTAACGGCGAGCGGACTTTCTCTTTTTCCAGAAAACCCGGCGCCGATACGATGCTCCGTGAAGACGAACTCGATACCGGCCTTCTTACGAACTGTAAGGTGTTTCACTTCGGTTCTCTGTCGCTGACGGATGAACCTGCAAGATCTGCGACGCGAAAAGCCGTCCGCACCGCGAAAGCTTCCGGGGCGGTGATCTCCTATGATCCCAATTACCGCGCCTCGCTGTGGTCGGATGTAGATACGGCAGTAGAGATGATGCGCTCTGCGGTTCCGTTTGCGGATGTTCTGAAAGTTTCCGACGAGGAAAGTTTTCTTCTGACCGGATGTAAAGATCCGGAGGAGGCGGCGGAGAAACTTCTCGCCATGGGGCCGAAGCTCGTCGCGGTCACGCTCGGAAGCGAAGGAGTATTCCTCTCCGGAAACGGAATAAAAGAGAAGATCCCTGCTTTCTCTGTGCAAAGCATCGACACGACCGGTGCCGGCGATTCGTTCTGGGGAGGCTTTATCGGCAGCTTTCTCACCTTAGGAAAAAAGGTCGAGGAGATGACCCGGGAAGATCTCCAAAAATGTGCGATCACCGGTAACGCCTTCGCCGCTCTGTGCGTCCAAAAACGCGGCGGCATCCCTTCCATCCCCACGAAAAAAGAAATGGAAGAATTCCTGCAAACCACTGAAAACAGGCGACTTTTGCAATAATCACTGCGTTTTTGGCACGACTTTGCAAAAAGTGCAGCAAATCATCTGCCGTTTTTGTTTTCTTGATAGAATAGAAAAGCAGGCACCATCATCACCGATAACGGCAACCTCATCCTCGATGCCACTTGGGAAAAAGCACCCGACGGCACCGTCTCCGAGCGGTAAGATATTCTTCCCGTTTTCCTTCGCGTGATAATCCCTCCTCGTTATAGAACTACATAACGAGGAGGTGTTTTTATGGAGAAAACACGACAAGAAGAACTACTGGCAAAGATGATGGCATTGACCGGAGGAGAGCGGAATAATATGGATATATTCTGCACTCATGAAAAGATCGTTAACTTCATTATCAGGAATACGCTCGACACTCCAGATCAGCGAGGAAAACCTGTCAAACGCACAATGGCAGAGGTGTTGGATTTCTACAGAGTCGAATCGAAACTTCACGAACTGGATCTGCAACGGGAAATCCAGGACTTTGCCCAGGATGTAAGCGACCATGAATATATGAGAGAAATCTTATGGGAAGCCACCAGAGCCGAGACAAAGATTATGCTGAAACTGATCAACTTTGCGAACAGCTGTGATGGTCGTGCGATCTTCGACCGTCGGCTGAGCGTGGGTGAGAAGACCCACTGGTTTGAAGCAATCCTTGTAACTCAGGACTTCATCATACTCCTAAAGCATCATATGCCGAGCCACGATGTCTGTATTACTGAAGAGGGAAAACTCTGCTGGTACGATGTGTGCGATGACCGGATGGATCAGAAAGATGAGTGTCTTTGGTTCGAAGAACGCAAAGAGATATTGCAGCATCTTCTAGGTCCGTCCGCTTTTGATGAGAAGAAGTACATCTATACCGCAGTATGGAAGTCGAAGTGCCGATTTGCAAACAAATGCCGAAAAATCAATTGTGTTGAGCTAGAGGATCTAGATGAATGGTTGGCTTCATTAGAACCTAGTCCAAAAGACAGTAATCTGGATTTGGATCTGCTGGTCGCAAAGATCACGGATGCCGAGGTGAATGATCCACCTGTTCCGAGCATATACCCCATAATGGAAAGCTATGCGGCTTTAAGAAGTGCATACGAAGAAGCCATGAAGGACTCACGAAAGTGAGTCCTTCTTCGCGTGAAAAACAAATCACTAGATAGAGAAAGCATGAAGGAGGAAATAAACATGCGTAAAAACAAGAATAATGAAGACCTGAAGCAACAGATGATCGAACAGTTAAGACCGGTATACTCCCTTAAGGATCACTACAAGAACCTTAAGATGATCGAAGAGACCATTATCCGTGACACATACGGAAAGTATGACTCCTTTGGGCATTCCCTTGAGGATTGCCGGGCTATGTTCAAAGAGAACTGTGCTCACGGTGAGAAGAAGTACTATCTCAGAGAGTTTTCTCGTGCGATCCGTCGATGGAAAAAAGACCTGATACAGACAGAGCAGGAGATCGAAGATAGGAAGCGTTTTCGAAAAGCACTTCGGAGACATGCGGAGAATGAGAAAGGGATCGTTCTGTTTGACCAGAAACTGTCCTATCAGGGGATCACTTGTACCATTGATGCGATCCTGATCGTTCCAAAAGAAATGCTGCTTCTTAATCTGAAGGTTCCGACCGGAGATTCCGGAATTGATGAAAAAGGTAACTTCTGCTGGCTGGATGTATCTACAGTTGAACTGGCACAAGTCAGTATCCAGAACGAATTAAGGAAGCAGTTGCTTCTGATGCGTATGATACTGGATAACAGTGATGTGTGTCATCGGATCTGTGCTGCACTGATTGTTGGAGGAACACATGAATTCAACAGTATCTTTGATGATAGAGAATTGTGCTTTGGCCGCCTTGAGGATATGGAAAAGAAGATCTCATTTGCGCCTCGTGGAGATATCTTCGATGAGGTAACTATGCAGATAATCAAACAGATCATTGAGACCTGGAAGGTGGAAGAGAAGAAAGATCCGATTCCCAAAGAGTACGATCTCATAGAAGCGTACTGCGATTTGAAGGAGAGACTGTAAACATAGCCCCTCAGCGACCGAAAGGTTGCTGAGGGGATTTCCGAAGGAAGGGAGTGAAACATGAATGTCAAGAATAGTAAGACAATGAAAGAATGTATTGGTGTAATAATCGAAAGCATAATGAAGTTGTTGCCTGGTTTTTGGCTATAACATATCATCGATTTCACCATTTGAAATTGTGTTATGACGGATATTTAAGGAATATTAACAATTGGGTTATGGAAGCGATGTTTTGTATTTTGTATCATAAATGAGAGAATTAGGCATATGTGAAATAGAGAGAAAAACTTGGTTCTCAGTCATGCTGTGTGATTGAACTCATTAAGTAAGATAAAGGGGATAAAGATAATACATTCGATAGCCTGCTGTGAACTCTCGGTTGTGTTAACTAGCGTTGTTTTATCAAGAGAAAAGGTTATCGTTGCTGTGTCAGATAGACACATTATTATAAGGACGAAGTAAAATGGTCAAGAAACAACAACCAAGCATTTCGAGGGATTTGACCGAGACTTTGAAACGGCATAAACCATATTCGAAAAAAGGGTATGGGAATGCCGTCTCGGCAATTAATATGCTTGAATCCACAGTTTCTACAGCATCTGAAGAATTGCAGGCAGAGATAGAACGTTTGGATAATAGTAATATACGAGATGACGTAGTTTATAAATCATTAACAGAACAGTTATCAAAGATACGATCGGATTATACTATACTTCCAGGAAAACTAAGAGAAAAAGTTGATCAGTTGTCGAAATCTTCCTTTACAGTTACAGTTTTTGGAAGAACGATGGCGGGAAAATCAACTCTTATGGAAATACTCATACATGGAGATGGATCGTCTATAGGGCATGGTGCTCAACGTACAACGAGAAGTGTAAGAAGATATAAATATAAAAAACTGCAGTTTGTAGATGTGCCTGGCGTTGCGGCTTTTGAGGGAAAAGATGATGAGCTGATAGCATTCTATGAGGCGGAAAAAGCTGATTTAATCTTTTTTATTCTTAAGGACGAAGATGTGCAGCCATCTGTAGCAGAGTGTTTATGTAGAATTATTGCTTTAGGTAAGCCGGTTGTATGTCTTGTAAATGTTAAGGCGGATATTGGAAATGAAGATATTACGCCTAAAAAAATGAAAACGTTTAAGCGCGATCTTGAAAAGAAGATGCAAAAAGAGCACTTGGATGGCATTAAGAATCAGTTATTCGAGTACGGGCACAACTATGGCCAGGATTGGAGAATGGTAAGGTTTGCTTACGTTCATCTTAAAGCGGCATTCTTATCTCAACAGCAACAATATTGGGAATATGCTTCAGAACTATACTATTTGTCACGATTTGACTATGTTGAACAGGTCATAGTTGATGAGATTACAAATAATGGAGGATTCTATAAACTAAAAGCATATTCAGAAATCGTTACAGTTCCACTCGTGGATTCTCTGGAAATTCTCTTTGAACAAAGCGCGAGTAATCGTCAGCAGGGTTCTTTGATGATTGCTAAACGAAAAGCTTTGACTAGATGGACAAGGAATTTTGTAATAAGTGCAGAAGTACAAATTGAAACGTTTTTGACTTCTGTTTCAAGCGATTTAAAAAAAGAAGTCGCTCTATTTGCTGAAGATAACTATGCAAACAAGAATGCGAGTAAGGATTGGAATGAGATAGTAAAAACTAAGAATATTCAAAACCGTGCACAAGGACTTTTAGAGCAATTGGGCAAGGACTGCGAGAATGAATTACGAGAAATAATTAGAGAGACAGAGTTTGATATAAAGTTTTCGTACATGATTAATTCAGAGCAGGTTCTGAATATGCGTTCAATCGTAAATGGTCGCCGCATCTGGAATTGGGCTGCATCGATAGTTTCTGGCGGGCTTTCGATAGCTGGGATCTTTGTGCCGCCGTTGTTGATAGCCGGACTAGGTGTTGGCGTTTTGGGATGGATTGGAAATCTTTTGTTCAAAGATTATGAGTCAAAAGCAAAGAACGCAAGGAAAGTATTAGAACTTAAACTGACTAATCATATCAATAAAATGATGAACGTTTTGAGAAAAGACATGAAAAATGTCCTATATGAGGATTTGGTAAAAAAATATTTAAACTCCATGGAAGTGTCGATGAATGAAGTGGGTTCATCACTGTTTGCACTTTCAGACGTACAACATTTGTTTGCCAAACGGTTGAATGATAAACTCGAAGAAACGAATAGGCTGGTCGTTGCTGAGGCTTTGGCCTATGAGGGGTACGAAGGATTGGAATACCATATAAACCGGTTGGCCAGAATACCTGGATACGCGGTTATAATTGTGTTGGACGACGGAAAGCGATTCCCAGATGATGCAAGAAACGCATTGAGAAAACTGTTGAAAGAACCAATATGGTTTGTTTTTCAAAAAGATGATCTTAGATCCATGCTAGAACAGGCAATAGGAAAAGGCTTTGACCGCAGGGAAATAAGTGTTGAGCGCATAAATGGAGAACCGAGAATTGCTCACATTCCGTCACTAGAATTGGTCGATGAGTACACACGAAATAGAATTAGATTGGCACAGCAACTAACAGGATTGCTAATAATGTAATAATCGGGAGGATGGTGACATGAAACAAGAAACGGTAGCAATTTCAGCTTGGTCTCAAAGGAGCGAGCTTTTGCTCAAAAAGGTAAAAGAGGTGCTAGATCAGGTTGGTTATAAGGAGTATTCTTTGCCGACAAGTGTGTTTGATTCAGAAAAACCGATAAGCATTGTATTTGTTGGCCAATTTAGTGCGGGTAAGTCTTCAATAATAAAGGCGTTAACAGGTATAGAGGACATAGAAATAGGAGAAGGCATCAGAACTACGGAGACACATTCCTATAATTGGAATGGAATTGAAGTAGTTGATACACCTGGAATAAAGACGAATATTCGTCCGGATCATGACGAAATCAGCTATAAGGCAATCGCAAAAGCGGATATGATTGTTTATGTGGTTACAGAAGAACTGTTTGATGATTTAGTAGGACAAAACTTTAGAAAATTGTTGCTGGAAAAAGACAAAGCGCCTGAGATGATTCTTGTGGTTAATAAGATGGCTGATATAGGGAATACTGAAGAAAACCGTATGGTTAAATTACATGATTTGGAGAAGGTAACTGCTCCGTATTCTCCATTGGATCTCAAAACAGTGTTTGTTGATGCAGAATCGTATTTAGATAGTTTATCGGAGGATGATCCGGAAATAGTGGAAGATCTTAAAGTACGTAGTAATTATGATCAATTGGTAAAAACTCTGAATGAGTTTGTCGCTGAAAAAGGAATATCATCCAGATTGACCACTGTGCTTTATAAGTTGTATGACATTTTACAAGATGCGATACCCCATTTTCAGTCATCAGCGGGCGATAATGATGTTGATGCTATCGAAGAACATTTTCTAAGAGAACGTTATATAATTTCACAGACTTCATGGAGAATAGAATCTGCTGTTAAGGCAATATACGAAAGTGCAGCTTCTGAAATAAGGGATAAAGGACGTTCTGTTGCAAGCGATATCTATGATTGCAGTGATGAAACTGCTGCGGAAGCAATGCTTGAAAAGGCATATAGCGATGTCAATGAAATCTCTTCCGGATGTGGAAAAGATGTGGTTGCTAAAATCGAAGAAATAGCCACAGACTGTCAGATGCAATTAGATGAGTTCTATAATTCTGATTTTTCAAATGCGTTGCGGTTTAGGTTGGAAAAGAGAAAGGATGGGAATAATGCAATTATCAATCAAATCCTGAGAACTGACTGGATAGCATACGGTAGCGGTAAGATAATTGCCAATACAACCGGTACAAATGCGGCAGCAAATGGATTGAAGGCTTTCTCTGGAAGCAATGCGCATGAGTGGGTCCTTAACATTGGTCATTACTTCGGTCACAGTTTTAAGCCATGGGAGGCTGTAAAGTGGGTAAAGAGGATTAATGCAGCAGGAAAGGCATTGGGAGTCTTTGGTGTTGTTTTTTCTCTAGGACTACAGGCCAAAGCAGATATTGATGAGAAAAAACGGAATAAAGAAATCCGCGAGAATAGGGAGAAACTTCGCGCCTGTTTTAACGATGCTGCTAATAGCCTAATGATTCACTACAATAGAGCGATGAATGATTTGCTGAATGAGAACTATCGTAAGCGTATTGCAGATTTGGACGATAAAATCCTGGGTATTCGTGATCTTAAGAAAAATAAATCTGATGCTTGCAATCTGCTTGAACGAACACAGAATGAATGCAGACAGCTAATATCAGATATCCATAAAGACAGTCAGATTCTTCAGGGAGTATGATTACCAAAACTATATTCTGACAATGTATTGATATGGATATCGAAAGAAATACGGCAAGAGAGGACAGAGAATGAATAGCAAAAGCACACTAGTCGAATGGCGTAGGGTGCTTTTCATTGAAGGGACATTATTTGGACAGATAAATAGGGTATAATTGCATATGCGCAATCTAAGGTAAAGGATTGGTGAAGACTATGGGCGCCATTTCAGAGTACAAGGTTGAAGAACTGTTCATACAGAAACTGGAGAGCATCGGCTATGAGTATGTCGATCTAAAACAATATTCCGATGTTGAGAAGAACTTCAGAAAGCAGATTTGCAAACTGAATGCTGCCAAACTTATTGAAAAGAAGGGCGTGGCTGAATTATCAGACAAGGAATTTGAACGCCTCCTCATCTATGTAGACAATAAATCAGTATATGAATCTTCAAAAATCCTTAGAGATAAGTATGTTCTCCAATTGGATAACGGAGATACTGTATATCTTGACTTTTTTACCTCTGATTCTAACCGCAATGTTTATCAAGTGGCTCACCAGATTACAATGGATCCCGCTCATAAGAACGATGTGGTGTATAAAAACAGATATGACGTTACTGTTTTGATCAACGGTCTTCCAATTGTTCAGATAGAGTTGAAGCGTCCTGGTGTCGAGATCAACGAAGCAATAAATCAGATTAACCGATACAGGAAGTTTTCCTTCAAAGGTCTGTTCCGTTATCTTCAGCTCTTCGTTGTATCGAATTCTGTTCAAACAAAGTATTTCTGTAACGAAAACGAGATGCTTAATGGCCAGAGTCGTCCTATTCTGAAGAGTCTTGTATTCTTCTGGACAGATGAAAAGAATGATCGAATCAATGATCTGGATGAGTTTACATCGGTTTTCTTCAGAAAAGCTTTCATTACGGATATTATTTCTAGATATATGGTTATCAAATCCACAGAAGAGACGTTAATGGTAATGAGACCATACCAGATATATGCCGTGCAGGCCGCCAAGAAACGCGTGCTCGAAGTAAACAAAGATGGATTTGTGTTTGCATGTACCGGTTCAGGCAAAACCCTCACCTCTTTCAAGCTAGCTCAGTTACTGAGAGATGAGAATGCGGTAGATCGTGTTATTTTCCTGATTGACCGAAAGGATTTGGATGACCAGACTATTGATGAATATAATTCTTTCGAGAAGGATTGCGTGGATCGTTCTACTAACACTTACGCTTTAACCAAACGTTTGGAAGATCCGACACAAAAACTCATTGTGACCACAATTCAAAAATTGGCGAAGGCATCCAACAATTCAAGGTTTGACAGCTTGCTTGAAGGATTAAGACATCAGAAAGTGGTTTTCATCATTGATGAATGTCATCGCTCACAATTCGGCAAGATGCATGCGGATATAGCTAGACGTTTTGATAATGCCAATTATATTGGCTTTACTGGAACTCCTATTTTCGCTGAAAACAAAGGCAGTAGTAACAAAACTACTGCGGATATGTTTAGTGCTGGTAAGGATCTTGATGCATGTTTGCACAAATATATGATCAAAAATGCGATTGCCGATGGAAATGTCTTGAAGTTCTCAGTAGAATACCAACGCTCATTACTTGTTAAGTCTGTTCAGGCGAAGGGTCTTGATCCGTCACGGTTGGATGATCCGGAATATTGTCGCATACACAATGTTGATATTAACTCTCTCTATCATGATCAGCAGCGAATAGCCAACATCGCAAAACATATCTTTGAGAACAACTACCGGCATACTCATCCTCAAGGTGTAGGTGTCTATACTGCTATGTTTGCTGTTGATCAGATAGAAACCCTGGGTAAGTATTACAAGGAATTCAAGAAGCTAAACGAGGCAGCTCCAGAAGATAAAAAGCTTCGAATTGCCGCTATTTTTACATATCAGGCAAATGAAGATGTGGATGAAGATGAAGGGTCTGACGAGCACTCTCAGGAACTGCTTGATTCCTGCATTCAGGACTACAATCAGATGTTCGGAACCTCTTTCGCGATCGATACATTTGATGCCTACCGAAAAGATATTCAGAAACGGTTGAAACAAAAAGAAATTCCACAGGTGGATCTTCTTTTGGTAGTCAACATGTTCTTGACTGGATTTGATGCGAAACCTTTGAATACTTTGTACTTGGATAAAAATCTTATTTGGCATTCACTACTTCAAGCATATAGCCGAACAAACCGAGTCGATAAGGAATCAAAACAATTCGGTCAGATTGTTACGTTCAGGAATATCAAAAAGGCTCAAGATGACGCTCTGAAACTGTTTTCAGGCGATGGAAACCCTAATGATTATCTGCTCAACAGTTACGAGTATTATACCGAGGAGTGGAGAGTAAAGACTGGCGAGTTGATGAGAATCGTAGAAACTGCAGCTGCCGCCGGTCATCTTCAGTCAGAAGATGATATTAGAATGTTCGTTATAGCATTCCGAGCTGTTTCAAAAACCTTAGCAATTCTTAAAACATTCTCTAAGTTCGATTGGAAGGATCTTTCCACAGAATTAACTGAAGATGAGTATGAAGCATATAAGAGTTGGTATCTGTACTATTATGACATCTTGAAGAAAGAACGAGAAAATAATAAAGTTCCCGTTCCGGTCGATGTGGATTTCGACATCGAGTTGATTAGAACAGACAAAATCAATGTAGTCTATATCTTGAATCTTCTGAAAGAAATCAATCGTAAGAACGAAGATGAGATGCGGCGTTCGGTGGATCTTATTCTTCGCGAGATAGAACGTTCTGATAACGAGACTTTGCGTTATAAGCGCGACATCATGAAAGACTTTATCAATACACGTTTCTTCGAGTTGGATCCGGAAGCAGATATTATCCAAGAATACGCACAGTTTGAAAAAGAATCTCTTGCAGCTGATCTCGATAAACTCTCAACTGAGGTAGAAGTCGAAAGTGGACGCATTACGAAACTCTTCCATGATTATATGTTCACCAGTACGCTGACTGATGAAGAGATACGTATCGAGATCGAGTACTTAAACAAAGGGCTCCTGTTCAATACCAAGTTGATAAAGCGAATAAAAGAAGCAATAGAAGAACTCTACAACAAATACAAGCCGGAGGGAAAATAATGGATAACAATTCATATCAGCAGCAAGCAAACGAACTTTCAAAGCAACTTTGGGCGATCGCCAATGATCTTCGAGGCAACATGGATGCTTCGAAGTTCAAAAACTACATTCTTGGTACGATCTTCTATCGTTATCTTTCCGAGCGGACTGAAAACTACATGAAGGAGATTCTTAAGAATGATGGGCTTTCGTATGAAGAAGCATTTGCAGATGAAGAGTTTCGTCCGGTTGTTGAACAATGGTCTCTGAGCAAACTTGGATACATAATCCAGCCGAAGTATCTTTATAAAAACCTTCAAAAGAGTATTGTTGAAAAGACATTCTCCATCGAAGATTACGAGAGAGCGATTAGTGAACTTACGGCGTCAACCATGGGCCAAGAGTCCGAATCTGATTTTGCAGGACTATTTAATGATATGAAATTACAGGATCCCGATCTCGGAGATAGTGTTTCTGAGAGAACGAACTTAATTGGACAGGTAATCAATAAGGTTGGAATGATCGACTTTAAACTCAATGATGCTCAATTCGATGTTCTTGGGACGGCCTACATGATTCTTATCGGTCTCTTTGCTTCGGACGCGGGAAAGAAAGGTGGCGAATTCTTCACACCTACCGGACCATCAAAACTTTGTGCTACGCTAGCTTCCATGGGACTTGCTGAAGCACGTACAGTTGGAGATTGTACTTGTGGCTCCGCATCAATGCTTCTTGAAGTTCAGAAACATCTTTCTTCTGGTCGTGTTGGACATTTCTATGGTCAGGAAAAGAATGCATCAACATACAACTTAGCACGCATGAATATGCTGATGCACGGTGTAGATTACCACAGTTTCAGCATCTATAAAGGTGATACTCTTACTACGGACTATTATGATGAAGAGAAGATGACGGTTCAGGTATGTAATCCACCGTACTCGCTGAAATGGTCCGCAGATCCATCTTTTGAAGATGATCCGAGATATTCGGGTGCCGGTAAACTGGCTCCTAAGTCGCATGCTGATTACGCATTCCTTGAACACATGATCTATCACATGGATCCTGACGATGGTAGAATTGCTGTATTGCTACCGCATGGTGTTCTTTTCAGAGGAGCTGCAGAGGAACAGATTCGAAAGTATATTGTCAGAGATTTGAATCGTCTTGATGCTGTTATTGGTCTTCCAGCAAATCTTTTTCACGGAACAGGAATTCCAGTATGCTTGTTGGTGTTGAAAACCAACCGCAATGGCAACTCCGGAAATATCCTTTTCATCGATGCATCCAAAGAGTTCAAGCCCGGGAAAAACATGAACACTCTCGAAGAAGAACATATCTCTAAGATTGTCGAAGCATATCGGGATCGTCAGGATATCGAGAAATTTTGCCATGTTGCTACTATGAAAGAAATAGTGGAGAATGATTATAACCTCAACATTCCAAGATATGTTGATACATCCGAAAAAGAAGAAGAGATTGATCTCGCGGTACAGGCTCAGACTATAGAGTCCATCAACACTGAAATATCGTCTGCTGAAACAGAACTCAAGCAATACTTTGTTGAGCTAGGGCTCAAGTTCCCATTCTGAGGAGGCACTTATGGACAATAACAAGAAAAGCGTGCCGGAAATCAGATTCCCGGGATTTACTGACCCTTGGGAACAGCGTAAGCTTGAAGATATATTTGCGGAACGTCATATATTATCCAAGATTACCGAAGAATACCCTCGACTTTCTTTCACAATTGAAGAAGGAGTTATCCATCCGGAAGATCGAAAAACGAACAAACGAGATTTCCTGATGAAGGATGAGTCTAACAAGAAATTTCTTGTTACAGAGCTTGAAGATATCATATATAACCCCGCTAATGTTGTATGGGGTGCGCTTCATAGAAACACCTACGGAAAAGGCTGTTTATCGCCGATTTACAAAATATTCTCTACTTATGAAAACCCGGCTTTTATTGAATGCATTTTACGCTCGCCGTCATTCATCCGAGCTCTTTCTCAGAAAACAGAAGGAACGGTGGTTAAGCTTAAAACTCTAAAGCCAGAAGCATTCTTGGAGATGAGCATATCTGTTGCTCCTCAAAGGGCAGAGCAAGATGCTATAGCGGCTGTATTCGAGCAAATCGATAACCTTATCACCCTTCATCAGCGCAAGTGTGAAGAGCTGAAAAAATACAAAAAAGGACTCCTTCAACAGATGTTTCCACAACATGGAGAGGCATTTCCGCGTGTCAGATTCCCGGGATTTACTGACCCTTGGGAACAGCGTAAGCTGCGTGATTTAGTCTCAGAGGTTAAGAGAACTGATGCCAATTCGGCTGCTCCTATTATGATGATAACAGCAAATGACGGGTTCATTAATCAATCAGAACGATACTCAACTGAGAATGCTGGACAGAGCCTCAAGAAATATATTCTACTTAGGAAGGGTGAGCTTGCATACAATCATGGCGCGTCCAAACTTCGTCCGTATGGATCCTGTTTTGCATTGAGGACTGAAGAAGCCCGTATTCCCTTTGTTTATCATTGTTTCTCAACATCTAATAGCAATCCGGATTTCTTGTCAATAGTGCTAAACGGAAAGGCAACTGAAAAACAATTGCGAAGAATTGTTTCTTCTGGTGCACGTATGGATGGCCTTCTTAACATCTCATATGACGATTACACTTCTATTCCGGTTATGATTCCAAGTTTGGATGAACAGAATAAAATCGCAGCATGCTTTGATGCGCTTGATGATGCTATCACCCTTCATCAGCGAAAGTGTGAGGAACTGAAAAACTACAAAAAAGGACTGCTTCAAAAGATGTTTGTGTGAAAAATCGGTCCATTTGAGGCAGCTGATTATTATCAATCAAGTTCCGAGAGCGATCTCATAACAATGTTGATGTCTTTGTTCTCGAGTTCTTGAATGATGTGAAGATATGTTTTTTGTGTCGTGTTCATGCTCGAATGTCCCAGTCTCCTTGCTACACTTGCGATTGATACCCCTGCAAACAGCAGAATGGATGCATGCGTGTGACGCAAGCCGTGTATGGTTATAACTGGAACACTAGCCTGTTTGCAGTGTCTTGCAAGAATACCGTTGACAGTCGAGTTAAATGGCTTCTTTGAAACGAAAATAGGCTTGTCCTCAGGGATTCCCTTGATCAACTCCGAGAATTGAACTACTGTTCGCCAGTCTATCTGAATCTTTCGTACCGATGACTTGTTCTTGGTTGGAAGGAACCCGCCTGCCTTATCTTTATAGTTGTAAGTTTTGTTTACCGAAACCATCTGATGGCCAAAATCAAAATCGGCAGGCGTTAGCGCCAAAGCTTCCGAGAAACGCATGCCGGTTTTTGCAACAAGAAGGATGAACCATTCCCAGTCAGCTTCTTTTCCCAATTTGAGAGTGTCGAGCATCTGGTGGAGTTCGTACTGATTTAGATATTTTGGCTTTTTGTTTCTTGGAGTCTTTCCTTTGATGATTGCCTTGCGTGTAGGATCTCTATCAATGAGTCCTTCGTCAACTGCATCAAGGATTGCGCATTTGAGTTGGTGATGGAAATCCATGGTCGTCTGCTTCTCATGAGATTTGGCGTACTCATTCAGCAATTCCTGATATGAAACCCTTGTGAGTTCTCCGACCTTGAGATCGGGGGCAAGTCGTTTGATCCAAGAATGGGTCATTCGATACTTCTCCATTGTAATCTTGCGAATAGCACCTTCCTTATAGACTGTAATCCATCGGAGATAGTAATCGCAAAAGAAATCATTCTTTGATACGCTTTCTAACATAATTACCTCCTGTAAGCGAGTTAATGCTGCCTCAAATGAACCAAAAGAATTATAAAAACAATGATAATAATCACGCTGATGAAGGGTGATAGTGGTATCAATCGAGTCAATCAAAGAAGATATTTTGCGTTGTTCCTCTATTGATGGAAATGTTAATGAGCACTCACATAACTTATCATAATAGAAGTATTGTCTGACGCTTCCTTCCTGAAACTTCTCTATCCATCTCGGGAATAGATCAGACTTAAACCAGTGCATTAAGAAGTGATCATCAATATAATCCTGTGTCTTGAATATCTCGTAAAGTGAGCTAACTATAACGTTTTCCGCACCTTCGTAGTAGCCAATTGATCCGACATTGATTCTTGCCGGATTATACCCAAATGAATTTGGAGACACTACCATGTATGCTTTTCTATCAGTGTTTTGCATGTAACCGAAATCATCATGCGCCTCGGTTTGAGGTAAAAAACCTCTATCATTCGTAATCGAATATGGTTCCAACGGGAGATTGTCTTTATTTCTTATGCCTGCCGGAAATGTAATCTCGTCAAACTTACGCTGTTCCCAAGTAGTCGTAAAACTTGAAGGGTCCAATGTAATAATGACTGTAAAAAACACTGGCATGATCCTAATAATACTTACACTGATGAAGAGCGATAAGGTTGTCTATTGATCTTAGAAATTGCCCGATTTCCTCTTGTTCCTTAATTGAAGTCGGCATCATAATATCTACTTTGCCAATTTCATCCTTATTAATCTTCTGCGGAATGGCCGTTACCAGTGTTCTATCTCTTAATCCTTTTTTGAACAATGGGGATTGTATTGCATTACAGAGATAATATGAGTCTATCCCAGTCGGTTTTAATAAAGCTAAACTAACGTAAAATGCAAGTTTTTCAGTAGTTTCAACGACATTCGGTGTTCCCACATCCCCGATTCGAGTCATAAGCACATCGCCCTTCTGTGGATACACTTTATAATCTCGAGCAAAGGCCTCTTCTGATATGTATTTCTCAGAAGATAATGTAGTTATATTTTCAACCGACAAGAACATAATACCTGATTCGGTGTACTTGGGTGTTTGGTGAACACCATCATATACATTAACTACTTCACCAAGCTTACGCTGTTCCCAGGATTCATAAGAATCCGTCTCTGAAAAGTGTGTTTTCTCGTTCTCTGTTAGATGTTTTGAAAAATTTTACATTTGATAATATATCGAACATTGTAATGAATTGTAGTAGCGGTTAGACTGAAAGAGTAACAAGTTACTAATCTATGCTTTGCTGAACGTTCTTTCATTATTCCTCCTCAGAGTTATATCGGGGCAGCAGGTTATGAGAAAGTCAATGAGATGACAGTTTGTAATCCGCTCTATCAAAAGTACAGAATATCTGTAGATCCAGAATCCGCTTATGAGATTCTCATGAAAAAATGGTGCGAATGGAGGCTGATATAGTATGTACAAAAAGCCATTGTTAACGCTTTTGAGTGATAATTCTACTAGCAAAAGGGTTGATAAGAGAACAGTTGATGCATTAGGCGAGCGGATTTGCCTCTGCCTCCAATCACTGAAAGCCAGTGTCGCTCTTGTTGGAAGCACGGTGTCTCCAGTCAACATAGTGTTTGACTTTAAACTTAGCAAAGAAACTCAGTTAAAGACTATAGAAAACCTTACTGATGATATTTCTCTAGCAGTCGGAAGTCCAGTTAAAATCTTTAACCGCGGTTTAGAATCTTTAGTATTCTCTGTTAGCGTTTCTCGTCGAGATAGAGACTATTTTGGTATTCGAGAAATGCTTTCAAGCGAAGAATATAAGACATCCAAATCTCCATTGCTCAAATTATCGTGCCTAGCGTAAAGGAGAACTATATGCCATTTCAGATCATACGTAATGATATAACGAAGGTTGCATGTGATGTGATCGTGAATACGGCGAATCCGGAGCCGAAGTTTATGGCGGGGACGGATTCGGCGGTCTATCGTGCGGCGGGAGAGGAGAAGCTTCTTGCCGAGAGGAAGAAGATCGGGAATATCGCTCCAGGCGATGTTGCAGTAACTCCTGCCTTCGATCTTCCTGCAAAGTACATCATTCATACTGTAGGCCCTGCATGGGTGGACGGGAAACACCATGAGTTCGATATCCTTAGAAGCTGCTACCGAAAGTCACTGGTCAAGGCAGCGGAACTGGGCGCCGAGAGTATCGCTTTCCCGCTGATTGCCACAGGCATATATGGATTCCCCAAGGCAGATGCCCTGGAGATCGCAATCAAGGAAATAAGCAGTTTTCTCATGAAGGAAGACACAGAAATGACCATCATGCTGGTGGTTTTCGATGAACGAGCTTTCATGCTCTCTAAAAATATATTCTTCCAGATCGAATCCTTCATCGATGACAAAGAAGTAAAAGAAGCACATCTTAAAGAATATTCCACTGACCTGGAATATGGACGCGAAAGACAGCGCTACAGAAACGAACAGCTCGAATACGAACATGCCCTGCATAACATCGTAGCCAGGCAGAAACAAGCCCAAGGAGCGAAAGGAACCGGGACAAGTGCTTTTGACAAAGAATTATTCATGAAGGATCCAGGAGAAGATCTATCTTTCCAGAAACACCTGATGGGACTTCTTCAGGCCAAAGACATGGACAATGCCACGGTATATAAACGATCCAACATCACCAAAGGTGCATTTAGTAAGATCCTGTGCGGAGACACCAAGATCCCGAAGAGATCGACAGTGCTGGCACTATGCATCGGACTACGCCTGAAGATATGGGAAGCAGAAGAACTCCTCGCCAGCTGCGGAATGGCATTTAATCCATATAGTAAAGCCGATCAGCTCGTGATCAAATGCATCACTGAAGGGAACTACGATATCTTCATGATCAACATCATGCTCGAGATGTGCGGACAGCCACAGCTCGGAAATGTTGAAAAATAAGCACTTCTGAAAACGTCGCCTGCCGGGAGACCATCTTGGCTCCGATTTCAATTATTCTGATACCAGAAACACAAAAGACAGCCGCAAGAACGGCAGAATGAAAGGCAGGTATCAGATATGTACGGAGCAATACTAGGAGACATCATCGGAAGTGCATTTGAGTTTGACAGAGGCGGAAAAACAAAAGAATTCCCACTCTTTTGCGAAGAGAGCACATGGACGGACGACACCGTCATGACAATTGCCGTTGCGGAAGCGCTGCTGGAGGCAGGAAGAGATGCGACGGTAGAGGAAATCGAGGCGGCCTGTGTGAAGTCCATGCAGAAGTGGGGAAGAAAGTACCCCTATGCAGGATACGGCGGAAGGTTCATTCAGTGGGTACATAGCGACAACCCGCATCCCTATAAGAGCTATGGAAACGGCTCGGCCATGAGAGTTTCGGCGGCAGGATGGCTGTACGATACCATCGAGCGGACACGCGAGGTGGCAAGGGCCACGGCTATGGTTTCCCACAATCACCCGGAAGGTATTAAAGGCGCGGAATGCACCGCGGCGGTCATCTTCATGGCACGCAAAGGGTTTTCCAAACTGCTTATCGCGGAATATGTGCTGATGGAGTTCGGATATGACTTCATGGAGACACTGGATGAGATGAGAAAGCGCCATGCCCATGTCGAGACCTGCATGGATTCTCTGCCCAAGGCATTCCGGTCTTTTATCGAAGGGGAATCCTATGAGGATGTGGTCAGAAATGCCGTATCCCTCGGCGGAGACACCGATACCCTGGCGGCAATTGCAGGCGCCATGGCAGAGGCTTTTTACGGAGTGACTAGAGGACTCAAGCACGAGTGCCGGGAGAGGATCCCGAAGGACATGCTGGCGGTACTCAAGAAGTTTCGGAAGATTGCTCGGGAAGTGGTTTCGGCGGATGCGGCCGGCGATGGAGATGGCGATGGTGCAGAGACGGACGGCATGACAGCCGGGAACAAAGAACTTATTCGTAAGTATGAGGCCTTCATTCATGTGGAGGATCCGGAAGAAGCCGCGAGAGGAAAGCTGGCTTTTATCATGGAGCTTTTCGAGCAGATGAAAAAGGGCACTACAGTTCCCACACCGTTTCTCGATGTGAACAATGCATTCTTCGACGGGATCGATCCGGAGAAGATCGTTGAAGGAGGAACTTTCCAGCTGAAGAAAGAAGCGCGGCTTCGCCTGGATAAGATGGAGGGTCCGGACGGAAAGCACTGGTTCCCGATCTTCCTGTCGGAAGAAGAACGTGCTAAGGGAAAGACCCCGAACATCATTATGAATGTTCCGATCAGGAATATCGTTCAGTGTGCCATCGATAATCCTTCCGTGGAAGGCGTGGTCGTCAATCCTTTTGGCCCTGCATTCGCGATACCGAAGGGCCTCCTGATGAGTGCTCTGGGGATCATGAAACGGAGTGAGGCGGTCCCCGAGGAAGGCTGAACTTAAATGAAAAACTAAATTAGTGTTGGATTATTCTCGACTTGTAATCGATCGTAATTTGTGCTGTTACGGAGCTTAAAAAGGGGGTATAATGGCATAAAACTGTTGAGTATTCCATGTTTTGTTGCATAGCAAACAGACCAAGGTCCATTTGTTTGAAAAAGTAAATTGGACCCTCGCCTGGAAGGAAAT
>JAEEGL017246992.1_pt1 | contig 18704 bp, 11 predicted proteins | sample 9134231 | NCBI WGS metagenome assembly JAEEGL01 (sample SAMN16246548, study PRJNA631951) | gut metagenome | biome: gut microbiome; feature: rumen; material: fiber-attached | host: Bos | place: Iran: Karaj | collected 2018-10 | reverse complement strand
TGTGGAACGTTCTCATGGTAAGCTGTGTACCGGGTTCACCGATGGACTGCGCGGCTATGATGCCGACCGCCTCACCGACCGTAACGGGCTTGCCTGTGGCAAGGTTTTTACCATAGCACCTGATACAAACGCCGTGATTTGATTCGCATGTGAGCAGGGATCTGATTTTAATCTGAGCCCTGTCGTTCTCGGAAACCTCGCCTGCCTCGAGTTTTCTGTCAAACTCTTTACGGACGGATTCCGCGACCTTGTTCGCGAGCGAATCGGTAAGCATTTCATCCTTGCTCGCAATCAGAACACCTGTTTCGGGATCGTAGTAATCCTCGAAAAGATATCTGCCTGTAAGACGCTCCTCAAGGGACTCGTTAAGCTTTGATTCTTTGTCGTTCTGGTCATCGTGAATATCGTAAACGTAAGTACCGTCCTTGCAGTGACAGTCCTCTTCACGGATGATAACATCCTGGGAAACGTCAACAAGACGTCTGGTCAGATAACCGGAGTCAGCAGTACGCAGAGCCGTGTCGGCAAGACCTTTACGCGCGCCGCGGGCTGAGATGTAATATTCGAGAATGTTAAGACCTTCACGGTAATTCGCTCTGATGGGAACTTCAATAACCTTACCTGCGGTGTTCGCTATAAGTCCGCGCATACCGGCAAGCTGACGAAGCTGTGAGTCATTACCGCGGGCGCCGGATTTAAGCATGATATTGATCGGGTTGAAGGGATTGAAGTTATTCTTGAGTTCCTTACCGACCTTTTCCGCGCATTCTTCCCAGATTCTTATGACTTCTTTGCTTCTGCTTTCCTCAGTCATGAAGCCTCTGTCAAAACGTCTTCTGATTTTTTCGACTTCTTCATCCGCATGCTTGCAGATTTCCCACTTTGAAGGCGGAATTGTAGCGTCGCAGACGGCAACGGTAAGACCCGCGTAAGTCGAGTATTTATAACCCTGCGCCTTGATATTGTCAAGAACCACTGCCGAAATCGAAGTACCGTGAACCTTTATGCAGCGGTCGATGATTTTACCGAGAATCTTCTTGTCAACAAGTTCGTCGATTTCCGGTGTGAAAAGATTTTCGGGCTTGCTTCTGTCGATAAATCCGAGATCCTGCGGAATCGGATTGTTGAATATGATTTTACCGAGAGTCGTGCACTGAAGGCGTGTAACGGATTTTCCGTTGAACTCCTTGTTCATGCGAACTTTGATATGAACGTGAAGTCCGATATCTCCCTCGTCATAAGCCATCTGGGCTTCCTCAACCGAGCTGAAGCATTTATAGATAAGAACGGGATTTCCGTCTTTATCGAGGATAAGCTCGCCGTTTTCATCTCTCGCCTGAACGGGAGCGCCGGGTTCGTGGGGATTTTCGGGAATATAATCTGTATTGGCGGGATTATTATCGTTGACCATGGTCAGATAATAAGAGCCGAGTATCATATCCTGGGTGGGAACGGTAACGGGTTTGCCGTCAGAAGGCTTGAGCAGGTTGTTTGCGGCAAGCATAAGGAATCTCGCTTCCGCCTGAGCCTCAGCAGAAAGAGGAACATGGACTGCCATCTGGTCGCCGTCGAAGTCGGCATTGAAAGCGGTACATACAAGAGGATGAAGCTTGATTGCTCTGCCTTCGACAAGCACCGGTTCAAATGCCTGGATACCCAGACGGTGAAGTGTCGGTGCGCGGTTAAGCAGTACGGGATGGTCCTTGATAACAATCTCAAGCGCATCCCAGACCGCCGGGTTGGCTCTGTCAACCATCTTACGCGCGGACTTGATATTGCCCGCAACGCCTGTTTCGGTAAGACGCTTCATAATGAAAGGCTTGAAAAGCTCAAGCGCCATTTCCTTGGGAAGACCGCACTGGTAAAGCTTGAGTTCGGGACCGACGACGATAACGGAACGTCCCGAATAGTCAACACGTTTACCGAGAAGGTTCTGTCTGAAACGTCCCTGCTTACCTTTGAGCATATCGGAAAGAGATTTGAGCGCTCTGTTGGAAGGACCTGTGACCGGTCTTCCTCTTCTGCCGTTGTCGATAAGCGCGTCAACGGCTTCCTGGAGCATTCTCTTTTCATTTCTGATAATGATATCGGGTGAACCGAGCTCGATGAGTTTCGCGAGACGGTTGTTTCTGTTTATGACTCTTCTGTAAAGGTCATTGAGGTCGCTCGTTGCGAAGCGGACGCCTTCAAGCTGAACCATCGGACGAAGTTCCGGAGGAATTACGGGGATGACATCGAGTATCATCCATTCGGGTCTGTTGCCCGAAAGACGGAAGGATTCAACAACCTCAAGTCTCTTGAGGAGCTTGACCTTCTTCTGTGAGGAAGCGTCCTTGAGCTCTTCCTTGAGCTGGGCGCTGAGTTCTTCAACATCGATACCCGCGAGCAGTTCCTTGATTGCTTCCGCTCCCATACCGACTTTGAAATCATCCTCATATCTGATACGGTATTCATCGTAATCCTTCTCATCAAGTGTCTGACACTTTTCAAGCGGTGTATCGCCGGGATCGATAACGATGTAGTTTGCGAAATAGAGCACGCGGTCAAGGTCCTTGGGGGATATGTCGAGAATAAGACTCATCCTTGAAGGAATACCCTTGAAATACCAGATGTGTGAAACGGGTGTCGCAAGTTCGATATGGCCCATTCTTTCACGGCGGACTTTCGCTCTTGTGATTTCAACACCGCAGCGTTCACAGATTTTACCCTTGTATCTGACCTTCTTGTACTTGCCGCAGCGGCATTCCCAGTCTTTTACGGGCCCGAAAATCTTTTCGCAGAAAAGACCGTCTTTCTCGGGCTTGAGGGTTCTGTAATTTATGGTTTCGGGCTTGTTGACTTCACCGTAAGACCATTCTCTGATGGTTTCGGGAGAAGCAAGACCGATTTTTATGGATTCAAAAGTGAGATTTGCGTTGTTTTCAACGTTTTCCATATATACGCTTTCCCTTCTTTATTTTTTCATAACCGATGATTAATTGTAGTCATCATCCGACAAGGTGTCCAGACCGCTTGTATCAAAATCGGAGAACATATCGCTGTCTTCATCGCTCATACCTTCAACAGCAGTATAGTAGTCTTCATCTTCGTCGCTGTCTTCGCCTTCGCTCTGCCAGATATCGTTTTCAAGACTGTCTTCATCAATGTTGAAGCCCTCGCTTGTTTCCGCGTCGTTGACATTTCTGAAAGCGTCCTTGTTTTCTTCACTGACTGCGGGATAATCGTTATCAAATGAAGTGCGCAGGTCGATTTCTTCACCGTCGGCGTCAAGCACTTTGATGTCAAGCGCAAGTGACTGGAGTTCTTTTACAAGCACCTTGAACGCTTCGGGAGTACCCGGAGTGGGAATATTGTTGCCCTTGGCAATCGCTTCGTAGGTGCTGACTCTTCCGACGGTATCATCGGATTTAACGGTAAGTATTTCCTGAAGGGTATATGCCGCGCCGTATGCTTCAAGTGCCCAGACTTCCATTTCACCGAATCTCTGGCCGCCGAACTGCGCTTTACCGCCGAGGGGCTGCTGAGTAACAAGGGAGTAGGGACCTGTCGAACGGGCATGAATCTTATCGTCAACAAGGTGATGCAGTTTGAGGTAATACATTACGCCGACCGTAACGGGATTGTCGAACTGTCTGCCCGTTCTTCCGTCGTAAAGTATCGTTTTGCCGGTGTAATCAATCTTCTGTACTTTGGATTCATCGAATTCATACTTCGAAGGATCGAATTCCTCACCGTTCTTCTCCGCGAGCGCTTTTGCTTCAGCCGCGCGCTTCGCGAGATCTGCTTTCGCGTCCTCAACCGCTTTTCTGTTTGCTTCTTCAAAAGCGTCGTGAATATCGTTTTCGTGAGCTCCGTCAAATACGGGAGTCATAACTTTGTATCCGAGTTTGCGCGCGGCAAGTCCGAGGTGAACCTCGAGAACCTGACCGATATTCATTCGGGAAGGAACGCCCAGAGGATTAAGAACGATGTCAAGCGGAGTACCGTCGGGAAGGAAGGGCATATCTTCCTGGGGAAGAATGCGGGAAACAACGCCCTTGTTACCGTGACGGCCCGCCATTTTATCGCCGACAGAAAGCTTACGCTTCTGGGCAATGTAGCAACGGACTATCTTGTTTACGCCGGGTGAAAGTTCGTCGCAGTTTTCTTTTGTATAAACCTGAACGTTGACAACAACGCCGTATTCGCCGTGAGGAACTCTGAGTGAGGTGTCACGGACTTCTTTTGCTTTTTCGCCGAAAATGGCGTGAAGCAGCCTTTCCTCGGGAGTCATTTCGGTTTCGCCCTTGGGTGTGACTTTACCGACAAGAATGTCACCGGAACGGACTTCCGCGCCTATACGGATGATGCCTTCCTCGTCAAGATTGGCAAGTGCGTCTTCACCTGTATTGGGAATATCTCTGGTTATGTCTTCGGGCCCGAGTTTGGTTTCTCTGGCTTCGGTGTCATATTCTGCAATATGAATAGATGTGTAAACATCATCTCTTACGAGCTTTTCGTTGATAAGAACAGCGTCCTCGTAGTTGTAGCCCTCCCAGGTCATAAAGCCGATGAGAGCATTCTTTCCGAGCGCTATCTCGCCGTTTGATGTCGCGGGACCGTCGGCAATAACTTCTCCCTCTTCAACTCTCTGACCGACAGAAACGATGGGTCTCTGGTTGTTACAGGTTGCCTGGTTGGAACGCATGAACTTAATGATTTCGTATTCGCGGACTTCGTCGGGGTCCATTCCGTCTTCGTGAATCGAAATACTGTCGGCGCTTACCTTGGTGACGATACCGCCCTTCTTGGCGAGAACGCAGACACCGGAGTCAACCGCCGCCTTGTATTCCATACCGGTACCGACTATCGGGGCATCCGTTCTGAGAAGAGGAACCGCCTGCTTCTGCATGTTGGAGCCCATCAGAGCGCGGTTGGCGTCATCGTTTTCAAGGAACGGAATCATTGCCGTAGCGACCGAAACAACCATCTTGGGCGAAACGTCCATGTAATCGGCATTGTAATACTCGGTTTCGGCAAATCCATCTGTATGTCTGACGGCTATTCTTTCATTGATGAATCTGCCTTCACTGTCAAGAGGTTCATTCGCCTGGGCGATAATGAATTCGTCCTCGGTGTCGGCGGTCATATACTCAACTTCGTCAAGAACACGGACATCCTTGAGGTTGCCCTTCTTGTCATAAGTTTTCTGAATCTTGCGGTAAGGGGCCTCTATAAAGCCGTAGCCGTTGATTTTCGCGTAAGTGGCAAGATAAGAGATAAGTCCGATGTTGGGACCTTCGGGGGTCTCAATCGGGCACATTCTGCCGTAGTGTGTGTAGTGAACGTCGCGGACTTCAAATCCGGCGCGGTCTCTTGAAAGACCGCCGGGGCCCAGAGCGGAGATACGGCGCTTGTGGGTAAGCTCCGCGAGGGGGTTGGACTGATCCATGAACTGTGAAAGCGGTGATGAACCGAAGAATTCACGGATTGTCGTGGTAACCGGACGGATATTGATAAGACTCTGGGGAGTAATCTTCTCGTCTTCTTCCTGCGCCTGGATAGCCATTCTTTCACGGATAACTCTTTCCATTCTCGAAAGACCGATTTTGAACTGGTTCTGGAGCAGCTCGCCGACGGAGCGGATTCTTCTGTTGCCCAGATGGTCTATGTCGTCGGTGTTGCCCACGCCTTTTGTAAGGCAGTTGACATAGTTGACGGAAGCATAGATGTCGTCTCTGATAATATGCTTGGGAATAAGGTCGTCACAGCGGCTTCTCATTTCCTCAATGAGGGCTTCCTTATCGTCGCCGCACTTCTCAAGGATTTCCTTAAGAACGCTGTATCTGACTTTTTCGCCTATCGCGATTGCTTCAAGTTCTTCTTTAGTGAAGCCGGAAGGAAGCTTCGCGAGAGGATCGACCATACGGTTTGAAGCGACGGTGAGCTCCGTGCCGTCTTCGCACGCGAGAACCACGCGCCATACTCCGGCGTTTTCAAACTCAATGGCTTTTTCTTTTGTTATTTCTTCACCGGGCTCGCCGAGCACTTCACCGGTTTCTTCATCAACAACCGGCTGTGCAAGCTTATGACCGGGCAGACGGTTAAGCAGGGCAAGCTTCTTGTTATATTTATAACGGCCGACTCTGGAAATTTCATATCTGTATGCGTCAAAGAAGAGATTATCGATGTTTTGCTGTGCGCTTTCAAGGGTTACGGGCTCGCCGGGATGCATCTTCTTGAATATCTCCATAAGAGCTTCTTCGGTATTCTTCGTTTCGTCTCTTTCAAGAGTTGCTTCAATCTTGATGTCATCGCCGAAATAATTGCGGATATCCTCATTGGAACTCAGGCCGAGAGCGCGCACGAAAGTCGTGATGAGGAGTTTCTTGTTCTTGTCGATTTTGACATAGAAAATATCGTTGACATCCGTTTCATACTCAAGCCAGGCGCCGCGGTTGGGGTTGATGGTGCTGGTGTAGAGTTCCTTACCGGTCTTGTCGTGTGTCATCGCGAAATAAACGCCGGGCGAACGGACAAGCTGGGAGACTATAACTCTCTCCGCGCCGTTGATGACGAAGGTGCCGCTTTCGGTCATAATCGGGAAATCGCCCATATAGACCTCGGACTCCTTGATCGTTCCGGTGTTTTTGTTTTGCAGTCTGACAGTGGCTCTGAGAGGAGCGGCGTAAGTCGCGTCTCTTTCCTTACACTTGCGGACCGTGTACTTCGGCTGTTCGTTAAGCCTGTAATCGATGAAACTGAGCACAAGGTTGCCTGAGTAATCCGTGATATCTGCCATATCGCGGAATGCCTCCTTCAATCCTGTGTTGAGGAACCACTCGTAGGATGATTTCTGCACCTCAATAAGATTGGGAATACCCATAACCTCATTGATTTTGCCGAAGCTCATTCTCTCGCAGCTTCCTCTTGTAACGGGTTTCACATTGAGCATCTGATAATCCTCCGTTCAATAAATTGCTTGCCGGAAAATGCCGTTTTTGCCTTTAAATATCTTCTAAATAAAAGAATAAAAACAGGGCATCTTCTTCCATTATAAAAGTGAATGGAATTATAATCGCCCTGTCTTTAAAAGTCAAGCATTAATTTGTTATATTATAAAAGATTTTAAATATTTGTATAATATCACAAAAACCCGATATAAATTTTTTGAAAGTTTGTTGAAAAAGCCATGCAGTTTTCAGACGATAACCGGTCTGAAATCCTTTTCCGCGCCGCCGCTCACAGGCTCCGTCAGACAGGCGGAGTAAACATCGGTTGCCCTGCACTCGAGTGAGAAAACTCTCTTTGCCCGCTCATCAAGCGCGGCAATATCGGCTGTTTTTGAAACAACCGGCAGGGACGCTTTTTCCTTCATCATCCTGATAACCTCCGCTCCCCTGTCATTGAATCCGATAACTCTGAGATACGGCACCGGTATGGCGGCGTCATCAGCCGTAATACCGAGAAAAGAGTTCACTATAATCCTTCTTATCCGGGCAAGCGTATATCTCTTTGTCTTGATTTTTCCGTACATTTCGTCAAGCGTCGCGCCCGAAACAGCGCAGGCGGAAATCCTGTTTTCTATCCCCTCGGATACATCGGGAGCCTTTGCAAGTTCGGCGGTTGAAATTGTTCGCATTCTGCACAAAACCGCAGTTTCAAATTTGTTTAAAGATACTATGTTCTGCGATTCCTTACCGTGATAAACATCCGGTAAAAAAGCATCGGCTTTTTCGCCCTCAAGCATCATTCTGCGTATCTCCATCCCGCCTGCAATCTCTCCGGAAGTCAAAGGGGAATCATGCATCGCACCGGTTCTCGCGACTGTTACCGCTTCGATTGAGGATGAGATTTCCGAAAGCGCGCCTATATATTCAACACCGAGAATATTATTGGGATATTTTATTATATCAGCCGCGGCGGGGTCGATTTCCCTGACGGCGTTTTCCCTGGCGGAGGCATAAGTCATTCCGGTTTCAAGATAAGCTCTGATTTTCCCGTTGACTTCTTTACTCTCAATCAGCGAAGCGGTCTTTCTGAGAATATCGGCATTGCCGCATTCACTTCCGAAAACCAGCTTTTCGCAGACTCCGCACGCGTCAAGCATTTCAACCGCGCCGCGCGCAAAGCCGCGCGCTCCGGAAAGCGCGTAAGTCACGGGAAGCTGAAGTATAAGATCAACGCCGCATTCAAGAGCCGCCTTTGCTCTGACAGGCGCGGGCAGAATAGCGGGCTCACCGCGCTGAACGAAATTTCCGCTCATCACGGCAATCAGGTGAGTTATACCCATTTCACGCGCCCTCGCTGCAAAACCGGCATGCCCGTTATGAAACGGATTGAATTCCGCGACCGTTCCTCCGATAATCATTTTTCATTCTCCGAATATTTTTATATTTTACTCTTGCAAAACATAGATTGCAGGTATATAATAAAATAGTTAAGGCAAGATTTCAAGTATTTTTTTACGGAGTGATTAATTATGAAAATTCTCGTTCTCAACTGCGGCAGTTCTTCCCTTAAATATCAGCTTATAGATATGGAAGACGAAACCCTCCTCGCGAAAGGAATCTGCGAACAGATAGGCGATTCAAACGCCGCGTTCACTCATAAGGTTCCCGCGGACAGCAGCAAAAACATAAAAGACAAATTCACGCCTATGGCGGATCACGGCGAGGCAATCCAGATTGTGCTTGATGCCCTTGTAAGCAAGGAAAACGGCGTAATCTCAGACCTCAAAGAAATCGGCGCTGTCGGTCACAGAGTCCTTCACGGCGGTGAAAAATTCAGCGCTTCCGTACTTGTTACCGACGCTGTCAAAGAAGCCATCAAGGAGTGCTTCAAATTCGGTCCCCTTCACAATCCCGCAAATCTCAAGGGTATCGAAGCGATGGAAAAGATTCTCGATGTTCCGCAGATTGCTGTTTTTGACACAGGATTCCATCAGACAATGCCCGACTACGCGTATCTCTATGCCCTTCCTTATGAATTTTATGAGAAAGACGGTATCCGCAGATACGGTTTTCACGGCACCTCTCACAGATATGTCAGCGGCCGCTGCATTGAACTTCTCGGCGGCAAGGCGGAGGGCACAAAGATTGTCACCTGCCATCTCGGAAACGGTTCTTCGATTTCCGCGGTCAAAGACGGAAAATGTCTTGACACCACCATGGGTCTTACCCCGCTTGAAGGTATTATTATGGGCACGCGCTGCGGCTCAATCGACCCCGCTATTGTTACCACAATAATGAAAGAGCATAACCTTTCACCCGAGGAAATGGACACTCTTATGAATAAGAAGAGCGGCATGCTCGGTATTGCCGGCACCAGCGACAACAGAACAATCGAAAACCGCGCCAAGGAAGGCGATCCCGTCGCTATGCTTGTTGAATCAATGCTCTGCCATCAGCTTGTCAAATATATCGGCGGCTTTGCCGCGGCTATGGGCGGAATCGACGCCGTTGTATTCACCGGCGGTATAGGAGAAAACAATCCTCAGTACAGAACAAGAGTTGCCGATAAGCTCGCGTTCCTCGGCACCGCGATTGACGAAGAGAAGAACCACCTCAGAGGCGAGGAAGTTGAAATCTCCGTTCCCGGCTCAAAGCTTAAGATGTTTGTCATTCCGACAGACGAGGAGCTCGTCATTGCCAGAGACACCAAGGCAATCGTTGACAGTTTATAATCCTGTGATACACTCTGTAACGGTTCACGGAAAACCCGTGAACCGTTTCTTCATATTCACCGGGATTCCGCACGCGGAAAAATCATAATTTCAAAAGTAAATCGGCATTGTTATTGAAATATAAAAATAAAATGTGTATAATAGAAGTACAGTACCGTCGAATTACAAAGGAGGATAAATATGATAAAGGCAACTAAAGCTTTCACCGCGGCTTTTCTGAGCGTATTGATTGCCCTTGTTTCAGCCGCCCCTCTGACGGCGTTTACCGCTCTCGCGGCAGGGACATCGGCATACGAAAACAATGCCGCTCTCGGTGAAAATCATTGGAATGAACCTTTCAGCGCCGACAGAGCGTACGGAGTAAGGTCATTTGCCGACCTTGCCTCCGAATACGGCGCTTATGAAGATTACGCGCACCCCTGGATTTATTGCGCGCTTGAATTTTACGAGCCCCTTAAACAGGGTGAAAGCGCGGATTTCACCGACCGTGAGGGAGGACAGTGGAAACTGACCGACCACAGGGTACAGGCAGGCGAAAAGCTGCTGATGGTTCAATATGTCAAATCCAATATCGGAATCAGCGGTTACATCACGGATATTCAGTTTGACAGAACATTCTTTGACATTGTCCCCGATTCTTATAAAAGCGGTTTATCTTATGATTATTCAAAAGACTGGTACAGAAAGCTTTCAGGCAGCGCAGGTTATATCGGGGAAACAGCCGCCGACGGAAAATACGGAGACGGTCTGTACAACACCGGATATCCGAGCAATATCGTTTCGGGTTCGGAAGATTGGAAAACCGGCAACGTCAGCGCGACTCATCCCGCCACGGCTGACGATAAAGCCGCAATGAATGTTTTTGAATTTCCGCTTCCTGCTTTTATGGCGCAGGTTCCTTACAATCACGAGGTTGCGTCCTTTACGCCCGCCCCTGCCGCGGAAACAACGTTCCGCTGGGATGTATTCAGACAGGCCGTTATGGATCCCTCAATCAATATCGGCATTCCGGCTTTCAATGCCGATGAATATGTCAATTACGAAACCGTAAAAGTCAGAACCCATTCGGAGCCGTACCGCGGCGATATTTCAAACACAGTTGACTATGTCCCCGACGGCACCGCGGGTCATGTTGGATTTGAAGAATCCATATCAAAACTCGCGGACAACAGATACAGAAACACATTCACTATCGCGGCAATAGGCGATCCCAACACCGCAGGTGTATCATTCAACAAAGGAGTCGTTGCGGGTCAGGGCGTCAATTCAAAAGATATACCGGCAATGACCTACGCAAATCTTCACACGGAAGATATGAACCATGTTTTCATAATAGATGAAAGCGGAGCCGTAAGCTACACCGCGAAATTCGTTGACAGCGACGGCGTAACCTCCATCGCGGCAAGCAAAGCCGGTACAGACATAACTCTCCCCGATGCCCCTTCAAAATCCGGTTCTGTATTCAAAGGATGGAATGACGGCTCATCGGTTTACTCCGCCGGAGCGCAGTACACACTGACTTCCGATGTCACTTTCAGAGCGGAGTGGAAAACACCGTCGGCGCATCAGCATCCCGAAGCGGAAAAAGCGATTAATTATATTGCTCCCACCTGCACGCAAAGCGGAAAAGAAGCGGATATATATTGTGAAATCTGCGATAACGAAAATAACCCCGACTATCCCGACGGAATAATTTCAAAAGGTAATGTAACAAATCCGCTCGGTCATGACTTCGGCACTTATGTTTATAACAACGACGCTACAACAGAACACGACGGCACCGAAACGGCAACCTGTTCAAGATGCGGCGAGAAAGATACAAGAACCAAACCCGGAACTAAGCTCGACCCCGATAATCCCGGCGGTCACACCCATGTTTTCAGCGAAACGGTAATCACCCCGGCAACCTGCACCGGAGAAGGAAGCATGCTGCGCGAATGCTCCTGCGGTTACAGCGAAACCGTTCCCGTTCCCGCGCTCGGTCATAACTTCGGCCCTTATATTTATAACAATGACGCGACAACCGAACAGGACGGTACCGAAACCGCAACCTGCGTAAGATGCGGCGAGAAAGACACAAAAATCAAATACGGCTCACGGCTGACTGAAAGCATCAATCTGCACATAAGAGGCAACACCGGTTCAGCGTCTCTGAGATACGGTAACACACTTGTTCTGACTGCCGCTTCGGATTCATACTACTGCGTCTATCACTGGTCCGTGACAGGCAGCGGCGTTTCATACGTCGTCGAGGGCAGCAGAAATGAAACCTGCAGAATCACCGCCGACGGAAAAGGAACGGCAACCGTAACGCTCACCGCTGACGGAACACGGGAAAGCGCCGTTGAAACAATCAACGCAAGCAGCAACATCTTCCTGAGAATCATCGCGCTTATCAGAAAGCTGTTCAGAATGGATATGGTAACTTATCAGTAAATCACGGAAGCGTTCGGATTTAAGCAAAAGGCAAACAGATAGTTATACTTACACAGCGCTGTCCTTCGGGACGGCGCTGCTTTTCATTTGTTATCCGATTTCAACGCGTTTCGGCTCTCCCGAATGTTTAAAACCTCGGGAACAGATATTATTTTCACGGTTATAATTATTAACTGTGTGTAACATTTTTCCCCTTTATATTGAATTATAATAATTTAAATGTTATTATATACCAAATTTATTGTAACGGAGATAATAATGGATTTTATACATAACAGAAAAATAAAAGCTGTTTCCTGTATAATGACCGTTATGATAATCTGCTTCGGCATAGTCGGAATAATGAAGGCCGATGCCGAAGATTATCAGGCGGATTTCTCGCCGTCTTTTGTCAGCGGCGGATTCAGGCACAGCGATAAATACAGCTCTCCGGATTATAAAAAGCTGTTCATAATAGATACCTCAAGCTACAACACCGTCACAAACTGGAATGATGTTTACGCTTCGGGTATTTACGGCGTTATGCTCAGAATCGGTTACAGAGGTTACAGAACCGCTTCCCTCAATACCGACAAAAACTTTGAGGCAAGTTACACAGCCGCCAGAAACGCGGGGCTTAAGGTCGGCGTTTATTTCTACGGTCAGCCGGTTTCCGTAAATGACTGCAGGACCGAGGCGAATTATGTTCTCGGTGTTCTTAACGGCAGGGCGCTTGACCTTCCCGTCGCGTATGACCTTGAATACGCCGAAAAGGACGGCGGTCTGACCGGAAGATTCTATGAAGCGAATCTCTCAAGATCGGAGCTTACGGATATTCACAACACCTTCGGAAGCATCATTAATTCCTACGGCTACAACGCAATGGTCTATACCAACGCAAATATGCTGACAAAGAAGATGAATGCGGATTCTCTCGCTTACCCCGTCTGGCTCGCGAGATATAATTCCTATGTTGATTATGATGTGAATTACACAATGTGGCAGTTCACAAGCAAGGGCTCAATTAACGGAGCAAACGGCAACATTGACGTTTCCGTTATGTATGTTTACGACCCGGTGCCTCAGACCGAACCGTCTTTGTCTCAGGATACGCCTGTGATTGAGCCGTCATATACAAATGAGTCCGAGGTAACGGACGCCCCTGTTCAGCCGTCAACCCCCGTTGTTGAACCGGTATCCGAAAACCCCGTCGGTTCAGACAGCGCTCCTTCCGGCACTTTCTTAACGCAAATGTTTGCAATCGCAATCAAGTATCTCGCTCTGATTATCACTCTTCTCGGCAGATTGATTAACTTCTCCGCGTAACGGCAATAGTTACGGGCAATGCCTTGACGGCATTGCCCGTTTTTTAATTAATGGAAACGCTGATTAAATCGCCGCACGCATAACGACGGCATCTTTTCCGCCTGATTTTGTCTCAAAATCTTGAAATAAACCAATTATTCCTGCGATTTTTCGCCTTCATCAGGCAAAAAACCTGCTCGCCGTTCCAAGCACTTCGATTTAATCAGCGTTTCCTTAGATTTATAATATTAAAATAAAACCATTATATTATGTAAAGAAAAACTTGTTGATTCCGAGCTCATCGTCGCGTTTTCTGTCCACACCCTTGCCGACTGTTTCAATTACCGTAATAAAGATTTCGGCAGTCAGGGAAATAACGCACTCCAGCAGATGGCCGCCGGCGACCTCTCCGCCGCTCCCGGCAACGGTAATATGAATATGGGTGTATTCTTCGCCGTTCATTGTGTTGATATTCCCGGTAAGCGATGTTATTTCGTGAGTTCCGGTAAAATGAAACCTGTTATACGCCTGCTTATCCGTATCAAAAACTCCGACCGTCACATTATCGGTTCCGCCTATTCCGCTGATTGAGGCGAGGGTGATGTTTTCCGCCCGCGCGACGCTCAGGATTGATGAAATAATCTCATCGCCTCTGTCAAGTCTCAGGACAACAGTATTGTCAAATCTTCTGTATTCCATAATTCTTCTCCGTTTTTTCTTTATTCTATCCCATACGGTTTATTTTTTCAACACTTATTACAAAATCATTGAAATTATTATTTCTTAGTGCTACAATAGATAAAAACCAACGAATGGAGTGACAGTATGCTTGAAAATCCCGCATTTAACGAAAATAACGAAAAAATTCTCTGTGAAATGGGCGGAAAACACGCCTCAATGATGATGAATATCAAGGTCAAACGCCTTGCGTCCGGTGAAGAATTTACACTGATTGATGAAAAAAACGAAACCGCTTTTCTCCTTCTCAAAGGTCAGGTAAAATTCACCTATTGCTCAGAAACGGTTACAACCGAATTCCGCGAGAGCCCTTTCAAAAAAACACCTTACGCCCTTCATGTCTGCAAGGATACCGAAGTTAAGGTTGAGGCGCTCCGCGACAGTGAAATCATAATTCAGCAAACCGACAATGAAAAAACCTTCGAGCCGGTTTATTATACTCCCGATAAATGTCTTTATCAGGAATTCGGTCAGAGCCAGTGGGGCGGTACCGGTCAGAGGACCTGCGCCACAATGTTTGACCTTTCAAATGCTCCGTATTCAAATATGGTGCTCGGCGAGGTTTTTCACAACCCCGGAAAATGGTCTTCCTATCCCCCTCACCATCATCCCCAGCCTGAGGTTTATTACTATCAGTTTGACTATCCTCAGGGATTCGGCGCGGCGTTTATGGGCGACGATGTTCAGAAGTGCACCGACGGCTCGTTCCTCTGCATTGAGCCTCATAACGCTCATCAGCAGGTCTGCGCTCCCGGATACACAATGTACTATGTATGGATGATACGTCATATTGACGGCGACCCCTGGGATAAAACGCGCATTTACGAAAAAGAACATGAATGGCTCGCAAACGCCGATTGACAGGTGATAAAATGAGAAAGATTAAATTCATTACTGCCGTTCTTCTGTCATTGATTATTGTTTTCTCCGCGGGAACGGCGCTCGTATATTCCTATGAGGGAGAAAACAGCGAAAATGCCGCTGAGACCAACGTCACGCCCTCCGACGCTGAGCCGCAGACACCTTCAGACACACCGGTAATCACACCTTCGCGCCCTCTCAATTATGTTGTTATAGGCGATTCAATCGCAAGAGGTTCCGGCGTTATGAATCATGACGAAGCGAGTTACGGCAGAATAGTTGCCGACACCGATGGTTTTTCTTACGCCAACTACGGCGTTGACGGTTACAGGAGCAAAGATATTCTCAACAAAACGCTCAAACGCAGTGAGGTAATCAATTCTATTTCCAAAGCCGATATAGTCAGCATTTCGGTCGGCGGAAATAATTACCTTTATTCAAATATCATCAAGCTTTTGTTCGGAGGAATAGTCTTCCGCAACAAAGGGGTTCTTGATGAAGTGCTCGATCCGTTTTACTCGGATTTTTGTCAGATAATTGACAAAATCAAAACGCTGAATCCCGACGTTGTTATTATCGTCCAGACGCTTTATAACCCGGTTACGGGGCTGCTGAAGGATTATGCGAAAATAGCGATTGACGAGCTCAACAGCCGTTTCTATCAATATGACGAAGAGCACCCCGGCACAATACACATCGCGGATGTCGCCTCCGCTCTTGACGGTCAGGCGGACTGTTTCGCTGTCATACATCCCACCGCGAAAGGCAATGTCAAGATTGCCGAAGTCCTGCTCGCGCTGCTCAAGGAGCTCGGTCTCGGCGAAAAAACCGAACCGGTGATAAATAACAAAGGCATAAACACCATTGAATTTTTCTTCGGCTGTCTTTTAAACCCGAAAAAGATCTCGGTTACTCTGCCTGACGGCGAGCCCTCTTTTGAAGCTCTGCCCGAATCCGATTAAACTCCGTTAAACATTTCAATGCGCTTTACGGTAAAACCGTAAAGCGCATTTTTACTTGCGTATTATTCTTTATTATCATTCAGCTTTCAGTCCCGTTATTCACTCTCCGGTTATCTTTAATCATCAGATAAACGCATATTGCGCCGACAATAACCGACGGGAAAAACTGAACAAATCCGAAAGTTGATTCAATTACGGGCAGTTTCTCCTTATTCAGGAAAAACAGCAGTATCGACGGCCTTGCATTATTGACAGCGTGGGCAAACGCGGCAGGCCAGACGGAGCAGGTCTTTTTTGTCAGATAAGTCAGAAACGCGTTTTCAAAAATGCAAAAAGCAGTAAACGCGAGCGGACCCGCCCAGGGATACCCGGGATAATCAATGCCGAAAGAGTGACCGTGATGAATAAGCGGCCAATGCCAGGCGCTCCATATAATTCCGCCTGTTATTACGGAAGGAATTATACCGGTTTTCTTTTCGAGTTTCGGCATCATATAGGTACGCCAGCCGAGCTCCTCACCGAGACCGCCGAAAGAGCCGATAACAGCCGATGAAATACTCAGGGCGGGAAATAACGGAACTATCTCTTTATAAGGCGCAAACACGTCGGAGTTAATCATCTGCCTGTCAAAGCCGTCAAAAATAATCATATCGGCTGCCGCGCCGATTTCATTTATTATCCACGGCATAAGACACGCAATCAGAAAGAAAATCCATTTTTTATTGCTGAAATCAATCCCCAGCATCAGAGAGCCTTTTCCCGTAAGCTTCATGCCCTCACCCGTAGCTTTTCCTGTGATGAGTGCTGCGACAGCCGGCATAAGCATAAACAGAGCCGCAAACATATTTCCGATGCCTGTCAGAGAACCCTCCGCGTCAATATAATCAAACCTGCCGAAGGTGAAAAGCAGACACGGAATGTGAACAAAGGAAAAAGCGAGAAAAATGAAAATCATAAGACGCAAGCCGTCTTTATTTTTTTGCTCAGTCATCTTTCCACACTCCTCTCTCCCTTATTTCACAGTGCTTGAGAGAATAGCGGTATGAGAAATAACAGACCGCGCCCGTAATTACCGTACCGGCGAGCTGCGCATAAATAAACACACTCCGGTGCCTGATGACAAAGCCGATGGGGTCTGCTTTGTTGATTAAATCGGGATTGACAAAAAGCACGACCGGTATTGCAACCATAAAAACGGCAATCAGGAAATATGATCCCTTCTGCTTTGCTTTTTCAACTCCCTGTGAAATCATTACGGGCAATTCAAGACTCACAATAATAACAGACAGAAGAATTATCGGCAAAAGCAATGTCTGTACCGTATCCTCAAGCGCCGATGAATAGCCTTCGCGGCTCATATCGATAATAAGTATCATCAGAGAAACGCTGTATATAATATAATGAATAATCAGCAAAAGAATATACTTTGAAGCAACATACTGTTTTTTTGACACGGGCAGACTCAAAACATAATTTCCGTTGTTGGTTTTTTCATCCTGAACGAATAAATGACTTATCAGATACGGAACCGTCATAATCATAAAGATTATTATCACGGTGTCAAGAATTTGCAGACTGACGCTGATGGCATTGCTGCCTGCTTCGATACCCGATCTGAACACACCCGTGTATGTTTCCGCGTTTTCGGCGGTAATTTCAAGTGAAAGACCCGACACGGCAAAACGCAGAGCCAATATGACAATCAGAACAGCGGCAAGAGCAATCATTATCAGTTTCCCCTTCATAAGAAGGAAATCTTTGTAAAGCAATCCTTTCATAAAATCACCTCACAGTCTGCCGGTTTTGCGTCTGACCGCTTTTACGCTGACAAAATAAGAAACCGCGGTAACGGCGGCTGCCGCGCAAACAAATAAGGCCCTGATAACCGCGGCGTTTTCCTTAGCCTTCTGAATCAATTTCAAAAACATTTCCACCGTATAATGCTTATCAGTCAGTATTATCAATGCCGCGGCAAAACAGGCGGCTAAAACAAGAGACACAATTATAAAGTTCTTTTCCGTTGATTTCCCTCCGTTTATATAATCCAGCATTGTAACGGCGGAAAAGAAAGACAGCGTTATACAAAAACAGTAAAGCACAACAAATAAAAGTTTTGTGACCGTATATGAATCGGAAAGTATTCCGACCGTTACGGCGCTTATTGTTGAGGCAGCCAGACCGACGCACAGACACAAAATAACAGAAATAAATCTGCTGCCGACCTTTTTGGCGGGCGATAACGGAACGGAATGAAAAACCTTTGAAAATGATGAGTCGCTGTCTGAGCCGAAGCAGGTTGAAATCGCTTCGCTTGCCGCCATAGGCAGAAACAGAATGAGGTAGTAAATATAATTCGGCAGTGATGAAGCGATCATTATATCGGCTTCAGTTTTCAGCGACGGGGCCATTGATTCCGACAGCCGCGCGATATTGCCGCACTTGCTGCTTATAATAAAAAGAATTCCGACAAAGACACACAAAAACGAAGTGATAATCAAAAATCTCCATTTGCTCCTCATCAGGAGCATATCCTTATAAATAAGCCCCTTCATATTTTCTCCCCCGAACCGACATAGAAAACAAGTATATCCTCAAGCGTGGGCGCGTCAACGGTTATGCCGGGATACTCCGCCTCACACGCGCGCCTGTCATTTACAAGCACATCGGCCCCGAATCTGTTCACGCTTACCGATACAACATACTTTTTATCTATAAGCTCAACCTGATCCTTTTTGCATTTCATAATGACGTGGATTTCG
>JAEEGL016992710.1_pt1 | contig 18704 bp, 17 predicted proteins | sample 9134231 | NCBI WGS metagenome assembly JAEEGL01 (sample SAMN16246548, study PRJNA631951) | gut metagenome | biome: gut microbiome; feature: rumen; material: fiber-attached | host: Bos | place: Iran: Karaj | collected 2018-10 | reverse complement strand
GCCAATACCATTAACAAGGCTAACGGAGTGGAAACTACCAAGTTGTCGACCGTAGGCATTGCGACGCACACGGATGTCCATCGTGCCAAGATAGCCTTCAGAGAGCAGAATCATGCCGGCACAAGTGCCGAATACTGGCAGGGATACGCTCCAATGCCATTACGGCACAGGCTCCTGCTTCCTCTGCGATGCGCGCCTGTTCGGGGGTTGTCACGTCCATAATTACACCGCCCTTGAGCGACGGAATGTGTTTAAGCTATTTGACCTGAAGAGCATTACGGGAAAATCCATTGTTGGCAGTAGATTGTTGGAATCCGTTGGGCAGGCAAATCGAGTATTGCTAAACATGTCAACTGACTATAATCCAAGTGCGCTTGCACGTGCCATCAAAATGTATTTTGAACGTAGCGAGGATGCAAGAGAGGTCCTAATCTTTCGTGGTAAGAGAATAGTATCAGTCACACGTGACATCACTCTCAGCAACGAGTACTATAACATATTCATGAAGCGGTATTTAAGATAAAAGAGTTGCACAAGCAACTCTTTTAAGTGGGTAGTGTCGATAAAGGCTTGCCCCTCGCGGAATTCTCTGCTTCAGACTTCGAGTGTTTACCGGATAGTCAAAACATTTGCTTTGACGCTGCAAAGACATTTTTCCCGTTCCCTCCAAATTTTCCACCACATTTCTTTGCCAATTCACTAACTTTTCGTAATTTTGCAGCGTCACTTGTAGGGGCAGGCCCCGTGCCAGCCCACATGACTGCGACGAGCCGGAGACCGTGGACAAGTGACCATATATATGAGAAAGACGTTTTCTAAAGACAAAGATAATTATCAAACAATGGAAGATCAAACACAAACGGCAAATATAGCAAGTGAGCCTATGGGGGGGCTTCTGGCAAAGAACAGCGTAGACGGGCTGATGGCTTATATTATGTCTGTATCTCCATCGGTGACAACCCGTAGGATTTTAGGGCGTAGACTCCTTGAAGAGGCCGACAGAGATGCCGATTATTTGAAACACAAGGCTGAAAGCCAAATCAGGGAAATGGCATCGCGGTGTGAATGGAATGACAGTAGCGTCAAGAAACCATCAGGACATGCTGTACGCAATGCCATTGATATGATAGAGCATACGCCAAATGTAACCTTTCTCGAGAAAGTGGCATCCTATCCTACCGACCATGCCACAGTTATGTTGAAATGGGTCGTTGGCAAAGTTGTTGCATCTGTTGATGCCGGCAATGACCGTTTTTCTTTTGCCATATTAAACACAAGCACAGCGGAGAGTACGTCTGGCGAAGGTACTTTTGTTGGGGCAAAAGACATTGACTTCTTTTTCAGACAGCTTCAGACAGCAGCACTATGAGCACAATTGTTTCTAATGATTGGCAAACACATGTGGAAGACAATGAGCAAGTGTGTAGGCTCATATCCACTCCACTCGGCTATGATGAAACAACAGGTGTCTCACCCGACAGTTTCCGGCTTTTCAGGAAAAACGAGTCTTATATTTCCGTAGAGAGACTTTCCATTCTTCCATTCGAAACCATTATTGCTGGTGGTGACAATATCAAGAAATGGTTTCATGAAGGTGAGACCTTTTGGGGAGCTGCAATTCTCTCAGTGAGCAGAATCAGGGAAAACGCCTTTTTAGATGTGCAGCCAAAAGGAACGCCAACGCATCCAAGCCATGCTGGAATAGAAATGCATCTGAGCAGTGGAATGGTTTATAAGGCCCGTGTCGGTGAACCGACTCCACATGAGGTGCTTCTTCTTCAGCTTTACCTCTCGGCTATCGTAGAACGGGTTGTTCCCAAATAGGCATTTTTCCCGTTCCCTCCAAATTTTCCGCCACTTTTTTTGCCAATTCACTAACTTTTCGTAATTTTGCAGCGTCACCTGTAGGGGTAGGCCCTGTGTCAGCTCACATAACTGCGACGAGCGCAGACCGTGGACGGGTGACAATATATATGAAAAAGACGTTTTCTAAGAAGAAACAGACACCTACGCCTTTTTTGTGTATATGCCAAAACAAAAGCCAAAAACAGAACAGTGCCGAATCCGTGGTGTTTATAGGCCGAAAACTAAAAGCTTATAAACTATGATGAAACGTATCTTTTCCTTACTGTTCGTGGCGGTTGCCTGCTCGGTTGCTGCCCTTGCACAAACCTCGCTCGTGGCAACGCTGACCCACGGCAGTACCATCTCTGCGTATTATGGCACGTCGGCTCTGAAAGAGGCATACGCTGCAGCTGACAACAGCGACATTATCACCCTATCGAGTGGAACATTCGCTGCTGTTGACATTGAGAAAGCAATTACAGTGAGAGGAGCAGGTGTACCGCTCGCCAATGATAACCCTACAGTGTTAACGGGAAATTTCATCGTCACTCTCCCCGCTGCTACATCATCCTTTATGTTAGAGGGCGTGCAGTGCATGGATGCTGTGACTTTCTTTAGTACAAACAAACCTAAGGAGAGTTCTCTCCCGTCGGCAAACATTCTAAAATGCTATTTCAATAACATTGTTCAATGTGCAAATGTTAATCCCACCTTTATTCATTGTGTGTTTGAAAATGGACTTAAATCCCTTTCGGGTTATTACAGTATCTATTACACCACTAACGTTAATTGTAAAGAATGTGCAATTATTGGTGCTTCCGCTGATGGTCGTGTTGTGTTTGAAGATTTTATATATTGGGCTAAAATGTCTTTTGACAATTGTATTATCCACCAAACCACTCCTGGTTTAGAATATTCCCCATTCAATAATTGTATTATTACACACCATGCCGGCTATTTTAACTTTGGTACTAACCATTACATTACAAACAGCTTATGTATCGGAACTGGTTTCTACATTACTGAAAATACGAACACAATTATCGAGGCCGACCTTTCAACCATCTTCAAAACCTTCAAAGGAACTTTCTCTCCTCAGGAAACCTTTGAACTGACCGACGATGCAAAAGCCAAATACAAAGGCTCTGACGGCACTCAGGTGGGTATATACGGTGGCACTAACCCCTTCGACCCCACGCCGACGAACCCGCAGATAAAGAAGTTCGACGTCTCAACGAGTAACATAGACGGGAAGCTGAACGTAAAGATTAACGTAGAGTAAGACGACTATGCGTAAACACATCTTATTATATATACTGCTATGCGGGCTGGCACTGGGCCTGCCCCTACAAGTGAGGGGACAGACCTATACCTACCGCTACTGGACGGACATCAACGCGGCAGGGGTGCAGACAGGTACGGCTACGGGCGAGAAGTCCTTCGACGTGGACATCAGCCATTTGCCCGTCGGTCTGCACGCCCTGCACCTGCAAGCGCAGAACAGCAGCGGAGTGCTCAGCGCGGTGCACACGCAGTTCTTCGCCAAGATGGCAGGAACGTCTGCCGCAAAAGGCCAGTACTGGTTCGACAACAATGCAACGAGCAAGAAGGACGTGGCCGCCACTGGCACTATCACAATCGATGCCTCGGCTCTGAGCGCCGGCCTGCACGCCCTGCACTTCCAAACGTTGAGTAGTGAAGGTGTGCCCTCGGCGGTGCACACTCAGTTCTTTGTGAAGATGGCCGACAGCAAGAGCGTGACGGCTCGCTACTGGTACGACAACGACATTTCGACGCTTCACACATTAGACGACGTGAGCGGTACCATCGACCTCGACATCTCTGAACTTGAACCCGGTCTGCACACCATCCATTACCAGACCGTCGGCTCCGACGGTATTCCATCCTCTGTGCGAACGGAATTCATCTATATCAAAGCCATACCAATAGCGAAGATTTGGATTGACGACAACGCCGACAATGCCAAGACATACGGGCTGACTGGCGAGGACATCGTCATCGATGTGCGCAAATTGAAGGTGGGCATGCACACGCTGACGGTAACGCTCATCGGTGCCGACGAGCAAGTCATCGGTACCCAGACGGTGGAGTTTGAGGTATTCCCTCGCATGAAGACCATCACGCTGGCGGCCGACCTTGAAACCTTCAGTTGCGACGACGACCTGAACTTCCAGGGCGTGGCCGGGCTGAGAGCATATACCGCCGCCGGCTTCAACCGCGCGACCAGCGAGGTCATCATGCACCGCGTCGACGATGTGCCTGCATACACCGGCCTGCTGCTGGCGGGCACGGCGGGCACGACCTATCAGGTGCCATGCGAGGAGTCGCCCACGGTCTATGTGAACATGCTGGCGCCCACGCTCAACGACATGACCATCGCTGCGGAGGCTGACAGTTACCTGAACTACCTCTTAGATACAGAGAACGGTCTCTTCGCCCAGGCTGGTGATGAGGGCAGTTTCTTGGAGGCCAACCGCGCCTATCTGCGCCTGCCCGGCAGCAACGCATCGGGGGCACGCCGCCTGAAGATAAGGTTTGGCACAGAACCGTGCGACGTGAACGGCGACAATGCCGTAGATGGTGCCGACATTGCCAGCATCATCAGCGTCATGACTGCCGTAGGGGCAGACCCCGTGTCAGCCCGTAATGCCGATGTAAACAATGACGGCATCGTCGATATTGCCGACATCGTCGCCGTCATCAACATCATTGCTGCCAACGCAAGGAAGCAAAATACTGTCGAAAAGTAGTCCGTAGAAAACTCTTTGTAGTTCGGGCTTTTCTTCGTAACTTTGCACCCAGTTAACAAGCAAGACAAGTCGGCCAACGCCCAACTTCGCACGGAGTTTGACGAACTGTTCGCCGTGCTGTTCACCAACCACGAGAACCACCTGAAAGTGATACGCTTGCTGGCCGAGCGCCGCGAGGGCTTCACCCGCACGGAGGTCAGCAGTCGCACAGGACTGGGCGGCTCGTCGCTGACGGCTGTGCTCATCCAGCTGGAGCGTTGCGACTTCATCATCAGCTACCAGAAATGGGGCAGCAAGACCAAGAGCACCATCTACCGCTTGGCCGATGCCTACACGCTGTTCTACTACAAATTTGTGGAAGGTCAGGACGCGAAAGACCCGCACCGCTGGCAACACCTCCTGGGCAAGCCCCAGGTGAACGCATGGCAGGGGTTCAGCTTCGAACTGCTGTGCCTGCAACATCTTGAACAGGTAAAGCGTTCACTCGGCATATCGGGCATGGCCACATACGCCTCGGCATGGCGCAGCCAGACCAAGGACGTGGCGACGCAGATAGACCTCATCATTGACCGTGCCGACCGAATCATTAATCTCTGCGAGATGAAATTCTCCACCCAGCAATATACTATCACTAAGGAATATGAGGAGCACCTGCGGCTGCGCATGTCCCTCTTTGCCGCCGAGAGCAAGACGCGCAAGGGCCTGGCGTTGACGATGGTGACCACCTTCGGCCTGTTGCCGGGACGTCACACGGGCATCGTCAGCAGCGAGGTTGTGCTCGACCAGTTGTTTGTGACACCATAGCCATAAAACCCTGTAAAAATGTTAAACGGCCAGACTTTCCGGCGGGAAAGTTTGGCCGTTTGGTCTATTTTGCCTATCTTTGCCCATACAAATCGTGAATCGTAAATTCGTAAATTCGGACTCCGAGCTTGCTCGCCTGAGTACCTATAAAAATAAACAATCACGAAGAAATCGTAAATACACTCAATGGGTATATATATTAACAAAGGGAACGAGGGGTTCCGGCAGATTCGCAACAGCGAGTACGTGGACAAGTCGGGGCTGATAGCCGTGGTGAACAAGACGCTCTTCACGCGCCAGAAAATGAGTTGTGTGACACGTTGCCGCCGCTTCGGCAAGTCGATGGCTGCTGAGATGCTGGCCGCCTACTACGACCACTCGTGCGACTCGCGCAACCTCTTCGCCGACCTGAAGATAGCCGGTGACCCCACGTTTGAACAGCATCTGAACAAGTACCCGGTCATATACGTGGATATGACAACGTTCACGTCCAGTTGCAAAGACGAGGGTATAGTGACTAACTTCCTGGAAGAAATCATCAAGGATGTCAGAGCGGCATATCCGCAGGTAGAATATCATGAGGGCGACCACATGATGAAATATCTGCAACAGATAGTCGCCGCCACTGGCGACCGGTTCTTCATGATTATCGACGAGTGGGATGCCGTCTGCCGCGTCTTTGAGGACAAGCCGGAGGCTATGGACAGTTACCTTGAGCTGTTGCGCCGCATGTTCAAGGATGTCTCTGCCGTCGATGTGTTCGCTGGGGTGTATATGACTGGTATTCTGCCCATCAAGAAGTATAACACCCAGTCGGCCATGAACAATTTCCTGGAGTATTCCATGGTAGAGCCACGCAAGATGGCAAGTTATTTTGGCTTCACCAAGGACGAGGTTCGGATGCTGTCTGAGAAACACGGTGTGGACTTTGATGAGTTGGAGAAATGGTACGACGGCTACCAGATAGGCGACGAACCGTCGATGTTCAATCCCAATTCAGTGATGCAGGCTGTTGATATTGGCCGTTGCCGTAACTTCTGGGCGGGCACGGCATCGTTCACCAATGTGGTGAGTTACATACAGCGGGATTTCGAGGGGCTGAAGGACGATGTCCTAGAGATGCTTGCTGGCGGGCGGGTGAGCGTGGACCCCACAGGTTTCCAAAACGACCTGTCGAACATTCGCAGCCGTGACGACGTGCTCACCGTGCTCATCCACTTGGGTTATCTATCCTACAACTGGCGCAAGGACGAGTGCTATATCCCTAACCGAGAGGTGGCCGGCGAGATGGTGAACGCAGTGAAGAGCACAGCCTGGACGGTCGTAGCCCGTGCCCTACAGCAGTCGGAGAAACTATTGACGGCCACCCTGCGCGGAGATACTGACACCGTGGCCCGGCTCGTGGAGGCCGCCCATGACAGCGAGGCCAGCATCTACAAGTACAACGACGAAAATACTTTGTCGTGTATCATCAGCATTGCCTACTACTACGCCCACGGCGACTATATCTTCCACCGCGAGCTACCCACTGGCAAGGGCTACGCCGACCTTGTGCTGATGCCCCGCAAAAACGTTGCCAAGCCCGCCATTGTTATTGAACTGAAGAGCAACGATACTGTCAGCAAGGCTATCAACCAGATAAAAGACCGCCACTACACCGACAAGGTGGCCGAGTACACCGGCGACATACTCCTCGTGGGCATCAACTACGACCGCGACACAAAGGAGCACACCTGCCAGATAGAGCGGTGGCACAAGGAATAAGGTGGAAAGGAAGAATTATGTTCGCATTTTTGGTCGGTTCGCATAAAATGTGTACCTTTGCAAGCAGATTGTGAAATGTTTATTTGAACAAGTTGCCAAATGAAAAGGAAAATATGGATGCTCATGGCCGTGGCCATGATGATGCAGGCGGCTGTGGCACAGAACAGCACAGACCGCGACAGCATGGAGAAGGAAATGAGGAAACTCAGCATGGCCACCATGGCCGTGAAAGCACTCTATGTAGACGAGGTCGACGAACATAAACTGGTAGAGGATGCCATACGTGGCATGCTCGAGAAACTCGACCCCCACTCAGCCTATACCACGCCCAAAGAGACAAAGGCCATGACCGAACCCCTCAACGGCTCGTTCGAGGGCATCGGCGTGCAGTTTAACATGGTGGAAGACACGCTCGTGGTCATCCAGCCCGTGGTCAACGGCCCGTCGGAGAAGGTGGGCATCGTGGCCGGCGACCGCATCGTGATGGTCAACGACACGGCCATTGCGGGCGTGAAGATGAGCAAAGAGGAGATTATGCGCCGCCTGCGCGGGCCCAAGGGCACCATTGCCGACCTGCGCATCATACGTCCGGGCATCAAGGACACGCTCACCTTCAAGGTGACGCGCGACAAGATTCCCGTACACAGCATCGATGCCACCTATATGCTCCAGCCCGGCATAGGCTATATCCGCATAGGCAGTTTCAGTGCCACCACCCACACCGAGTTCCTGGAGAGCATGGCCAAACTCAAGGCTGAGGGCATGAAAGACCTCGTGCTCGACCTGCAGGAGAACGGCGGCGGCTATCTGCAGGCTGCTGCCGACCTGGCCAACGAGTTCCTGGAGCAGGGCGACCTGTTGGTCTATACCGACGGACGCATGACGGGACGGCGCGACTACAGGGCCGACGGCGGCGGCACCTTCCGCGACGGCCGCATTGTGATACTTGTCGACCAGTTTACGGCTTCGGCAGCCGAAATCGTGACCGGTGCCGTGCAGGACCACGACCGCGGACTGGTGGTAGGACGGCGCACCTTCGGCAAGGGTCTGGTGCAAAGGCCCATCGACCTGCCCGACGGCTCGATGATCCGCATCACCATGGCCCACTATTATACGCCCTCGGGCCGTTGCATTCAAAAACCCTACGAGAAAGGCGACAAGAAGAGTTACGACAAGGACCTGCTGAACCGCCTGAACAGCGGCGAACTGACCAATGCCGACAGCATACATTTTGCCGACTCGCTGAAGTTTGAGACGCTGAAGAAGCACCGCACCGTATATGGCGGCGGCGGCATCATGCCCGACTATTTCATTCCTCTCGACACCACGCGCTACACCAAGTACCACCGCGAACTGGCGGCCAAGAGCGTCATCATACAGCAGAACCTGCGCTATGTAGACAACAACCGCAAGGCGCTGAAGAAGCAGTACAAGGACTTCGCCACCTTCAAGTCAAAGTATGAGATACCACAGTCGCTCATAGACACCATCGTCAAGGAGGGTGAGAAGCAGAACATCAAACCGAAGGACGAGGAGGAGATGCAACGCACCCTACCCTACCTGAAGTTGCAGTTGAAGGCTCTTGTGGCCCGCGACCTTTGGGACATGAGCGAATACTTCTCAATCATCAATACCGACAGCGAGTCGGTGAAGAAAGCACTGGAACTGCTGAAATAGTTGAAGGGGAGTGAAAGAGGAGTGAAAGAGGAGTGAAAGAGGAGTGAAAGAGGAGTGAAAGAGGAGTGAAAGAGGAGTGAAAGAGGAGTGAAAGGGGAGTGAAAGAGGAGTGAAAGAGGAGTGAAAGAGGAGTGAAAGAGGAGTGAAAAGGGAGTGAAAGGGAAATTAAAATGGAAAAGAGTAATAATATAGGAATATTTGTTGGGAGTTTCAATCCCTTTACCGTGGGCCATGACTCCATTGTGCGAAGAGCATTGCCGCTGTTCGGCCGACTCGTCATCGGCGTGGTAGGCGACCATGTGTCGAAGCCTGGTTTGCCTTCGGCCAGCGAGAGAATACATGCTATTGAGGCCCTGTATAAGAACGAGCCACGCATAGAGGTGAAGCCTTACTATGGACTGGCCGTCGACTTTGCCCGCGAGGTGGGCGCCCGTTTCATCGTCAAGGGCGTGCGCTCGGTCAAAGACTTCGAGTATGAACGCGAGCAGGCCGACATCAACCGCCTGATGACCAACGACGAGATAGAAACCATCCTGCTCTACAGCGAGCCGCAATATTCATCCGTTTCATCGAGCATGGTGCGCGAACTACAGCACTTCGGCGTAGACGTGAGCGCGTTTCTGCCGACAACCAAATCGTAAATCCAGAATGTCGAAATCTCGAAATCTCGTAATGTCGAAATATCGAAATAACGAAATAACGAAACGCCGAAATAACGAAATAAAGAAAATCGTAATAAAATGATAACCTATAGCACAGAAAACGTAAAGATGCCTGCCATCAAGAAGCGCGACACCTCGGCCTGGATTCGTCGCGTGGCTCTCACATATAATAAAAAGGTAGGCGAGATAGGCTACCTTTTCTGCGATGACGAGCATATACTCGAGGTGAACCGCGAATACCTTGGCCACGACTATTATACCGATATCATCACTTTCGACTATTGCGACGACGATATCCTGAACGGCGACCTGGTTATCTCGCTCGATACCGTGCGCTCGAATGCCGAACTCTTCCATAAGGATTACAATGAGGAACTTCACCGCGTCATCATACACGGCATACTGCACCTCTGCGGCCAGAACGACAAAGGCCCCGGGGAGCGCGAACAGATGGAAGCGGCCGAAAACCGTGCACTTGCACTCCTTTGACACGTCCTACCAAAACCATCGACCACATTAACTCACACTTTAACTCCAAAAACTATGAAGAAATTGCTGTTTATGATTCTGCTGTCTGCCTTGACACTCAACGTCTGCGCACAGTCAAACATTCCCGAAGCACCGCAACTGGAGTTTGCACTGCAACTGAAAGTCACACTGGGCGGAACATTCGCCATCGACAACACCCAGCACGGACGGCGTACCGTCATACCCATTACGGGCGGCACCTTCGAAGGACCTCAAATCAAGGGCACCATCATCAATGGCGGTGCCGACTATCAACTGGCCAATGCCGACGGACGTACTGAACTGGAAGCCATCTATTGTATCAAGACCGACGATGATGTTTATATCCACGTCCGCAACCGCGGCATCATCAATACAGGAAAGGATGCCGACGGCAAGCCCACTTTCTATTTCCGCTGCGCGCCTCAGTTTGAGGCTCCCGCCGACAGCAAATATGGTTGGCTCAACAACTCCCTGTTCCTCTGTGCCCCTACGTTCTCACAGGATTTCCAAGGCATTGTCCTCAACGTTTGGCGCGTGAAATAGATTAATTGCGTTGTTGTAATCACCCAAACAGGTCGGGGTGCATAATGTTTCCTGTGTAGGGATTGCGATTGAAGTGGCGGTAGGCCAGTTCGGTGGCCATACGTCCACGTGGCGTGCGCTTGATAAAGCCTTCCATGATGAGGAAGGGCTCGTAGACCTCCTCCACGGTGCCGCCATCCTCTCCAATGGCGGTGGCAATGGTGGTGATGCCCACGGGACCGCCCTTGAACTTGTCGATGATGGTAAGCAGTATCTTGTTGTCTATCTCGTCCAAGCCATACTTGTCGATATTCAGGGCAGTGAGGGCTATCTGCGAAATCTTCGTGTCGATGGCACCGTTGCCTTTCACCTGTGCGAAGTCGCGCACGCGGCGTAGCAGGGCGTTGGCTATACGGGGCGTGCCTCGGCTGCGGCCGGCAATCTCCATGGCGGCATCCTCGGTAATGGGCACACCCAGGATGCTGGCCGAGCGCTCTATAATTTTGCTGAGCGTCTCGGGGTCGTAGTATTCCAAGTGCATATTGATGCCGAAGCGCGCACGCAACGGAGCGGTGAGCAGGCCGCTGCGCGTGGTGGCTCCCACCAGCGTAAAGGGATTCAAGTCTATCTGTATGGAGCGTGCCGACGGGCCCTTGTCTATCATGATGTCGATGCGATAGTCCTCCATGGCACTATAGAGATATTCCTCTACCACGGGCGAAAGGCGGTGAATCTCGTCGATGAAGAGCACATCGCGCGGCTCCAGCGAGGTGAGGATGCCAGCCAGGTCGCCGGGCTTGTCGAGCACAGGCCCGCTGGTAATCTTGAATCCCACGCCCAACTCGTTGGCAATAATATTGCTCAACGTGGTCTTGCCCAGTCCCGGCGGGCCGTGCAACAGGGTATGGTCAAGCGGTTCGCCACGGTATTTGGCCGCTTCTACAAACACCTCCAGATTCTCAACTATCTTCTGCTGTCCGCTGAAGTCGCCAAAGCGCAGGGGGCGCAGGGCATTCTCAAAGTCCTTCTCGCCGTTGCCGGCAAACCGCTCTTCGTGTATGTTAAAGTCTTCGTTATTCATTTCTAGCCTGCAAAAATACACAAAAAAGGCGAGAAAGCAAAACTTTCTACAAAATTATTACTTAAAATCCTTGGAAGTTTAAAAAACTATTCGTATCTTTGCACGCAAACTGAATCATTAAAACTATTTTGCTTATGAAACACTTAGTACTTGCAATGATGATGGCAACAGCCGTGAGCACTACGGCTTTTGCACAGAACAAAGTTAAGAACATTTATGCCAGTTCACCGAAACTGGATGTTGAAATGCTGCAGAGCAGCGAGCAAAATGTACAGTTAAACCGCTATCTGTTTGCTGGTTACAATACGCTCTGTCTGCCTGTGTCGCTGACTGCAGAACAGTTGGGTGACATCACTGTGGAGCGTCTGGCTGCCATCCAGCAGGAGGGCAATGTGCTGAATCTTTATTTTGTTGACTGCACCAGCGAGGGTGTACAGGCAGGCATGCCTTATCTCATCTATTCGCCCAAGGCCCAGTATCTGAGAGTGAAGAACAACGAGACGATGGGCTTCGACAGCAACTTAAAGACTATCAGGATGAGCGACGACAAGGGCAACACCGTATCGTTCGGCAGCGGATGGGAGAGCATTGAGAAGGAAGGCCGCTATGGCATTCCCGCCCAGCAGAATGTAACCCCGCTTGAAAGCGTGCTGATCAGGACTGAGGGTGACAAGAAGTTCCTTCCCACCCGTTGCGGATTCAACTGGGATGTGCAGGCTTCGTCGGCCACTGAACTGCAGATTAAACATGCAGCCCTTAGCGAGGTGACCGCCATCAAGACGGTGAACAATGAAAACATCATGAACAGCGCCGCCTACGACCTGCAGGGTCGCAAGGTTAACGGTAATACCAAGGGTCTCCGCATACAGGACGGCCGGAAGACCATGGTCAAATAAGACAGCACGGCATACACATAAAAATCCCCGAATCACAGTATGATTCGGGGATTTTTTTCGCCCAACTAATTTAGAAAGGTGTACCGTCGTCTTCACCCTCCTGCTTATAGTATTTATGTAGCAGGTTGACAGCGGTGACATTCACGTAATAGCCGTTGACGAAGAGACCTTTCTCTTTGAGATTAGCCACGTCATCGGCGGTGAGCAAGATGCGGTAGATAGTGGCTTTCCCGTCGACACTCACACATCCCCACTTGTTCAGTTCGCTATCGTTACCCTGCAGCGTGTTTTCGGTGGCGCTATAGATAGTCTTAAACAGCCAATAGGTGATGTCAGGGCTACTATGGTCGGCAGTAAACTCAAACTCTATCTTGTCGCCCTCGTAGGCCGATGCGAACATCTCGGCCGGCACCACGAAGCCATTCTCCCAGTTGCCAAAGTCGCATTCGCCCTTCCATATTTGTTCCGGTTCCCATACCGTAGCATCCTTGGGCGTGAGGCGGATGCTCTTCACGTCTACCGTGCAGGTGTCGCAAGTCTGCAGCACAATCATATCGACGGATGTCACGTTTTGTCCGTCGAAACTGCATGTCAGCGACGTGGCACCGGGCTTTCCACCCGTCTTGAACCTGTTGGCTACGCCCACCTGAAAGGGCTGTGGTACAGGGTTGGCAAACTCGAAGGTGATGGATTCGTAGTCCGACAAATCCATTGGCAAATTATTTTGCAGGAATGAGCCTACCAGTCCGCCGTAGGGCTGCGCTGTGTAGTGGATGATACCGTCGTCGTCTACTTCACACTTCTCGAGGATGTTCCAAGTGCTGTTAAACCTGTTTCTGACATCGTACTTGTCATCGGGCGTGCTATCACCACACGATGCCACGCTTGCAAGGGCAATAAACGAAAGGGCTAAAAAGCAAAGGGGGGAAAAAGCATTATTTTTTTTCATCGCGGGTTGTTTTCGTGTAATTCGTGTAATTCATTGTTCTCGGCAAATATTGCCATTCGTTCGTCAAGTTGCTGATACTGATGATCCTCAATAAACGAGGTGCATACGCGCAGGCCTTCCTGGTGTGAGCCTGTGGTGATGAGACAGATGGCCGACACGCCGTAGTACATCAGTTCGCGGGCCAGTTCGCCACTGGTCATGCCGGGATAGCCGATGGTGAAATAGAAGCCGTCGGCAATTGGTTTGTCCAGGTCTTTGTCGTAGACAATATAGAAATTGTGCCGACAGAAGATCTCCTTCAGTTTGTGGGCACGGTCGCCGTAGACCTTCACCTCCGAACGGAAGTCGTACTCGCCGTCGCAGGCTGCACGCAGCATGGCGGCCATGGCATACTGGGCCGAATGGCTTGTACCGCTCGACAGGGCGTAGAGCATGCGGGTGGAGAATACAAGGCCGAAGGGCAAACCCTCGTAGCGGGCGGCCAGGTCGGGGAAGTGGCGGTGGAACAGTTTATCTGAAATGCAGACCACGCCGATGCGCTCGCCGGCATAACTGAAGGCCTTCGAGCCCGAGATAAGCAGCATGTAGTTGTCGGTATAGCGGGCCACTGTGGGCTGATAGGGCGGCTGGAAAGGCACACTCAGGTCCTGGCGGAAGTCCATGGCAAAGTAGGCCAGGTCTTCCATGACGATGGCATCGTAACGGGTAGCCAGCGAGCCTATCTGCTGCAGTTCCTGCTCCGTCAGGCACACCCACGACGGGTTGTTGGGGTTGGAGTAGACGATGGCGCAGATATTGCCCTTCGACAGATACGACTCCAGTTTCGGGCCGAGTTTCTCGCCACGGTAGTCATACACGTCGAAGGTCTCGTACTTCACACCCTGCACCTGCAACTGCATCTTCTGCACAGGGAAGCCCGGGTCGATGAAGAGCACGGTGTCCTTCGCTTTAGAGGCCTGCGAACAGGTGAGGAACGAGGCGAAGGTGCCCTGCATGCTTCCACACACAGGCACGCAGCCCTCGGGCTGGATGTCCACGCCGATGAAGGCCTTGACAAAGCGTGAGGCCTGGCGCTTCAGTTCCGGGTAGCCCTGGATGTCGGGATAACTATGGGCGATGCCGTCTTGCAGGGCTTTAATCTGGGCATCCACGCCCACCTGTGCGGCCGGCAGTCCGGGTATGCCCATCTCCATCTTGATATACTCTACGCCGCTCTCTTTCTCGGCCATGGCTGCCACCTGCTTCACTTCACGTATGGTGGCCTTGGCAAAGTCCTGTATACCCAGCCCGCTGACGAGCCTGTCTACTATCTCTTTCTTAATAGGTGTCGGTTTCATCGGTTTTTTGCTTTTTTACCTTTTTGCTTTTTTACTTTTTTACCTTTTCCTGTTGCAAAGGTACGAAAAAAGAATGAAAGTATGCATAAAAACAACAAAAATGTTTGGCTATCCCATAAAAACGTTGTAAATTTGCACTTATATAAAAGACAATTTGCAAAAGCATTGAAAGTAGCCATCGTACAGCACGACATCAAATGGGCAAATCCTGCGGAAAACCTGAGCCGCCTCAGCCTGCTACTCGACAGCCAGTCGGGAGCAGACCTCTATGTGCTGTCAGAGACCTTCGCCACGGGATTTTTGGCCTCAAATGATGATAATAGTGATATAGCCGGCAGCGAAAGGATACTGGCGTGGCTGCTGTCGCAAGCCAGGGAAAAGGATGCGGCCTTTGCAGCAAGCATCGCTGTGAAGGATTCCGACGGCACGCTTTCAGGGCCAGGAAATGAGCCCGTACTCCGCAATCGCCTCTTTTTTGTACGTCCCGACGGCACCTACGACTATTATGACAAGCGCCACCTCTTTGGCTATGCCGGTGAGACCGATGCATACGTGCCTGGCAACAGGCGCGTCGTGGTGGAGTGGCGTGGTGTGCGCTTCTTACTGCAGATATGCTATGACCTGCGCTTCCCCGTATGGAGTCGCAACAGGCGCAAGATCCTGCCGCAGAATGCCGAATACGATGCCGCTATCTATGTGGCCAACTGGCCCTCGTCGCGCATCGACGTATGGCTGTCGCTGCTGAAAGCACGCGCACTGGAAAACCAATGCTTCGTCATCGGTGTCAACCGCGTGGGCACCGACCCGGCCTGCCAGTATTGCGGCGCTTCGGTGGTTATCGATGCCTACGGCAAGACCATTGCTGCCTGTACCGACAATGATGAGGGCGTGGCCGTGGCAGCTTTAGACATGGAGCGGCTACAGCGTTTCAGGGACAAATTCCCCGTACTACAGGATGCCGATGAGTTCCAAGCATTGGCAGAGATAGTTAAAAAAGCGTAATTATACATCGGTGTATCATACATTGATGTATAATTTTTATTATGCGAACTCGATATCGTAGAACCGAAAGGAGACAGGCTGGTGTTTGTCGATGCCGTCTACGAACTATGGTTCCGCCAACAATATCGTAGGCGTATAATATAAAATTGCTTTTTCTATACAAAGTTACACAAATTTCCCCAATCGGCCAAACTATTCGCCTGATATTTCGCATATTCCAAAAAAACGCGTGAAAAGGTTTGGCTATCCCATAAAATCGTTGTAAATTTGCAAACGATTATGAACCAAGCAATAATAACCCGGTAAAAAATCTTAAGCATAAAGCATTGAAAATATGAAAAAACAACTGTTACTGGGCGACGAAGCCATTGCACTGGGCGCACTCCACGCCGGACTCTCCGGTGTGTATGCCTACCCCGGCACTCCGTCGACCGAAATCACCGAGTTTATCCAAGGCAATGCCTTGGCTAAGGAACGCGGCGTACACTGCCGCTGGTCTACCAACGAGAAGACGGCCATGGAGGCCGCACTGGGCATGTCGTTCATGGGCAAGAGGTCCCTGGTGTGTATGAAACACGTGGGCTTGAACGTCTGCGCCGACCCGTTTGTCAACAGCGGCATGACGGGTGTCAACGGCGGCGTCGTGGTGCTCGTGGCCGACGACCCGTCGATGCACTCCAGCCAGGACGAACAGGACTCGCGCTTCTATGGTAAGTTTGCCATGGTGCCCACACTTGAGCCGTCGAACCAGCAGGAGGCCTACGACATGATGGCCTACGCTTTCGACTACAGCGAGCGGGTGTGCCTGCCGGTTCTGATGCGCGTGACCACACGCATGGCCCACAGCCGCGCCGTAGTAGAGTGTGCTGACGTTCCCCGTCAGCAGAACGCCCTGAACTATAACGCCGAGGCCAAGAACTGGGTGCTTCTGCCCGCCAACGCCCGCAAGCGCAACGACCATGTTACTGCGCAGCAGACTCAGTTGGAGGAGGATGCCGCCAACTCCACCTATAATATATATATAGAAGGTCACGACCAATCATTAGGCATCATTGCCAGCGGCATCGGCTTCAACTATGTGAACGAGTGCTTCCCCAACGGCAGCCCCTACCCCATCCTGAAAATCTCGCAATACCCGCTGCCCAAGAAACTGGTGCGCCGTATGCTTGATGAGTGCAAAGAGGTGATTATTGTCGAGGAAGGCCAGCCCTTCATCGAGGACATGGTGCGTGGTGTTGGCGAAAGTCTTAACATCAAGGGCAAACTCGACGGCACGCTGCCCCGCACGGGCGAACTGACGCCCGATTTTGTGAAGCAGGCATTAGGTAACCTCTCATCTCACACCTCTCACCTCTCACCCCTTGAAGAATGCTTCAATCCCTGCGAGGACGTGGTACCCCGTCCGCCCGCATTGTGCCAGGGCTGCGGCCACCGCGACGTGTATGCCGCACTGAACGAGGTGCTGAAGGAGTACGACAACCCGCGCGTCTTCGGCGACATCGGTTGCTACACGCTCGGTTTCCTGCCGCCATTCCGTGCCATCCACTCGTGTGTTGATATGGGTGCCAGCATAACTATGGCCAAGGGTGCCGCCGATGCCGGACAGTGGCCGGCCGTGGCCGTTATTGGCGACTCGACGTTCACTCACAGCGGCATGACGGGCCTGCTCGATGCCATCAACGAGAATGCCGACATCACCGTGATTATCAGCGACAACCTGACCACGGGCATGACGGGCGGCCAGGACTCGGCCGGCACGAACAAGTTCGAGGCTATCTGCCGCGGACTGGGCCTCAGCGACGAGCACTTGAAGGTAGTCGTTCCCCTGCCTAAGAACATGCCGGAGATCACCCAGGCCATCCGCGACGAGATCAACTACCACGGCACCAGCGTCATCATCCCCCGCCGCGAGTGCATGCAAACGTTACAAAGACATCTTAAGCAGAAAAAGAATAAATAGAGTTTTGATTTTTAGAAATACAGAGAAAAACAAGAAAAACAGGGAAAAACAAGAAAGAATACCAGCATTATGGCTTATAAATTCAATGTCAAAGTGTTAGAGCCGGAATTAGCAGGTAAACTTAAAAAGTTTGTCTTTGATGTAGTTGGGTGTTGCCAATCTGTTCATCAAGAACAGGGACCGGAACTGACTGAATATATCTATCAGGACTCCTTAAAGATTGCTTTCGATCAGGCAGGAATCAAATATGAAAAAGAATATCGTTTTGCTCCTACATTTCGAGGTATCAAACTACCCCACATACTCATAGTAGATTTCTTTTGTAAGGATAAGATTTTCCTTGAATGCAAAGCCATCGACCAGTTAGGCGTTCACGAGCGTTTACAGTTGTGGAATTACATGCGTGCTGCTGGAATTAGAATAGGAATACTTTACAACTTTGCACCTCTTATAGACGAATGTGAAAAATACTATTATGACCCAGAAACACGTACCATCAGTTATTTCTGATTGTTATTTCTTATTATCCTAATTTGTTTTTATCTGTTTTTCTTGTATTTATCTGTTTTCCTAAAATAATATTTTGAAATTATGAAGACTGACATTATACTTTGCGGCGTGGGAGGACAAGGTATCCTCTCAATAGCCACCATCATTGGCGAAGCCGCCATGAACGAAAACCTTTACATCAAGCAAGCCGAAGTACACGGCATGAGCCAGCGCGGCGGCGACGTGCAGAGCAACCTCCGCATCTCAAGCGAACCCATTGCCAGCGACCTCATACCCAAGGGCGGGGCCGACGTCATCATCTCCATGGAACCCATGGAGGCCCTGCGCTACCTGCCCTTCCTTGCCAAGGACGGCTGGGTGATTACCAACAGCGCACCCTTTGTCAATATACCCAACTATCCCGACATGGACGTC
>JAEEGL015687990.1_pt1 | contig 18704 bp, 17 predicted proteins | sample 9134231 | NCBI WGS metagenome assembly JAEEGL01 (sample SAMN16246548, study PRJNA631951) | gut metagenome | biome: gut microbiome; feature: rumen; material: fiber-attached | host: Bos | place: Iran: Karaj | collected 2018-10 | reverse complement strand
TGAAACATGCAAAAACATAATAACAAAGATAGTGGACTCTAAGGTACCCGTAGTATGCTGTGGCAAGCCCATGAAAGAGCTCGTGCCCGGAGCAGTGGACGGAGCACTGGAGAAGCATGTACCAAAAGTAACCATAGAAGGAAATACTGTAAAGGTACAGATAGGTGAAGTAATACATCCTATGATGCCGGAACACTATATACAATTCATAGCACTGGAGACCAAGACCGGAGTCCAGATCAAGAACCTCAAGGCAGGGGATGAGCCTAAGGCAGAGTTCTTACTCGCTGACGGCGATGAGGCAGTGGCAGTGTATGAGTATTGTAATCTGCATGGGCTGTGGGTGAAGAAAATCTAAATCATAATATAAGAGTTCCAAAAAAGAAAAACATTGTGAAAAGACTGGTGTGACTAAGAAATGGCATTTGATAACTCAAAGAAATATACCCCATTTGAGAAGAAGGTATGGCTCTCTTCCCCTACAATGCACGGTGAAGAGATAGAGTACGTAAAAGAAGCATATGAGACCAACTGGATGTCTACAGTAGGTGAGAATATAAATCAGGTAGAGAAACTGGCATGTGATAAGGTGGGTTGCAAATATGCAGTAGCACTTTCAGCAGGTACTGCAGCACTTCACTTAGCTATGAAGCTTGCCGGACTTGACCTCTATGGTCAGCCCAAGGTAGGACATGGAGCACTGGAAGGCAAGAAAGTATTTGCCAGCGACATGACCTTTGATGCGACGGTAAACCCTATAGTGTATGAGGGCGGCATACCGGTATTCATCGATACGGAGTATGATACCTGGAATATGGATCCGGTGGCTCTGGAAAAGGCATTCGAGATATATCCCGAAGTAAAGCTTGTAGTAATGGCTCACCTCTATGGTACTCCCGGTAAAATAGATGAGCTAAAAGCAGTATGTGATAAGCATAATGCCATCATCATAGAGGATGCTGCAGAGTCGTTGGGTGCAACATACAAGGGAAAGCAGACTGGTGTATTCGGTAAGTATAACTGCATAAGCTTTAACGGAAATAAGATCATAACCGGTAGCGCCGGCGGAATGCTCCTCACAGACAGCCTGGAAGCAGCCAACAAGGTACGTAAGTGGTCCACACAGGCCAGAGAAGCAGCAGCGTGGTACCAGCATGAGGAGTTGGGGTACAACTACAGGATGTCAAATGTCATAGCCGGAGTAGTAAGAGGACAGTTCCCTCATCTGGAAGAGCATATAGCACAGAAGAAGGCTATATATGAGAGATATAAGGAAGGACTAAAAGGCCTCCCGGTATCTATGAATCCGATAGATACAAAGAACAGCGAGCCTAACTACTGGCTCAGCTGCCTTATAATAGACAGGGACGCTATGTGCAAACAGGTCAGGGGCGAAAAAGAAGTATGCTATATCAAGGAAAAAGGTAAGTCATGTCCTACGGAAATCCTGGAAGCTATAGCATCTATCAATGCTGAAGGCAGACCTATATGGAAGCCGATGCATATGCAGCCTATATACAGACTTAATCCGTTCATCACAAAAGACGGAAACGGAAGAGCCAGGACAAATGCTTATATAGAAGGCAGTATAGAAGATGTCGGTATGGATATATTTGACAGAGGACTGTGCCTGCCGAGTGATAATAAGATGACGGCAGAACAGCAGGATAGGGTTATAGAAATAATACATAAATGCTTTGAATAGAGGAATGGCAGATGTATGCTAAATATTTAAAAAGATATCTGGACTTTTGGATAGCGTTAATAGCTTTGATTGTTTTATCACCGGTACTTATAGCTTTGACGGTGATAGGAACTGTAAAAATGAAGGGAAATCCTTTCTTTACACAGGAAAGACCGGGATGGCATGAGAAAATATTTAAACTTATAAAATTCCGTACGATGACTAATGAGAAGGATAAGGACGGAAACTTATTACCTGACGAAGTACGCTTAAACAAATATGGCAGATTTCTTCGTTCCACTAGTTTGGATGAATTACCTGAGTTGATAAACATTCTCAAAGGTGATATGGCGATCATCGGTCCACGACCTTTACTTGTAAGGTATCTTTCCAGATACAATAAAGAGCAGCATCACAGGCATGATGTAAGACCGGGTCTCACCGGATATGCGCAGGTGAATGGAAGAAATGCGCTGACTTGGGGAGATAAGTTTAAGATGGATGTATGGTACACAAAACATATTACAGTGGCTACTGATATTGGCATATTAGTTAAAACCGTTAAGATAGTTATAAAAAAAGAAGGCATAAGCTCTGAAACATCGGCTACGATGGAAGAATTTATGGGGAATATGGATAAATGAATAGATTAATAATTATTGGTGCTTCTGGACATGGAAAAGTTGTTGCGGATATAGCTCAATTAAATGGATATGATGATATTGTTTTCCTTGATGATGACGAGAATATAAAAGAGTGTGCAGGTTATCCTATCGTTGGAAAAAGTACTGAAGCTCCAGTGGGAGACGTGTTTATAGCCATAGGGAACGGAAAGATTCGTAAACGGATAATGGGCTTTTATCGAGATAGACAACAACCTGTTTTAATTCACCCAAATGCAGTAGTAGCTAAGAGTGTTATAATAGGAAAAGGATCGGTGGTAATGGCTGGAGCAGTTATTAATTCAGGGACCCAAATAGGTTGTGGTACAATTATTAATACTTGCAGTTCTATAGATCATGATTGTATAATCGGTGATTTTGTTCACATAGCTGTCGGTACACATTTATGTGGTACAATAAAGGTTGGAGAATTATCGTGGATAGGAGCAGGAGCAATAGTAATCAATAATATTAATATATGTTCTAATGTTATTATAGGTGCAGGAGCTGTTGTAATAGATGATGTAGAACAAGAAGGCACATATGTTGGTGTACCTATAAGAAAACTGAAGTAATAAGACGATCATAATTTTAAAATCAGAAAAGTATATTTATGAATCTAATATTTGATATAAAAGTATTAATATGTATTTATAATATTTAATTAGAGTTCGAAAGGAATAAGTATGAAAAAGAATATATGGATAATTAATCATTATGCTGGAAATATGCTTTTTGACAAGGGAGGAAGACATTATTGGTTTGCAAAGTATTTAAAACGTAATGGCTATAATCCAGTAGTATTTGTAGCAAACACGAAACATGGTATTAAAGAAAAGTTTATAAACACAAACAAATTATGGATTGAAAAAAAAGCGGAAGATATAGATGTCCCGTTTATATATGTAAAATCAAGCTTATATCAAGATAATGGAAAAGAACGTATATTGAACATGGTTAGATTTTTTCTAAATGTAAAAAAGGCAGCGAAGGAATTTGCTTTAAGCTATGGTAAACCAGATATAATATATGCTTCTTCTGTGCACCCTCTAACTCTTGTTGCTGGAATCCAACTTGCAAAGTATTACAACGTAAAATGTATTTGTGAAGCTCGAGATTTGTGGCCAGAAGCCATAGTTGCATATTCTAAAAGAATAAATAAGGGTAGCTTGCTCGCTAAAATGCTCTATGCAGGGGAGAAGTGGATTTATAAAAAGGCAAATGCATTAATTTTCACGCAAGAGGGTGGGGCAGATTACATAAAATCACAAGGTTGGGATGTTGAAAACGGAGGCCCCATTAATATGAGAAAAGTATTTCATATCAATAATGGAGTGGATCTTGAAGCTTTTGATAGTAATTTACATAACTATTGGTTAGAAGATGTTGATTTAGATGATAAAAAAACATTTAAAATAATTTATACTGGAGCTATTCGCCGAATTAATAATTTGGGATTAATATTAGATACAGCTAAAATTATTACCAATCCCAGTATTCGTTTTATAATTTTTGGCGACGGGGATGAGTTAGAAGCATTAAAGAGAAGAATAGTTGAGGAGCGTATTGAAAACGTAGTTTTTAAAGGACGTATTAATAAACAGTATATTCCTTCTGTAGATGTTCGTGCAGATGTCAATTTGGTACATTGGGAAATGAATCCTTTATTAAAAGTTGGAGAAAGTTATAATAAAGCTTTTGAATATTATGCTGCAGGGAAACCGGTTTTTTATACTATTAGACCAGGATATAGCATAGCAGAAAGATTCAAAAGTGGATGTATTACAGAGGGATTTACTCCAAAAGACCTAGCATGTGGATTACAAAAGATGGCTCAAATGACTGATGAAGATAAAATAACTATGGGAAAAAGAGCAAGAAAAGTTGCAGAATTGTATGATTTTAATAATTTAACAAAAAAACTGATAAAAATAATTGAAAGATAGATTTTGAGTTGTGTTTATGAATAATATAATATAGATATCATTACAAGTAAAGCATAGTGGTATATACTATTTAGAATGATTATGAAAACGAGCAGCAATGGAAGCGTTTAATTCAAGAGATATGTAAGGGGGAAAAGAGTGAATAAAAAAATAGTATTTTCTCTAAAAATATGTGTAATAGTTGGTAGCGTGATTATTTTTATTCTGATTAATGACTATATTACGGAAAGAAACAAGAGGTCATTTATTATGATAGAGGATAGTGATAATTATGCATATCAGATAGAGAGCGTGAACGTCGAAGGAGATGATTTAGTAGTAAAGGGCTGGTTTTTTGAATTAAAAAAGGTGAGAAATACCGAACAAAAAGTGACAGGTAATAAAAAAACAGGAATAGTCATATATGATATCAATTCACAAATTGAAAAGGATATGGATGGAATAGAGAAACCTAAAAAAGGGATTAGCTTAAAGGTTCAGTATGTGGACAGATATGACATTAATGAGTATTTTAAATGTGAATATGATTATTCTAAATGTGGATTTATTGCTCGGACTGATAAGCACAATATTGATATGATAGATGGGGAGTATCAAATAATAATAAAGCCTGAAGAAGATGGGGTTAATGGAATTAGTTCGAATGCTTTCATAGATAAAGGGAAACTTCAATATGTTAATCCTAAAGAATACGTTATTTTGAGTAAAGATGATGAAGATTGTTCTCAAATTACTTCTCAAGGAACATGTTTAGTAAGCTTACCGGCATATCATATGTATGTTTATCAATATGGGTGGAATTTATATTGGATAACAGATGATCACTATAATTTTGATGTAACTGGAAATACCATAATACAGTTTCAGATAAGTACGACTCAGTTTGATAGGCTTCCAACAGACAGAGTACAGAATGCAGTTTTTTGGGGAAATGAAAGTGATAGTTTTGAAAAATATGAGATTACCAAAGATGGCAACTTAAAGTATAGAATCAGTGTTAGAAGCATTCCCAAAGACTATGCTGTTGTAAGAATTTTAACCGGTTTTTATGAAAATAATAAGTGGGTATGGAGAAAAGAGTTTAGACCTATTTATAAGGAATATTTTAAGAACTAAGTAATGTTATAGCAGTTCTACAATAAGATATAGAAAGTTTCTTGATGATAATGATGAGAAATATTAAGCATTTACTGGTTAATCCAATAGTATATTTAACCCTTGCTTGTTATGTTGGAGAGGCATCATTTGCTGTAGTTGGAATTCCATTAGATATTAATTCTTCTGTAATGTACTTCTTGTTTTTTATATCAATACTTCTCATTTTGTATAAAAAGAAAATAAGATTAATACGAAGATTTGATATTGTTATAGTGTTTTACGTTTATATAATTTTAAGAAATATACCGTTAAAACATGACGATTTTTTTGAATATTGGTTGCCTAATGTAATTACATTTTTTATAATATTATTGTTATGCAAAACTGTTATATGCTTTGAACAATATGAACTGTTTATTATGGTTACATATGCATTTGTGCTTTCGTTAATGATATTGGGCATAATAAAGGCAGGACTTACTGGTGGAAGATTGGCAGTGTTTGGAGGACCTAATGGTTTTTATAAGTTTGCAATGTTATTTCAAACTTGTTCTTTTGCTAAATTTCTTTTCTCAAAAAAGAAAATATATATAGCAGGGCTAGTTTTAGGTGCATTGTTGGCTGTTTTGACAGGTTCTAAAGGAGCTATTATTTCGCTATTAGTTATTTTACCTTTAGAATATTTCATTTTTCTATTTCAGACGAAGGGGAAAAAAGAAGTTTTAAATCGTTTTTTTAAATTGCTATTGATATTTTTGTTATTGGGGCTCCTTTTTTTCACGTTAATACAGGTGATTCCATCGTTAAATGCGGCATTTGCAAGAGGAATAGGAATATTCAGTTCGGACAGAAACAAATTGACTTCAGTGTCTGCAAGGGTTCGTTTGTGGAGTTTATCAATAGGATATTTTAAAGAAAAACCTATATTTGGTGCAGGAGCAAGACATTTGTATTATGATACAATGTTTACTGACGATCCGCAACCATATGCGCACAATGTTTTTTTTGAAATATTAGGCGAACAAGGAATTGTTGGTTTTACATTACTTTGTCTAATTATTTTTCAAATGTATAAGAGTATACGAAAAATGGGAATGCGAAATTATTATGCGATAGTGCTGCTTTTATTCTTTGTAGTATATTTGATTGGCGCCCAGTTTAGTGGTAATATTTTGGATACAAAAATGATGATGGTATATTCTGAAATGATTATAGTTTTGGGGGGAAAAAGGAATTTATATGAAAAATCCGAATTGATTGATATAATGAAAGTATAAGAAAATGAAATTATATTAACTATTAAAATTATATCAGCTATATATAGAATGGATTGATTTAGTGAGACATGGGAAGAAGTAGAGATTTTTTAAAAAGTATTTTAATATATGGGTTTGGAATAATTGTTCCAAGACTTTCCCATCTTTTTCTTGTACCAATTTATACATCGTTTTTTTCTCCTTCTGAATATGGAGTTTTTGATGTATATATTATTTATACGTCTATATTTGTTCCGATTGCTTCTTTAGAGATTCAACAAGCTACATTTAGATATCTAATAAATAAAAATATGCTTAAAGAAAAGCAAAGAAGAATTATTTCTACGTCAGTTTTAGGAATTATTCCAACAGTTGTGATATTTTCTTTTTGTGTATATTTACCAAGTTTAAAGATTTGTTCTGACCACAGGCCATTATTGGGTGTTTCTTTTGTTCTTGCTACCATAGTAGAGATGTTTAAAATGATAGCGAGAGGGTTAAAATGTACTAAAGAATACACAATAAGTTCTATTATTCAAGCAATTACAACGATTGTGTTAATGTTTTTAGTACTTGGCAGGTTTAATCTTGGATTAAAAGGGGCTTTAATTGCGAATATACTAGTGTATATTGTTGCGTTACTGTATTTGTTTTTTTCTTTATCTATTGTAAAATATATTAGTATAAGATTATTTGATTTGAAGACCTTAAGGGTTTTACTGGCATATTCTTTGCCGGTTATTCCGACTGCGATTTCTTCATGGATTTTGACTTTATCGGATCGTGTTATTCTTACTAATTTAGTGGATTCATCAGCAAATGGGTTATATGCTATAGCAAATAAAATACCTCAGATTGTTGGCTTGGGGGTAACGGTGTTTAATTTGGCTTGGCAGGAATCGGCAGTTTTAGCTTCAAAGGATTCTGATTCAAGGGATTATTACACTAGTATGTATAAAATTATGCTTAAAATAGTATCCGGAATATGTGTAATAATAATTGCTTTTACCCCTGTTTTGTTTAAACTACTTGTTAAAGGCGATTATGGGAATGCATATATACATACACTAATTCTTTTACCAGCTTATTATTTCAATTGTTGTGCAGTCTATTTTGATGGTATTTATATTTCGGCTTATGAAACAAAGAAGGCTTGCATTGGTTTTTTTGTCGCAGCGGTTATTAATATATCCATTGATTTGGCATTTGTTAAGAATATTGAAATATATGCAGCATCTTTGTCAACACTTGTAAGTTATATTTTTTTATATGTTTTTCGATGTTTTGATATGAGACGACACAAGATACAAATATCATTTATTACAAATATATTATTATTAATTCCTATAGTAATAATGTCTTTAGCATCAATTATTAATAGTGTTTATTTGAGTGTAATACTTGGAATAGTGGCTATATTATATTTTGTTTTTTTAAATAAAAAGTATTGTCGCTATTTGATTAGCAAAATATTTAGACGAAATTCCTTATAGATCGTAGATTATAAGCTGGGGGGCATGATGATGATTAGTTATAAAAAAAGACAAAAAATCAGAACGATTATTAGAAGAAGGCTATCTAAATTAGAAAATTTTTTGAAACCTCTATATCATAGATTTCAAGATGCCTTAAATAAAAAAGGAAAAGAAAGAATACTAAATTTGGGCGAAATAGATATTGGGAAAACAATGTATATTATTAGAATCAATAATATGCATGCAGGGCTTTTTTCCTTGATAAATTCCGTAGTATCACATATTAATTATGCAGATTCGAGAGGCTGGATTCCCATAGTAGATTTAAAGAATTTTAAAAATGTTTATTCAGATGACAGCGAAATAGGAAGACGAAATCTTTGGGAGTTATATTTTTTGCAACCCAGTTTAGTAAATGGAATTACAATATCTCTTGAAGATGCTTATCACTGCAAAAACGCGATTTTATCTAGTGATAAGTCAGTGCTTATAAAAAGCAATTTAAATGCAAATACAATTGATGATAAAAAAGAGTTTTCGCATTATTTATATTTGTATAAAAAATATATAAGATATAACAAAAGTGTTATTCAAAAAATAGATGAATTATCTAAGGAATATTTTGGAAATAATAAAATTTTAGGTGTATCGTTACGTGGAACTGACTATATTCTTAGCAAACCTTATGGGCATCCTATTCAGCCTACTATTGAAGAAGCTGTATTATTAGTAAAAAAGAAAGTTTTGGAATGGAATATAGATAAGATATATTTATCAACAGAAGATGATTCGTATGTAGAACGTTTTAAAGAAGAATTTCAGGGTAAGTTAATAATTTATAATAGAAAATATATTAAAGTAAATAATAATAATAAATCAGAAACAGTATTTGAACAGATTAAATCATCAGTGTTAGATAATAATTATAACATGTTAGATGTAGCTTATGATTATTTGTGTTCGTCATTATTATTAACAAAGTGTTCATCTGTAATTTTATCCAGAACAGGAGTAACACCATTTTTATTATTTGGTTCCAAGTATGAGAATCAATATATCTGGAATAAGGGTTTATATGGTATAGATGATTAAAATATTAAGAAAAAAGAGGATTACCATTATATGAAAATTGTAATTTTAGCAGGAGGTTTTGGAACTAGAATATCTGAAGAATCTGTACTAAAACCAAAGCCAATGATTGAAATTGGCGGGATGCCAATTTTGTGGCATATTATGAAGACATACTCATTTTATGGGTTTAATGAATTTGTTATTTGTGCAGGCTACAAGCAGCATGTAATCAAAGAATGGTTTGCAGATTATTTCCTTCATACATCTGATATTACATTTGACTATACAAACGGTAACAATGAAATGATAATACACAATCGACATGTTGAACCTTGGAAAGTCACTATTGTAGATACAGGATTAAACACGCAAACGGGAGGTCGCGTTAAAAGAATTCGGGACTATGTTGGAAATGCATCATTTATGCTTACATATGGGGATGGAGTTGCTGATGTGAATATTCCAGAATTATTGGCATACCATAAGGCACATGGGAAAATTGGAACTATGACGATGTACAATTTTGGCCAGAACAAAGGTGTAGTAGAGGTTGGAAAAAACGGATTAATTGATGCTTTTAGGGAGAAGTCAGATACGGATGGGGATTTGATCAACATTGGATTTATGATTATGGAACCTGAGATATTTGATTTGATAGATGGGGATGATACACCTTTTGAAAAAGAACCTATGAGCAGGTTAGTGGCAAGGAAAGAGCTTGTTGGATATGTTCATAAAGGATATTGGCAGTGTATGGACACCCTTCGTGAGAAACAACAGATAGAGAGACTATGGGAATCTGGAAATGCACCTTGGAAGGTATGGGAATAAAATGAGTTTTGATTTAAGCTTTTATAAAGATAAAAAAGTTTTTCTGACAGGACATACAGGATTTAAGGGATCATGGATGTCTGTAATGTTGGTGAATGCAGGAGCAAAAGTTATAGGTTATTCCAGCTGCAGTAAAAAAGAGACAAGACTTTTTGATTTATGTGGCATAAAGGATCGGATAACACATATCAAGGGCGATGTTAGAGATCTTGGTCATTTGGTAAGCGCATTTGATGAATTTCAGCCTGAAATAGTCATTCATATGGCTGCACAGCCTATCGTCAGGGATAGCTATAAAGATCCGGTAGGAACATATAGCACAAATGTTATGGGAACTGTTAATATATGTGAGGCAGTCAGAAAGACGGCTAGCGTAAAGTCTTTTTTGAATGTAACAACAGATAAAGTATATGAGAATAAAGAATGGGAGTGGGGATACCGGGAAAATGAACCGTTAGACGGATATGATCCTTATTCCAATTCAAAGTCGTGTTCTGAACTGGTTACACATAGTTATAAGAATAGCTTTTTCACCGATGGAAGAGTAGCTGTTTCCACAGCACGTGCCGGAAATGTTATAGGTGGTGGAGATTTCGCTAATGACCGCATAATCCCGGACTGTATACGTGCAGCCATAAAAGGAGAAGATATCATAGTTCGGAATCCTTATTCGACCAGACCGTATCAACATGTGCTTGAACCTGTATATGCATACCTTATGGTAGCCGCTATGCAGTATCAGGATGCAAAATATCAGTCGTGGTATAATGTGGGACCGGATGATCAGGATTGCTTTCAAACAGGTGCTCTAGTGGATATATTTTGCAAGAAGTGGGGTGAAGGCCTTAAGTGGATAGATAAATCAGATGGTGGACCTCATGAAGCGAATTTCCTGAAGCTTGATTGTTCAAAGTTAAAAACAGTATTTGGGTGGAAACCCCATTGGAATCTGGAACAAGCTATAATTAAGGTAGTAGAGTGGAGCAAGGTTTGGATAAAAGGGGAAGATGTGCGCCCCATAATGGACAAACAGATAGAAGAGTTTTTAAAACCGGAGGATAGATAAATGAGTACATGGAAAAATGAAGCAGAAGCTAGGGAGCAGATAAAAGCATTAGTAGCGGAGTATTATCGTGATTTTAAGGAGAAAAAGGCACCGTTTAAGGAAGGTGACCGAATAACATATGCATCCAGAGTTTTTGATGAGAAGGAAATGCAGGCACTGACAGATGCGACTCTTGATTTTTGGCTTACGACAGGAAGATTTTCAGACCAGTTTGAGAAGAATTTTGCTGAGTGGATAGGAGTAAAGTATGCTCATTTGGTTAACTCGGGATCTTCAGCGAATCTTATAGCCTTTATGGCATTAACTGCTCCGGAACTGGGAGACAGACAGATTAAGCCAGGAGATGAAGTGATAACGGTTGCTTGTGGATTCCCTACTACGGTTACTCCAGTGCTTAATTATGGAGCAGTTCCGGTATTTGTTGATGTGACAGTTCCGCAGTATAATATGGATGTTACTAAGTTAGAGGACGCACTGAGTGAAAAAACTAAAGCTGTGATGATAGCACATACATTGGGAAATCCTTTTGATTTAAAATCGATAAAAGATTTTTGTAATAAGCATAATTTATGGCTTATTGAAGATAACTGTGATGCATTGGGAACTAAATATACTATTGACGGAGTTACTAAGTATACTGGTACATGGGGAGATATAGGAGCTTCAAGCTTTTACCCGCCTCATCATATGACTATGGGTGAGGGGGGATGCGTATATACGGATAATCCTCTGCTACACAGACTTATACTTTCATTCCGTGATTGGGGAAGAGATTGTATCTGTCCAAGCGGTCATGATAATCTTTGTGGTCACAGATTTGATGGACAGCATGGTGAGCTTCCGGCAGGGTATGATCACAAGTATGTATATTCACACTTTGGATACAACCTTAAGGTAACAGATATGCAGGCGGCAGTAGGTTGTGAACAGTTGAAGAAATTCCCTTCATTTATTGAAAGAAGAAGACATAATTGGGACAGACTCTATAAGGCTTTAGAATGCGTATCAGATAAGTTGATTCTACCTGAACCTGCAGAGAACAGTATCCCTTCGTGGTTTGGCTTCCTTATTTCTGTTCGTCCTGAGAGTGGACTGGATAGAAATAAAATTACCAGATATGTTGAGGATCATAATGTACAGACAAGACTTTTATTCTCTGGTAACTTGATCAAACATCCTTGCTTTGATCAGATCAGGGGAACTGATAAATATAGGGTAGTAGGAGATTTGACCAATACTGATTTCATCATGAATAATACCTTCTGGATAGGTGTATATCCGGGTATGACAGATGTGATGATAGATTATATGGCGAAGGTGATCATAGAGGCGGTGAATTCGTGATGAAAAAAGCAATAGTAACCGGAGCAAATGGATTTGTTGGCTCAGCTGTTTGCAAGGAATTATCAGATAATGGTGTGGAAGTATTGGCCATAATACGTCATCCCGACGAGCCTATTGCCAATATATCCGAGTTAAAAGGGCTCAGAATTATTTATTGTGATCTTGTGGATTTCGGTAAATTAGCGGATATTATTCCGGATAGAGATATTGATGTGTTTTATCATTTTGCATGGGTTGGAAGTGCGGGGCCTCTTCGAGGAGATGCCGATGTGCAGATGAATAACGTTAAGTACACATGTGACACTGTAAAAGCCTGTGAAAAAATGAGATGTAAACGATTTGTTTTTGCATCCAGCATTATGGAGTATGAAATAGAAGCTGTTATGGCTTCGGAAACCACTCCCGGGATAAATACATTATATTGTTCCGCTAAAGTGGCAGCTGATTATATGGCTAGAACAATTGCAGGAAATGTAGGAATAGATTATATTCGTGCAGTGATTTCTAATATCTATGGACCAGGTGAGATGAGCCCGAGATTAGTGAATACTAGTTTACGTAAAATGCTTAAGGGTGAGCATTGTGCATTTTCAGCCGGAGAGCAAATGTATGATTTTATATATATCTCTGATGCGGCAAAAACTTTTTTTGCTATAGGAGAAGCAGGAAAACCTAATAAGACATATTATATTGGCAGCCAACAGCCAAGACCGTTAAAGGAATTCCTGTTGGATATGAAGGATTGTGTTAATCCTGGTATAAATATCGGATTAGGAGAAATACCTTTTAATGGAGTATCATTAACTTACCAAGAATTTGATATAAATGCCGTAAAGGATGATACAGGATTTATTCCTGAGGTGCCTTTTTGTGAAGGAATAGGCAAAACGATAGAGTGGATGAAGGAGATAGGCTGATGGCTGGATTCGAGTTTCAGGAGTTAGAATTAAAAGGAGCATATCTTATCAGTAGTTTTTATGCGGGAGATAACAGAGGCGGATTTACAAAAAGTTTTGAAAAAGATATTTTCAAAGAGGCGGGGATTGAATTTAACCTGAATGAAACATTTGCTTCTGTATCCATGAAAAATGTTATTAGAGGACTTCATTTCCAGACACATAATCCACAGGCAAAACTAGTATCTGTCGTGGCAGGTAAAGTCTGGGATGTTATGGTTGATCTAAGACCTAATAGTCCAACGTTTAAAAAGTGGTATGCTCATGAACTTAGTGCAGAAAACCATATGAGTTTTTATATCCCCAGAGGGTTTGCTCATGGGTTTGCCAGCTTAGAAGATAATACTGTAATGTTATATCAATGTGATGGCAAGTATGATAAGGAGACAGATACGGGAATAAGGTTTGATGATCCGGATATTGCAATAGAATGGCCAATTGATGTTAGTAGAGCCATCCACAGTGGAAGAGATTTAGAATTATTATACATCAGCAACTTTTTCTCTCAGTAAATAATTTTATTCGTAAAAAACAGGTTATTGATCTTTTTATATAACAAGAGGTGACAAATAAATGAAAATTGTTAAGATAAAAGGTGGCCTTGGAAACCAGCTATTTCAATACTCATTTGCAAAACTTATTGAAAAGAAAACTAAAGATCAAGTATTAATAGACATGTCTTATTTTTCAAATATTATTGATGATGAAATTCGAAAACCAAGACTTTTAAAGTATAATCTTTCTTTACCAATAGCAAAAGCGACAGAGATAAACAAATGTTGTATTTTTAATCATGATGGAAATTCATTAGGATACAAATATAAAATAGGTATAGGACTAGAGGCAGTTTTAAATAAAAGATATTTTTTTGAACGAAATAGAGCTTACATTAAGCCGAGTAAACTATTAAACTATACCTATTATGACGGCTATTGGCAGTCATGGCGTTATGTTTATGAAGTTTTTAACAGCATTAAGAAAGAATTGATACCTAATTATAGTATAAATCAAAAAACAAAAGAATTAATTAATCAGGTTAGGAATAATAATTCTGTATTTATTGGAATTAGGAGAGGTGACTACTTAAATGCAAAGGATCATTTTGGTTCATTTGATAATAGTTACTATCAAATGGCTATGAATTATATAACAGGAAGAATTGAAAATCCTGTATTTTATGTTTTTTCTAATGATATTCCATGGACAAAAAGGAATATTGATTTTTCAAACAGAGCAGTTATTTTTCGAGAACCAGAAGATATCGTGGATGATTTTGAAGACTTTCTTATTATGACAGAATGTAAACATGCTATTATTATAAACTCCACGTTTCATTGGTGGGGTGCAAAGATAAATGACAATAAGAATAAGATTGTAATAGCGCCTCAAAAATGGTTCTTTGATAATAGTCCGATAGATATTATACCTCCTAATTGGGTACAATTATAAAAATAATGAAAGAGAATAGAATAATGAAAAAAGCACTTATTACAGGTATTACAGGGCAGGATGGTTCTTATTTAGCTGAGTTTTTATTAGAAAAGGGTTATGAAGTTCATGGTATTCATCGTCGTTCTTCTATATCGAACATGGGACGTATAGAGCATATTCTTGATAAAATAACGTTACATGATGGAGATTTGAGTGATTCTTCGTCACTTATTAGGATTATTGGTTTAGTAAAGCCGGATGAGATTTATAATCTTGCAGCTCAGAGCCATGTTCAGGTTTCTTTTGATGTGCCGGAATATTCTGGAGATGTAGATGCTATAGGCGTTCTAAGGATACTTGAGGCAGTAAGGATTCTTGGATTAACAAAGTCTACAAAGATATATCAGGCTTCGACTTCTGAACTGTATGGAAAAGTTGAAGAGATACCTCAAAAGGAAACTACACCTTTTCATCCTTATTCACCTTATGCAGTTGCAAAACAATATGGCTTTTGGATTACAAAGGAGTATCGTGAAGCATACGGTATGTTTGCGGTAAATGGAATCCTTTTTAACCATGAGTCCGAACGCCGTGGAGAGACATTTGTTACCAGAAAGATTACATTAGCTGCCGGACGTATAGCTGAAGGTCTTCAGGATCATCTTGAGCTTGGTAATATGGATTCGCTCCGTGACTGGGGATATGCTAAAGATTATGTTGAGTGTATGTGGCTTATACTTCAACAGGATAAGCCGGATGACTTTGTTATAGCTACCGGAGAGCAGCATACAGTACGTGATTTCACAGAAAAAGCATTTAAAGCCAATGGTATAGATATACGCTGGGAAGGCAAAGGACTTGACGAAAAAGGATATGATATAAAGACTGGAAAAATGCTAGTATGTGTTAATCCTGCATGGTTCAGACCTACTGATGTTGATAATCTTTGGGGAGACCCTACAAAGGCTAAGACTGTACTTGGATGGAATCCTCAGAAAACTTCTTACGAAGAATTAGTTAGAATTATGGCTGAACATGATAGAAAATTAGCTAAAAGAGAGCGAGCCATTAAGGAGGCAGAATAAAATGATGGAGAAAGATTCCAAGATATATGTAGCAGGTCATCGCGGAATGGTAGGTTCTGCCATTGTCAGGGAACTTGAAAGACAGGGATACCATAACCTTGTCCTACGCACACATAAGGAACTTGATCTTACGAGACAAGACCAAGTAGAGGAGTTTTTTAAGGAAGAAAAGCCGGAATATGTTTTCTTGGCCGCAGCTAAAGTGGGCGGTATCATGGGTAATGCTACCGCTAAGGCCGACTTTATGTATGACAATATGATCCTTGAAATGAATGTTATACATAGTGCATGGAAAAATGGATGCAAAAAGTTGGAGTTTTTAGGATCGTCCTGTATATACCCTCGTATGGCTCCGCAGCCTATGCCTGAAAGCTGCTTGCTTACCAGTAGTTTAGAGCAGACGAATGAAGCATACGCTTTGGCTAAAATCAGTGGATTAAAGTACTGCGAGTATCTTAATGGACAGTATGGTACCGATTATATCAGCGTTATGCCTACTAACCTCTATGGACCTAATGATAATTATCATCCGGAACATAGCCATGTACTTCCTGCACTTATTAGACGATTCCATGAAGCTAAACTAGCAGGAGCAGAATCTGTTACATGTTGGGGAGACGGCTCTCCGTTAAGAGAATTCTTATATGTAGATGATCTAGCAAATCTTTGTGTATTCCTAATGAATAATTATAGTGGTAATGAAACAGTTAATGCTGGTACAGGCAAGGAGTTGACTATAAAGGAGCTTACAGAGCTTGTAGCTAAGGTAGTAGGATACAAGGGCAAGATAGAATGGGATCCTTCCAAGCCCAACGGAACTCCCAGAAAGCTTCTGGATGTTTCAAAAGCTACCAAGCTTGGCTGGACATATAAAACAGAGCTTGAAGATGGTATAAGATTAGCATATGAAGACTTCCTTCATAATCCTATGAGAGCTGAAAGATAAGATTGGAGTTATATGAATATTATATTATTGTCCGGGGGCAGCGGAAAACGTCTATGGCCGTTGTCAAACGATATCAGATCAAAGCAGTTTATAAAGATATTTAAAAAACCTAACCATAATATACCAATGGGTACAGAGTACTCGGGTGATTATGAGTCTATGGTGCAGCGCATATACAGGCAGATTAAGACGGTAGATGCTGACGCAACTGTTACCATAGCAACATCCAAGTCTCAAGTATCAGCTATACACAATCAGTTAGGCATGGAAGTGGGGATATCTGTTGAGCCGTGTAGGAGAGATACTTTTCCTGCTATAGCACTTGCTACAGCATATTTACATGATTTCATGGGTGTGGACTCTGATGAGGCGGTAGTAGTATGCCCTGTTGATCCATATGTTGAGGATACATATTTTGAATGTGTGAATAAGCTGTATGAGGCTGCCTCTAAAGGAAATAGTAATCTGGTACTTATGGGCATACAGCCCACATATCCTTCAGAAAAGTACGGGTATATAAAACCTGTATATTCTTACTCTGACAATAGTATAAGTGGATATACATTTACGGAAAAACCTACAAAAGAAAAAGCTGAAGAATACATAGCTACTGGAGCTTTGTGGAACGGAGGAGTATTTGCTTATAAGCTCTCTTATGTTTTGAATAAGTGTAAGGAGCTTCTTGGAACTTGTGTATATTCTGAACTATTTGAAAGCTATGCAAATTTGAAGAAGATAAGTTTTGACTATGCTGTAGTAGAGTCGGAAAAATCTATAGAAGTTCTTAAATACGATGGTACATGGAAAGATTTGGGTACATGGAATACTTTGACAGAGGCTATGGAAGAAAATGCTGTAGGCGACGTCAGAATGAATGATACCTGCCAAAATGTCCATGTGATAAATGAAATGGGAGTTCCTATCCTTGTAATGGGACTTAAGGATGCTGTGGTATCTGCCAGTCCTGAGGGAATACTGGTATCTGATAAAGAGCAGAGCAGTTATATTAAGCCTTATGTTGATTCTATAGATCAGCAGATAATGTTTGCTGAGAAAAGTTGGGGATCGTACAGAGTACTTGATGTTGAAGAAAATAGTATGACCGTAAAGGTAACTCTTAATCCCGGTCATAGGATGAATTATCATAGTCACGAAAAGAGAGATGAGGTCTGGACCGTAATCTCAGGATCGGGACGGACTATAGTGGACGGTATGGAACAACCGGTAAGTGTAGGTGACGTAGTTACTATGGCAGCAGGCTGTAAGCATGCAGTAATAGCAGGAAATGAAGGATTACAACTGATAGAAGTTCAGTTGGGTAGCGAGATAAGCGTGGCAGATAAACATAAATATGAATTTCCGGAGAACTGATGGATAATATACCTTTTTTACTGAAACCGGCAGCAAAGGATTACCTTTGGGGTGGTAGCAGGCTTAATGATGATTTCGGGAAAAATATAAATATATGTCCTCTGGCAGAAACTTGGGAGTGTTCCACTCATCCTGACGGAGAAAGCTTGGTGGATTCTGAAAAATACGAAGGAAAAAGTCTTAGCGATGTGTTGGCAGAGCATCCTGAATTTATGGGAACTCATCCGTTAGCAATATCGGGTGGATTACCAAAACTTCCAATACTAATCAAACTCATAGATGCGAAAGCAGATTTATCCGTACAGGTCCATCCTGACGATGCATATGCTTTGGAACATGAGGGTCAGCTTGGTAAAACTGAAATGTGGTATGTATTGGATGCTAAACGTGATTCCAAGCTGGTATATGGATTTAACCAGAATGTTGATCCCGATATGGTAAAAAAAGGGATTAGTGATGGAAGTATAGAAAAAATGCTCAAT
>JAEEGL013065158.1_pt1 | contig 18704 bp, 13 predicted proteins | sample 9134231 | NCBI WGS metagenome assembly JAEEGL01 (sample SAMN16246548, study PRJNA631951) | gut metagenome | biome: gut microbiome; feature: rumen; material: fiber-attached | host: Bos | place: Iran: Karaj | collected 2018-10 | reverse complement strand
ACCGTTGTCCTTGAGAAATTTGGAATGGTCTGTGTAGGATTCTTGTGCTGATTTGTAAACCCTGAATTTGCTCTTTGTGGGTTCGTCGTCCCAGGCCAGGTAAATGCCTCCCGACCATCCGCCAAAGGCTTTGATGCCAAAGTGGTTATTGGCTTTGGTGGCCAAACCGCTGGTACCCGCACTCGATTCCAAGATGCCTTGCGCCAATGTGATGGGCGCTGGTATGCCATACAGTTTTTCCTGTTCCAATGCCAAAAGCTTATATTTATCGATATAGGCTCGGATTTCGGAAGGCGACTGGGCAAATAGTCCGTTGAACAAAGCAAGGAATACTATGACAAAAAAAGGCCTCTTCATTTACACAGAATTAATAATACTTCATTCCAAGATGGTCCAGAATGGTCGTCATTGAATGCTTGGTCATTATATCAATGCCGCTTTGCTTCAGCTTGATTGTCTTTTTGTCACCATAGGAAGGTTGGTATAAATAGGGTACCAGATAGAACACTTGGTAGAAGACATTGAGTAATTCTCCTTCTACCCCGAAGGCATGAACTCGTTGTGTTCTTTTTATGGGATGGAAAAGGTCTTTCCAATTGTTCAAGAGCAATGTGGCATTAATCCGTAGAGGGTTTAAGCCAGCGGCATTAAAGGTGATGGCATGACGACCTGTGACCAATGAGTTGTTGGAGGCAAGCCCGCCGCCCAGAGAGTGGCCTATGAACCAGAGCACGGCCTTGTTTCCTATTGCCCTATCAATCTGTTTGGCCATGTTGACCGAATAGGTATATTGGGTCGCAAGCCCTGTGAGCCACTGGGTGACATTGGAAGCCCAATCTATTAGTTCGTCTGAGCCCACCGTACAATAAGCATAGTACTGGATACCATCGGCTTGCTTCTGGAAAAGCATGGAGCTGAAGCCGTTTGATTTGTTCTGTAGTTTCATGTAAAACCCTGGCGCTATCAGCTTGTTAACTTCAGTTTTATCCATAGGCTTCCAACCGTCTATGAGGTCCGTTCTCGGATTGTTGCCAGGGCTCAACTTGGAATAGGCATACTGACACATCGCAGCGGCTGCCCTGACGTCTACACTATTCTCGCTTTTGGCATCGGGTCCGACTTCTTTGAGCGATCTCAGTGATGCCGTTCTCAGCGTCTTAGTGCTGACATTGATTCTGGACAGATGGATGGATTCTTGCAGATGTATATTACTAAGTGGCTTCATGGCCATTATTCCTCCAAATTTCTAAGTTCAACGATGATCGGCATGGTAATGCACGATTTGTTCTCTATTCTTTGCTTCATGAGTTGTTCAAACGACTTCTTCTTGGCTTCTTCATAGTTCTTCTTGTCTTTGAACTCAATACTAATGTATAGGCCTCTTTGTAGTGCCTTTTCACCGCCAGTGCCTTCAATATTCATCTTGATGAAGATGCGCTTTGATTCTTCTTTGCCAAATTCGGCCATGATTTCTTTCCGCAGGAAAGCATCGATGTCCATTTTGGTGTAAAGCCGGTCGTTGGTAAGTGAATAGTATCGGAGTAACTCGTATCGCTCGTCGGCTGAGGCTTTGTCGGCGCCACACATGGCAGAGACTATGATGGATACTTTAGGATTGAAAGCAGGCAACTTTTTGTTATCCATCGTTTCGCCTGCTTGGGGCAAGTTGCCAATTTCTCCCTGTGTGGTGATGTAGCTGACCTTAATGGATGAACTCGATGAATTCTGTCTCAAGTTCTTCATCACGTAGGTGCCGCTGTCAAATTTGAATTTCTTGTTGGGCTCCTTGACACTATTGTTGTTGGCGATCTTGTTTATGGTTTCGCGCAATAGCTTTTGGGTCTTGTCGTCTTTGATTTCATTGTACTCCATGAAAGCATAGTAGTCATCGATAAAATGGTTGTATAGGTTGCGCATGTCTCTATACAGGTCGCCGTTATTGTAGCATGAAGCATCAAAATCGCGAACGATGATTTCTTCGTTCAACATGCCAAAGCCTTGTCGGTTGGAAGCCATGCTGGTTTCGAGAATCCGCAAAAAATAGGAGTCTTCCAGTTTTTGCAGTTTGGCGATTGGCGTATGGTCGCTGAGGGTGAGCGAGCAAATGTCGACATTGACAACGGGAACGACATTGAGCATGATTTCGCAATCATTGGGCACGACATAGCCTTCTGGAAAATCTATTTGAAGCCATAAAGGTTTAGCAATCTCAAATTGTTCCAAAGTGTCGGTAAGCGTCCATTGTTCAAATGATTTTGGGTAGGCTCGTGGCTTAAAGAGGTCGCGACTCTTGGTTCCGTCTGTTATGATGAGCAACGAAGCTTCCTTTATATTAAGCAGGTATTCTTTCCATAGGCTAATAAACGAGAAGAATTGCCCCGATGCTTGTTGCGCGTCGAAAGGTTCAGCCATCTCCACTTGTTCTATTTCCCTAGGCGTGGCGAAGTCGAGTTCGTAGCTGTCGGCACCTACATAGATGTGTTCAGGCGTCACTCCATTTGTTCCTTTGATGAAAAGCGACAACCCTTTTATGGATTCAGTTTCCACGCCAGTCTTGATGCCGACCCAAATTCGGTTGGGCTTATACATGTTGACGCTTTTGCAATACTCGTTGTCTTGATGCACAATGATGATTTCGGAATGGGGAAGTGCATAAGTGTTGAACAAGGGAATGTAATTGAGGGGCTGTTTTTTTTGTTCAGTCTTGTAGGAGAATTGAACTCCTGCTCCTATGGGATAACCTTCGGTGTCCTTGTTGCCCTTGAATGTCGGTTGTAATAAGGCAATAGCCGGCATGGCTTCCACTTCCTGGCGGGGAATGAAATCGGTGCAATAGCGTTCTACGATGCGCTGGTCAAGACTGTCAATGTGATCATGGATTTTTTGCGTTTCGTTCACCAATGCGACAAGCATCATCTTGGCAATGGGATCCATTTTCTGGAAATCAATGCTTTCGATGGAGAATCGTTCGAGTTGCTCGATGGTCTCATTGACTTTGTTTTGTAATTCTAAATCCATCTTGTCAAATCCGTTGTGTCAATGGGTTGTGTTTTTGTTGTGTTGACTGATTATTGTAAGGTGTGAGAATCTGGCGATTAAATGGAAAGGCGTTTTTTTGCCGTGGGTTCCATGAGGAACTCGATTTTCTTTTTGTAACGACTAGTGCCAATCCCGCTGTCGAACTCTCCTTCAACAAGGATGCTGACGAGGTGCTTCGACTGTACTTTTCTCCTTTGTTGCGTCTCGCTGTATTCAGCAGCATTGAGTTCAACGGCTACTTCTACTTTAGTAAGCTGTGGCGCATAGGTAAGCAAACTCTGTCGGATGCTTTCCTGACATTCCAATTTGGTGATCTCCTGGCTGCTCTTGCCTCCCACAAGTCCACCTTGACCGCTATTGAACGTCCGGTATTGGATATTGGAGTATTCATGGTTCCAGTATTCAAATCCGAAGTCGGGGTCGGCAAGGAAACTGCCTCGTGGAGTGAAAGCGATGAGCTCGATGAGATTGTCGAGAAGCTCTACTTCCGACCCCAAATTACGTTGGATAAGGAGCCCGTTTGAAGCATTTTTGTAAGCCAAAGGAGTGTTGATGAAGCTCATTGGATCTTATATTTTAATCCAAACATTGTAATCCTTGTGCAAGATGACGGTAAAGCTGCTGATGTCACTTTCGGCATTGTCGAGCACGGCTTTTAGTTTGACAATAACTTCTTGGTCGGGCTCGGGCTCTTTGATGGAATTGAAAGTGTTTTTAATTCTAATCTTCCCACCTGAAACCGACTTGGAAGGCATGCTGCCATCACATGAATAATACATGGATGCTCCTGGTTCGTTGTTAATGACGGGGATGCTTATTGAAGAGGACTTGCAATTCTGGTACAACTGGTCATCTGCGATGGAAGGAGCCTTCAGTTTTCCCGGCATCGGTGGCGGAGGGGGCGGTGGCGTTCCTGTCTTGTCAATCATCTTGTCTATCTTCTCGCTGATCATAAAACATTGCCTAAGTCCTTCTTTAATCATGGGATAGACGTTCATGTAGTTGTAGGGGGAAAGGGCATAGTTCCTGAACATTTCGGCATCGCTCAGATTGAGGTATTGGTCAAGATGGCAGGAAGCTGTGAATATGGCGATGTATTTTTGGATGTGGCCCAAAAGTGCTATAGGCGTCATAAGGTCTCGGCCTTTGTCAGTGTCGATGAGAATCTGCTGAGCGACTGGCCAAAAGATACGGAAAGCCTCATGCGTACCTGGATTCAATTGCACAAAGACTTTTGCTTCTACTTCCGATAGCTTCTGTACGAATTGATTCAAGAGCTCCTCGTACTTCCAGCTTGATGATACAAAAAGGCAAGGAGGCACAAAATCTTCCTCGTCGATGCGCCATGCCCTTGCTTGTTCCCAATATACGAGATGTGCAATGGGTAAGGCATTGTCAGGAATGGGACTGTTGACACCCACAAGGTCAAAAGTGTAAACGGGCTCTTCGTATCCGTTAATGGTCTCTTTCCATTGTTTGGGATCGACACTGATGGTGAGAAGCAGTTCGCCTGTCCCCTTTTCGTCAGGCAGGTAGACGCGGCTTTCAATGTGATTCGTATATTTTGTGTCGAATTGCACGTCGACAAGGTAGCCACCGCGAGTGACGGCAAGGCAATTCAAAGCCTGAATCTCAACAGCTTCAGCACTGATATTGAGTGAAAGCTGGAACTGTTGAGGACTCGGAAGCAGTCCAAAACGTCCTGCCGAGGCTAATGCCATCGCGTTGCCAATACGGGCAGCGGTGGCATCTTCCGAGGCTCTCATGATGTCGTCGGTCAGACGCATCCCTTTTTTCCAACAGATTCTTTTTTCCATACTAGTTAAATATTCGTATTGTAGTTCAAATAATTGTATTTTGTCTCATCCGCCAGGCGGAGCGTATCGTCATAACAGCTGACATCAAAGCGAAGTATTCCGTCAACAGCTATGAAATAGTCTTGAATGAAGCCGCGAAAGACCTCCAACTCTTCAATGAATTGCAAAAAATGTTCGTCGCAATCATCTTCTGACCAATAGTGGATGTCGTAGGTCGTGACTTGTTCATCGTATGTGTTTCCAAGATAAAAAACGTCGAAGTCTGAACCGAGTTGGGCATTGTATTGAGGATGTGCATCGGTAAAGCTATGCTTTTGCTCGCCAATATCGATTGTAAGCCCTTCTTCCAGGAAGATTTTGCGGAGCATCAAGGTGAGGTAGGTTTTATTGCCTCTGATCGACTTGCAAAGAGGAAGGAAAGGAAGCACTTTTTTTACGAAGCGGTTTTGCTTTTGTGTTTCGGTGATTTCGTCTCCCAAAATGTCAATCATAATCTTGTCGGTCTCGGCATATACATCCAACCGTTCCCTGACCATCATACGAAGTCGTAGTAACATCAAGTCAAAGGGGGCAAAGAATTTGTGCGCCTGGTCTTTTTCGCGTTCCTGGGCATCATATTCTTCCTCAAATTTGTCCTTGTCATCAGTCGGCGACAAATTGTCGAAACGGTCAATAGGGTGAAACATCAACTCTGGTAAAGCATTGTAGAGGCTGGGACGGCCTACACTGAGCAGAAGGTTGTTGTCAGTAAGGTCATCCAACCCCATAAAGTCGTTGTAAGAGTTGCGCTTGTGCATTCCGTCGAACGACACTTTGCACATCCCATCGGGAAAACACGACAAAAGGAGTTCTATATTAATGTCGTCGGGTATGTTTTTGGGGAGCATGGGAAGAGGGTATTAAAGAAATAGAGCTGCATCTTCGCTGAGTTCGACATGGAACAAGCCTTTTTCGGTCGACACATGAAGTACGTCGAACAGCGGAATACCAATTTGTTGGAGCGTAAGGTCCTGATAGGGGAAATCCACATCGATGTTCTCGTAGAATGACTTGTGGAAGATAGTGACATAGCGGAGCTTTCGCAATTCATCATTACTGCTCATGTAATTGTCGAGCTGTGAATCTGGAATCATGACCTTGAATTCCTTTTCGGGCTTGTCGGAAACAATCCTATCAATGAATTTGTTGTTGCACATGTTGATCTCAACATTGTTGACGTTTAAGAGCGATTTCAGCGTTGATAGCGTCTCGCTTACAGTTCGTTTGGCCGAAAGGTTGGGTCCTTCAATGACGGGCTCCCAACGTTCGTGGGCAGGGCAATTGTTCTTCCATGTAGAGAATTTATAGACGTTGGTTCGGTTGGTAAGCCCCTCATAGTGAAGCAACTTCCCTTGCAAGGTCTTGAATTGCGATGCCCCCTCAGTGTCGAGATGGATGATTTTCATGGCTTCTTGTACTTCAATGGCTCCGATGATGGAGGCACTGATGGGAGTGGTGGCCACTCGTCCTGCTGAGCTTTGCAGGTTGACCACGTCGGCGCAACCTGTACGCACCATGATGTGGTTGAATTCGTCGCGCGAGAGGCCGCATTCGTAACATGACAGGCCTGGTGTGTAAACTTGGACTGAGCCAGTCATGTTTTCAATGCTACCGTCAACCCATGATTTCCCTGCACGCATGCAGAGCCGGTTGAGCTGATAACGGGCAATGCGGCTGTCGAGGCAACCGATGACTACATCAACCATACGATAGAGGCCGAAACCAACTTCCGAAAACAAGTTACCGACAATTGACATTGCCTTAATCTGTGGGTTGATTTCCATGGCACGCTTGGCCACTATTTCGGCCTTGTATGAATGGCTGTAAGCATCGGCTTCTCTAAATAAAACAGAACGGGTAAGGTTTGATAACTCGATACGATCAAAGTCAACCACGTAAATATGTCCCACACCGAAGAGTGCCAAGTCCTTGACGACTTCATTGCCAAGTGCACCAGCTCCGACTACCAGGACACGAGCGTTTTTTACCTTATCTTTCTTGAACCAGGAGAGAAGGGTGAACACGCCTTCTCCCCATTCGTATGTGTTTTGCTCTTTCATTTCATTTAGTTTTCAACATATTGGAAAATGGTGTCACCAACTTTGAAGGTATCGCCATTAAATAGCGGCACGGGCTTGTTGCTGGCGTCGAGTTCGGCTCGCGTATTGAACGTGGTGGGAGCCAAAGGTCTCAACATGGCTTGCGAGCGGTTCTGGTTGACGTAGAGCTGCACGTGCTCCTTTGCCACCTTGTTGCTCTTCTCCCAAGCCATTTGGATCTCGCACTGTTGTGTCATACCAATGGTCACCTTGTTGCCGGCATTCATCCATTTGTGGATGGGGATGCGCAATCCGCTACGGATGCCGTTCTTGACAACGAGGAAGTATTTCTCAGCCAACATTCTGACAGTGGTGAGCGAGGCTCCAAGTCCGCCACCATAGATGACGAAGTCGAGCAGCATGTTCATCCAAGGCCAACGCTTACTTGTTATACTGGAGAAATACAGCACGATGAAGCCGATGATGGCCGAAGCGAGACCGCCCAAGAGTGCGCTCTTGAAAGGTATGGTCGATTTGATGATGAGGCTGAGTGAGATGCATACCGAGAATAGCAGGTAGGCCGGGAAGGAACAATACCAAGGAATGAATGTGTCGGTAGGCGATACCCATAGGCACAAGATGACACCTCCAAGGGCAAATGCCGCCATGCCAATCACGCTCGAAAGCAATGACAATCCAGTGATTTCGAGGAACCAGCCAAAGCTTCTGCGCTTCACTCCATCGAACAGTCTGAATACGAATGAAAGGAAAAAGCCTAAGAGTAATCCGATCGAGAGGAACGAAGACACCAGGGTGATGCAATCATTGATGATGCCCATGCTTTGACCATCCGTTTTGAAAAACAGGTTGACAAAGCCCGTGGCAAGGCCATCGAAGAAACCTCTTCCCGAAATCTCGTAGATAATCCAGCTGACCAAGCTGGCACAAATACCCATGATGGTCAGGAGACAATCCCGCAACGTTTCTTTACTGAAAAGGAAACGCCATTGGATATGGTCTTGTATGCCATCCTTGCAGTTCTGGCCGTATTCGACACACTTGTATTCGTTGGCTTTCCAGCACCTAACGTGCATGATGTGTCGGCATCTGGTCACTACCTTGTCGCCTGGCTGTATTTCGAAACGACACATAGGACAAATCATCATTCTGACGTTCTCCATGGGTTTGTACTTCTTGTAGTATTTCATGGAGAAGGCCTTCGACTTGATCCAAGGGATGAAGATTTTCATGATGGCGATAAACAGCAAGATGGTAAAAAAAGCCACCATCAGTGCTATCAAAAACTTCTTGACGGAGCTGATTGCGGTTTCGGGTCGAATGGGCCAAGGCCGCTCAGGAGTACCGATGGAGAAGGTCTCTGTTCCTTTTGCCTCTCCATCCCATAATGCCGTAAAGTCCACCTTTCCAGAATAGTTTTTGCCTTCTGCCACTTGATAGGTGAGCGCGAAGTCATACATCTCGTTTCTTACGGCTTGTTCAAACTGCTGCAACACGGTTTTGATGTTGTTGGACGACATGTATTCGCCTTGTCGGTTCGGAATGGGGTTGTGGCTGAAGACATCGCGGGGATAGGTGACTCCTTTTAAGGTTCTTTCCATGTCTTCGTCAATGCCGTTACCCGCATCGTAGAATAAAGCATAGACTTTGGGTGCTACGATATCAGTCCTGCCTTGATAGTCGGTGACTTTAATGAAATTCAGCTCTTCGAATTCAGGTATCTTGTTGCCTTCCGTGAAAATGAAAAGCAGGTTTCTGTCGCGTGCTTTTTGTGCCCTAAGAAAGATTTCGTCATCTTTCTTGTAGTTGTCTTGAACCTTAACCAATCCATCGAACTCTGTGTTTCCGAAATTAAACTCTGTCAGTTTGGAATACAATGCACTGTAGAAGAATTTACTTTCTGCCGTCTCTTGGAACTGGTGGTAAAAGTCTTTGTAGTTCTCTTTGGTTACCATGCGGCTGTTGCTTACCCTGTCGCCAAAGAAAGAGAGGAAAACGCAACTGTCGTGAGCGCTTTCAACCAATGTCTGCACAGCTTCATAGATGTCGGATTTGCCACTTTGAGGGATGTTCAGGTCTACCAATACCGAGATGGTGAAGTCGCTGGGTATGCGTTGGCCTTCGGTAAGGGTCTTCACTGTCCATTTGTCATTTTTGATGGTGTCGCCGTCTTCCACAAGACCAAAGTGGTTTCTCAAGTCAGTGGCGTAAACATCGTTGCAGCGTTTGCCATTGGCATCGAGTACTTTCAAAAAGAATTTGATGCTGTCGTTTCCAACACCGTATTCGTATTGTTTGTCCCCAAAACGTATTGCATCAACAGTCTGGGCAAAGGTGGGGAACGCCCAACCCAATAACAAACAAATAAATATTGCTTTAATTCCGATTATCTTTTTCTTCTTGTCCATATCTTTAATTCTTCTAAAGGTTGTTCTCCATAATACGATTCGTCGGCGCAAAGGTCGTTGAAGATGACGGGGATGGTGGTCAACATCCCGTCGGCGATGGAATACACCAACACGAATTTGATTTTGTCCAAATATTTAGTCACAGCATTCTTGATGGTGGGGAAGCTGCGATGGGTGACCACCATGTAGCAGCCTACCAATTCGTTGTCGGTCAAGGTGTCGGTGTTCTCAATCTTGACGGCAACGTTGGTGGTTTGGCCATTTTGTTCTTTCGAGAATCCGTGGACGAAATAGATGCTATCGCGGTCTTGATTGGTGGCGATGAGGTCCATGTCGATGATGGCACTGTTCGAAAGCTGAAGGTTGTAGCACCTATTGTTGCGCGATTTTGCGTTTTCCAAAGTGTTGTAGTGCTCTTCAAAAATGACAGCGTTGCGTTTGCTTTCCACTGCCCATTTGTACCATTCTTCCAAGGAATAGAGTTGCTTTAAGTCGGCTTTTGAGTTGATACTCAAGTCGTGCTTGAAGGTGAAAACGCCCAATTCCTGTTGGGGTGTGAGGATGTCGATGACGATAGCCGTAAGGAATTTGGGATGGGTGGGATGCTTGTGAAGGAGATGGAGGCTGCAGTCGGTGTTGCTGAAGAAGACACCCAGGCCAGGGTGAGAGTGTACCCAGCAAGTAAGGTCGTATTGCAGGTTGGTGTCGCGGCGCAACTTGCGGAGCTTTTCGTTGACCTTTACCTTGATTTTGCCACCAAAGTCCAACTCGTATTCGGCGAAAACAGCATCGTCGCCAGGGAAAACGACTTCTTCCAGCGAGACAGCATACTCATCGAGTTTCTCATCGTGTATCCAACGGCCCAAAACCATACATCCGTCTTCCTTTGGATTGTTGGGATTCCTCAAGTCTTCGGCGTACATATTGTAGATATCCATGATGCAAGAGTTTTTAATGTACATGGTTTTTACCGCCGTGTCGTTGCAGAATTCACTGCAGTTGAGTGCCATATAGTTGCCGTTGTCAATAACATCGTCGAGGCTTTGCTTGTGCAGTACCGACGAAGTCTTCCGCCTGATGATAAGGTCGTTCCCACCATTGTTATTGCCGTTGTTGGTGGGACCATTGTAGGGGATATAATTGTCGGTTGGGAAACTCGGTTGATTTTTCTTTTTTGACCTGAGCAACAAGAAAACAACCGCAGCAATAATCAAGACGCCAAGAATGGGCAAGCCTATTCGTAGGAGAATTTTCTTATAGGTTAGCTTGGGTTTCTTCTCCTTCTGCTCCGCTTCGTTTTTCTCTTTCGCTACCTGAGCTTGTTTTGCTTCTAAAAGCTTTATGCATTCTTGTGATATCTCATCCCACTCTTTGTCGCTTACTTCTTTTGAGTCTTCATCTCCGGTCTTAACCACAATGCCGTAGTCATTGCTATAAGGGAGATTGTCAAAAAACGACCTGACAAAATCGGAGTTTTTGTCACTGGTGGTCGGTAAGAGCTTGACGGTGTCAACGTATGACTTAAATGTTTCAATGACAACATTCTTATTGTAGGAACCGTCTGCGTTTCTCTTTACGTTCTTGAATTTTTGCGCATGGGCCATTGTCACAATTGACAATAACAGGCTCATCACAAAAGCGATTCGATAGATATGTTTCATAGTATGATCAAATTGATACTCGGTTGTTTCCTTTGTTGTTTTTCACTTTGTTGGCCGTGCCGCGTATGATGGTTTGGCCTTTTTTCCTTACCTGGCCGGTTGCTTTGTTGGTCTGTTTTCGGATTTCACCTTGAATCTTGCTACGGGCCATGCTTTGGGCGCGTTTGGTGGCATCTTGTTGCATTTTCATCATGCTGCGTTGGGTGCGCTGGTTACGGAAGCTTTGCAACACTTGATTGCCTACAAAGAGCAGGATGGCTAGCAAAACACCTCCAATAATCATCCAGATGGTGCGTTTCTTTTTGCTGGCTTCTTCTTCTTTTTCCTTGGCCTCAAGCTTGCTGACTTCTGCTTTCGCTTCTTCAACATGATTGCCATCGGGATTCTGTTTCACGTAGCGCTCATAGTCCTCTTTGGTAGTGCAGCCGTTGAAAGCCTCATCGTCGGCCTTTTGTTTGTTGCTTTCAGCCATTGCCCTCTCCAATTCCTTCTTCTTCCTGTTGTAGCTCTCAAGCGTCTCATCAATTCTTTTGAAAATGTCTTGGTTTTTGATTTTGGATTGTAAGTCAACGAGGATGTCAACTTTCTTTTCCAGCGTGCTTTCCATAGGTAATGCTTCCTGGTAGGGAAGGCTGCTGTTGATAGAATTGATGAGGTTGAGTGCCTGGTCGTCGAATTCGGAGAAGTCCTCTTCGATTTCTATGTATTCGCTGCTGCTTTGTTGAGTTGGCTTATTATTCACAGTCCTGGCTCCTGACGATTTGGTAGGAGTGTTGGGAAGGCGTACTTCAAGGTTGCCACACAAGCAAAGAATCTTGTAGTGCTGTTTTCCCTCATAATGCGCCAGATAAAGTGGCACGGAGAATGAGGTAGCACCACTGGTCTCCAACTCGAAGGAAAGCAAAGGCTTTTGCTCAACGATAAAATAGCCGTCGCTTGACTTCTTATAGGTGGCCTTTGCAGGTAATGCGATAGCCGTTGGAGTGTCACCCGAAAACTTGATGTCCTTCCTGACCCCGATCCAATCAAAGAATAGCGTGTGGATTTTGTCGGTTCCCTCATACTTCCTCTGATGATAGTCGCCAAGAACCTTTCTTACGTTTTTGAATTGCAAATCAATCTTGTTGCCTTTCTGCGTTATGCTATAGGTAACAATCACCCTGTCATTTTTGGCCGAATACAAGGTGTCTGTCACTTCTTTGGCTGAAGCGCAAAGGCTCAACAGAAACGATAGCACCATTAGTGCTGCCCTAAAGCTGTTCATGGTCAGTAATTCTTGATTTTTTCGTAGAATTCACTAATAGCCGCTTTGTAAGGGTCGCTGTTCTTTCGTTGCTGTGCGCACCTGTATAGGGCGTTCACCTCATTCATAATTCCGCTTTTCTTCACGGTGCCATTATGGAGATCCATATAGTGTCGATTCAAGCGGTTGTAGATGTCCTGAAGGCTGAGTTTGCAGTAGGCGCAGCTATGTTGTTTTACTACGTCCTTTCCGCAGTAGTGCTTCTCGCTTTTGTATTGCTCTAGGGCATTGTCCATCTTGTCGAGTGAGGCCAAGAGTGCAGCGTATCGTTTGTACTTTTTGCTTTCCGGCGACCAACCTTTGTTGAGGATATAGGGCCTGATTTTTTCTCTCAACGCGCGGTTGGCTTCAGTGTAATGATAGGTTTGGATATCAAAAGGAACGCGGTGAAGCGAATGGGTACAGAAATCCTCTCTTGCCAATGCTCCATCGAAAACAAGCATGAGAGAGTCGCATTGGCGCTTGAGCTTTTCATAGACCTCGTCCTTGTTGTCGACTGAGACACGGACGGTGCAATCGATGATGCTGTGCAAGTATAGTGTCTTTTTCTTGGTAAGCCAACATTGCTTCGGCTTGGCCAAATGAATAGGAATCTTGCATTCGTAGGTCTTTTCTTCTTCAACAAGGATGTCGGGGAAGGTGTACCTTTTGCCTGAATTGCGTGGGATGAGTTTGTCTTGATGGACATTCAAATTGATGTTCTCAACCGTGTGGGTCGACTCACCGCCAAAACCTTTCTCGAAACGAATCCGTTGCTTCTTAAGCTCTTTTTTGTTCCAAACGTGATCGAAAAGAAGAAACTCGTAAATGTCGGAGTTATTCTCCAATTCGATTTGAACGCTCGTTCGGCCTTCGTTGTCGGGTTCGCCAAGGATTTTGATGAAGAGGCGACCATGCTCATTATCGTAATAGTCAATAAGGGCTCCTTCGTCCTGAAGCTTGTCCTCGCTCAACTTGAAGTCGAAAGTGATTTGCGAGAATGCCGATGTAACGGCCAAGCAACAGGCTATGATGGCGAATATGGTTTTCCTCATATAGTCAGAATTTTGTTGTTTTTGATAGGTGGTTCTACAGAAGCTTTGCCGTCAGTACCGTTACCGGAATTACCAGGATCGGCAGGTTGGGGAGGCGTTTTTTCGTCTTGTGGGAAACGGGTCCAGCCATTGGGCTCAGCTTCTTCGCGCACCCATTCGGCCACGTTTTGGTCTTCCGGATAGGGGTAGGTGTTTTGTGCGTGGTAGTCTTGGTATTTCAGATATTGTTCCACACGGAGCACTAGGCTTTTCAGCGAAGCCATGACGCCCATGTCTTTGCTGTTGAGGCAGACATGACCCTTGAAACTACCGGAAAAGCGTATGTTGGGGTGCCAAATGTCGGTTCGGAAGGTGAAGATGGGGTTGCCGTCGGCCGAAGGATAGTTGTTGGGCAGGACGATGCTCATCTTGTGTAGGTTGCCGAAAACGGGCTCGCGAGGGGGGGTGGTGCCTTTAACACCAATGATGGATTTGACACGATACCAGATTTCGTACTCCGTAGGAAGTCCCATGGCGTTCTTTTTCCTGATGATATAGGAAATGGAAGGCTCGCGCGGGTTGGCAGCAGCTGCCTTGCGTTTGGCGCACAAGGAGTCGAGTTCCTTCCATTCTTTCCAAAGGCAGGCATCACGAGGACTGAGCTTCTTTAGGTCAAATTTGTTGATAATGTCGCTCATAACGTTGTCTTTTAAAAGGTTTATCCGGCAATGGCTCTTGAGATAAGGTGAAGGCGATCGCCCGATTGCACATTGTAGTCGGTCAAGGTTTGTTCGCGTCCATCGGCATCGTCAAATTCAAGGATGGAAGGCGAGTCGCTGTCGTCTTCGATGCGGCCCAAGAGGTAGGTGATGGGGTTGCCACCGTTGTCCATTTTGGGGAGATGGAAGACTTCCACGATCGAGTTGATTTGTTCGCGGATGGTTTTCATCGGATCGGTCACTTCCACATCCACTTCTTCATATTGGGTACCTTCAATAGTCAGTGTAATGATAAATTCTTCGTCATAAAGTTGTTCGTTTTCCATAATGATTGTGTGTTTGATATTGGTTTATACTAATTGTTGTTTTACGTGTTTTCGTTTTTTTATTTCAATGTATAGACAAGTCCGGCTTGCAAGTTGGGAATGAGCATCCTGCCGTTGTATTTGATCAAGCCTTCGTTAAGGATAAGATTGTCATTGTCGTCAGCTGTAGATAAGGTACTTGTGAATGATCCTGTTTTCATGATGGGATAGTCCAACTTTGCACCTACATTGAACAGCAAGGAGGAGCTTAAGGGAACGTATGCGCCAAAAGAAGCATTTCCCCAAAGATTGAATCTGCTATCAGGGGTCAAGCTCTTGTTGTTTTCATGCCCGTTGTTGAAGAATCCAAGCTCGTCAATATTCTCAAAAGTGACATTCCAATTTTCATAATATCCTTTTTTAGTATAATTGCTATTTGACAGTTTGGAGGAGATAACGAATGACGGTGAGACTCCTAATTTTGCATATACCGACACCTTGTCTTTGTCGGGTTGGCCTATGCAGAGGCGAATAGGGACTTCCAAACTATTCATTGTGAGTCTCTCTGTGAGATTCTCGTAAATTGCTGTGTAGTCATACTGGTCAACATCGTTTTCTGTTTTCTGATAGGAAGAGATGGAGGCTGTCATGGGGAGGCTGCGGAAACCTACACCAACTTCGATGGAGAGGGGTAAGCTTTCGGTCAGACGGTCGGTACCGAAATAGACGGCCGCTTGTTTGTTCCACGACACGGCTTTCTCCCAAGGATTGCTGAGATTCTTGTTTGACAAGAAGACGCTGCCCATGCTGGCTTCAACGCCGATGACGGGATGCTTGGCAGGACGTTTCTTGTTGAGGCTGAGTTGGATGTTGGCTCTTTTGAGCGAGTCCACTTGTGTTCTCAGCTTGTTGTTCTCGGCTTCCTTTTCTTTCAACTGGGCATTCAGTTGTTCAAGTTGTTCGTTCAATCGAGCTATTTCATTGTCTTTCTCAGTGAGTTGTTCATTGAGGACAGTGACTTGGCCAGCGTTACCTGCTTTCTTCAGCTGGTCGTTGAGGTTGTCGATTCTTTTGTTGGCCTTGTTGAGTTGCGACTGCAAGTCGTTGATGCTGTTTTGCTTGCTTTTGTTGTCGGCTTTCAACTCATCCACCAATTGGTATTTCACCGATTCGATGAAGTCTTGGGCGGTGCCTTTGTAGTATTGCACGTTGATGCTTTTGCCGTCCTTGGTCTTACCTTTGACGGTTTGGAGTTGCGACTGTGCCCATGCAGCGGTGGTCATGATCGTTGCGGCAATGATGAGAACTAACTTTTTCATAGGATTGTATGGTTTTAATTTGTTATTCATTATGGTTTATTGTTGGTATTAGTGTATGATGAGTTTGCCTACTTTCGTGTAGCCGTCTTTGTTGGTGAGGTAGGCCACGTAGACGCCTTGCGGCAGGCTGATGCCGATGGTGGCTTGGCTGTCGGTCACCGTTTGGGTGTGCAGCACACGTCCGTCGGTGGAATAGATGGTGAGCAGGGCAGGACCGTTGCAGTCGTTCATAACCATGATTTCGCTGCCTCTGCGCGATGGGTTGGGGTAAATACGCAGCTGTCTGTTATTAAAGACAGGATAAGCTTCAGTTTCTCCAAAGCATTCATCCTCACCTTTTCGATTGATACGGACCTTATAATACCCGTCTTTCAGAGGACCTCCTATGTAATAATACTGATTTTTAGAGGTGCCTTCATCAAGATCAAGGTAGTCCTGAACTCCATCAGGGGAATATTGCCATTGGTAATCATATTCTTCATTACTAGGATTACCTTCATTATCGACATTGGGATAAACCAGAATCAGAATATATTCATAATCCTCCTTATGGTATTTAGGCTGAATAGCTTGGATGTTTTCGATGCATCCTGTCACTGTGGTATTTATGCTAAAGGTATCGGTGCAACCAGCTATGTTGTCCGTAACAGTAACCGAAACCTGATGCTGTCCCATGGTTTTCCAAATCACTTTGAGGCTATTAGCCGTGATAGTAGTTACAGCTTGTGCATCTGATACACTCCAATTGAACGAGTAGTCGGCATAGTCATCTACACCATCAATATAAACTTGATATTCGACTTCTTGATTGAGGTTGGCACTTGTGTTTCCTTGCAACACGAAACCATCCAAACTCCTGACAGTGATTTGGACCTTGTTGCTATATGTGTTACCAATAAATTGGTTATAAGCATGGTAACGTAAATACCATCCATCGTAATTGGCTTCAAGGGTTTGACCTGTTGAGTAAGGAATAGGTTGTTCAAAATCATACGTTTCCGATAGCTGCCATTCTCCGTGGAGAGGCCAAGGAATGGAGGGCTCAGTCAAGTCAAGGGATTCACCTGCACAAATGGGGTCGGGAGTATCAATATGGATGCCAATTGGTTTAAACTTGGCCATAACGGTCACATCATAAGCAGGCATCGAGAATTGATTGTTCGTTACCGGAACCTGTTGTGAGGGATCATTCGTCTTGTACACCGATAAAGTTTCCAGCTCATAACCATCATCTGTGTTTACGGTTATGGTTATAATAGTTCCTGGTGAGGCTTCGTTTTGGTCAACTGTGACGGTTCCGCCTTCTGTCGGTTCATTCACTGTGATAACATATTGTTCAGGCTGCTCTTGGACAAAATTGGCCTCCAAGGTTCTGTTACCATTTACGATGAAGTTCAAGTTGGCACTGGTCGATACTATGTTGCCGTTTTCTGTCCAGTTGGTGAAGGTATAGCCGGGGTTGGCTGTTGCATGCGCCCTGCAAGTGGATCCTTCCAGATAGGTACCACCACCAGTGACGGTACCACCTTCTACAGGATTAGCCAATAAAGTAATTGTATAATAAGTGCCTGAAGTTTGTCGGAAATATGCCGTGTAGGTGGCGTTTCCAGTGACGACAAAGCTATAAGTAGGCTCGTTGCTGACGTGTTGTCCGTTCGTTTTCCATTGTTCAAATTGGTAGCCTTGAGCGGGAATAGCATTCAAAGTACATGTGTCACCGCTATAGTATGTGCCGCCTCCCGTCACCGTGCCTGAATTTGTGGGGGTGACGTTGGTCGTAATGGTATATTGCTGCTGTTGTTCTTCGAAGTGGGCTACCAATATGCGGTCGCCTGTAACAGTGAAAGTGTAGCTGGGATCGTCGGAGACATGGTTTCCGTCCTCTGTCCAGTTGATGAAGGTATAACCGCTATTAGCCACAGCGTTCACTGTGCAGCTTTGGCCTTGCTGGTAGGTGCCTCCGCCGCTCACCGTTCCTCCTTCTTGGGGATCGGGTTTAACGGTGATGGTGTAGCTGTTCGCTTGGAAGTTGGCCACCAAAGTTCTGTTGCCAGTCACTGGGAATGTATAGCTGGCGTCTTCGCTGACCACGTTGTCACCCTCTGTCCAGTTAACGAAAGCAAAGCCCTCATTAGCCGTGGCTGACACCGTGCAGGATTCTCCTTCAGGGTATGTTCCGCCTCCCGTCACTATGCCGCCGTCGCTTGGGTTGGCGGAAACGTTGATGTTATATGTGTCAGGTGGGAGAAGCGTGAAATTGGCTACCAAATTTCTATTACCATTCACTACGAATGTATAGTTGGCATTCGTGTTGACCACATTGCCGTTTTCCGTCCAATTGGAGAAAGTGTATCCGTCTGCGGCTGTGGCAACCACTGTACAAGACTGGCCTTGCTGATAACTACCACCACCAGACACTGTACCGCCATCGGGGGGGGTGGCTGACACGGTGATGGTGTACATTCGATTAAAATGAGCCACCAAGGTCCTGTTGCCATTTACGTTAAATGTATAGTTGGCGCTGGTCGATACTACGTTGCCGTTTTCCGTCCAGTTGGTAAATACATAGCCATTATTGGCTGTGGCAGAAACAGTACACGGCTGGCCTTGCTGATACGTACCACCACCAGATACTGTACCGCCATTGGAGGGGTTGGCTGACACGGTGATGGTGTATGTCCGAATAAAGTGAGCCACCAAGGTTCTGTTCCCAGTTACGGTGAATGTATAGTTGGCGCTGGTCGATACTACGTTGCCGTTTTCCGTCCAGTTAGTAAATACATAGCCATTATTGGCTGTTGCAGAAACAGTACAAGATTGTCCTGCTGCGTATGTTCCGCCACCACTCACCGTGCCACCATTGGTCGGGTCGGCTGAAACGGTGATGTCGTATTGCTGTGATTGCGCTTGGAAATGAGCGACATATTCACCAGCAGTAGCTTCGGTCACTGTAAAGGTGAACGAAGTATTGGTGTTGACCACCTCGCCATCCTTGGTCCAGTTGACAAAGGTGTAGCCTGTATT
>JAEEGL012463373.1_pt1 | contig 18705 bp, 15 predicted proteins | sample 9134231 | NCBI WGS metagenome assembly JAEEGL01 (sample SAMN16246548, study PRJNA631951) | gut metagenome | biome: gut microbiome; feature: rumen; material: fiber-attached | host: Bos | place: Iran: Karaj | collected 2018-10 | reverse complement strand
CTCCTGTCCCCGGCCAAAAGCCCCATCAAGAGTCCCGTTTCCGCAGGATCCAAAAACCGGGAGAGCCTTGCCTTAATCCAGTTCCTGAAATGGTGAAAATTTCTTTCCGGAATCCATTGTCCCCGCCAGCTTTTCCAATGTTTGAACTTTCCGTAGGCCACGAGTCCCTGGCCCTCCAGCCACTTGCGGGTATCAAAAGCGCCCGGAACTGTCGGAGGCTCCACCGGGTACCAGGCTGCTTCGTAGCAGATGGAATCTCCGGGCTCCGGCACACGGGGCAACTCCCGCTTTTCAGTAAGCCGCACGCGTGCCGTTTTGGCACCATTTTTGCGATAACTATTGCTGTCGGGGATTGTTGACTTTACAATAAACGCCGCCCCGTTACTTCGGGGGAGCACTGCCTCAACGGTCCCGCAGCCTTCACTGGGCGGCACCTCTGCGACCAGATTTCCTGGCACCTCTGCTACCGACCCCCAAAAAATACTCGCTATTCCCGCCAGCAAAGCCACAAGAACGACCTTCTGGAGAAACCTTCCAAAAGTATGGACCAGCGCCCACATTAAAATCAAAAGAATAGCCCCGTATTGAGGCTTTTCCATTGCGGCAATGGTCGCCATTAGTGTCAGTGCGGCGACCAGGGCAGGTTTCCCTGCCAGTGGACTTGCTAATTCTCGAAAAGAAGAAAAAAACGTCATCTTGTGTAATCCTGTGGGGCTTGTTTTTGTAACTTTTGGGCATGGCTCGGCATACTTTTTTTGCTCCTCTTTGTATAAGACGCTTTTTTGTTGCAAAAAAAGCCTGGCCCCTGTTCATTTTTTTCATCTTTCTTTTTTCCTTGGATGGTTGTTCCGAACCATCTGACCCGGAAAAGATCGTTTACCCTAGGGACGAAGACCTTTTTGCCATTTTTCCCAATGACCTGGCGCTGGGAGATTCCGTTGATGCTCATCTTTCTACGGGTATTATGATGGTTGTTCATCCAGGCGGGCATTATAAGCTTTCGTTCGGGGTTGATTCCACTCACGAGGCTCCGAAAATGCAATTATTCCGCGTTTACCCGACCCCAAATGGAAAGTATGGAATATCCAAAATAGAGACGCTAAAGCCACAAATCTCTGGCGGACGGTATGTCTTTTCCTTTGTTTGCGAGGAAAATCAGCGGTCTGAGTGGGTGCTCACTTTGGTTGAAGACGATGACTATTACAAGGGACGGACTCCTAATGTCCAATTTGAAGGAGATGGAATTTATTCCGACACGTTGTCCTTGAACCTGATATCGGTGGGGCTTATAGAGTCTATCGAAGGCGCTCCCTCTATGGATAGCCTTGCAAGACTTCTAGTTCGGGCGTTCAGGGAAAATTACTCGACCTTTGTTATTGATACCATTTATGTCAATCGGGCTGAAAATCACCCGACCCTTGGACAGAATTACCCATCGGATAAACATTGGCATGCAGGGGTTTCTTCACAGGATATGAGCTTGTCTGAACTGGGAAATTGGCCTGCAAAGGGCGTGGAATCTGCCTTGGATATAGTTCTTGTACATCGCATTGAAGAATTGAATGTCCTCGGCTTTGCAGGTCTCTTTGCCGCGAATCTCGTTGGGGGCATGGGTAGTACGGTGGTTGTTGGGAGCCACGCGCTGTCTGCTTCGGGAGAACGTCCCCTTGCCGCAGCGGAAATTGTAAAAATTGCAGTTCACGAAACGGGACATTTTTTTGGACTTCGCCACACCACATCCACCTGGGCTGATCTAGAAGGTTATCATGACCTGTCCATTTTGGAAGATGGCCTTGAGGACACCCCTTCTTGTCCTGAACTTTTGAGAAGCGGATTGTACAAGAAGGGCGAGTCCACGGGTGCACGGGACTATTATGTTCCGAACCGAGTGTATAAAATGATGGATGCCGCTGGCTATAGTATAGCGTTCAATCCGGATGATTGCCCAGATGGCTACCTGGTTATGTTTCCTGTGAGCTCGGAAAAGACAATGAAATCTTTTTCAGGTCAGCAGTTAAAGCTTCTAAAGCGAAACTTAATGCTTATTCCTCATTAACTTATCTATGCCGGGCCATTTCTATGGCTGCGGCTCGGTAATCTTCTTCGGATGTCCTGTCTGGGGTCCAGACCACAACCCTGTTCCTGCCAGCTTCCTTGCCTTCGTAAAGGGCTTTGTCGGCCATTTGAATGCTGCGGTCGGCACCGAGACGTCCGTCATATTTGGAAACGCCCAGCGTGATGGTGACATTGATGAGGTAGTCGGCATACTTGATGGACTGTTCCTCTACCTGTTCTCGGAACCTCTCTGCCACTATGGTGGCTCCATCCAGGTCTGTCTCGGGGAGCAGGACCAGAAATTCCTCGCCGCCGTACCTGCCCACGATGTCATAATTCCGCAAGAGTCCGCGTATGGTTTTGGCTACGGATTTCAGCACCTCGTCGCCACAGGAATGCCCGTAAGTATCGTTGATCTTCTTGAAATGGTCAATGTCGATAAAGACAAAACACAGGGGCTTGCGTGTCCTGGAAATGCGGCTAATCTCGTTTTCGATGCATTCGTGGATGCTTCGGCGGTTGGGAAGCTCCGTCAGTTCGTCGGTACGGGACATGATGCGCAGTTTCTTGTTGGCTTCTTCCAGTTCTTGCGTCCGTTCGTTGACCTCTTGTTCCAGGATCTCTCTATGGGACTGCAGTTCCTTGAACTGGCGTCTGACCGTACCGTACATTGTGTTGAAGGCTTTGGACAGCTGGCCCACCTCGTTATCGCGTCTACCGAACCTAATTTCGGGAACGTCAAGATCGCCGTTGGTAATCTTTTTCATGTGCCCGATCAGTTTATTCAGGGGCTTTCCTAAAATGAGGAACATCCATAACGAGATCAGGCAAGTGACAGCGCATGTGCCGATGAGGAACAACAAGCTGGACTCCTTGATGGCCGAAGCCATGTCCTCGATTTCTTTTCTGGGCTGCAGCGTAAGCAGGCCAAAATGGAAAAGATGGCTGTATTCATAGTTGACGAGGTATTCCTTGCCATTTTTGAGTTTGACAAAGGATGGCGTTGGAACCTCGTACCTTTGCGGGTCAAAGTGCTCGAAACCCAGGTCCGTGATTTTCAGTAGTTTCCGTCCCGTTTCCTTGAAACTGGGTAGGTACAGGATTTCGCCCTTTTCGGAGATGGCTATCACGAATCCGTTTTTTCCCACTTTGCAGTCGGCGAAGTATTTTTCTAGGCGGGTGAAAGAAAAGTTTGCAAGCAATACGCCATGGTTGATCCCGTCCTTGATGACTTCTGATGCAAAGATGCGGGTTGGCATGGAATGTTCGCTATCAATGCACCAGGGACCAAAGTAGGAATTGTGCTTGGGTATCTTTGCGATGTCGATATGGAGATGGACTTCTTCATCGGCGAAATCATTTTCCCTTTCGCAAATCATGTGATTTTCGTCGTCGTAGAGGTTGATGGTCTCGTCGTCGTAAAAAAGGGAAGCGATATTGTCGCTGTTCAGGTAGGTCCCGGCGATGGCGGAGTCCAGGCTCTGGATCTCGGCTGTGTGGGTGAGGAAGATAATTCGGTTTGCGAACAGACGGATTTCGTTATTGGCGGCAATGACCATTTGCCGTAGTTGGGCCCGGTTGTTGTCGCTGCTCCAATTGATCAGGGCGTTAATTTGGCCTCTGGCAAAGAAGAAGATACTGATGGTGGCAATCAACACCGTGGAGAGAATCAAGAGCAAAAGGCTCTTGAAAATGGTGCTTTGGGAAAATTTTACGGCTCTTGCTTCTCTCATGTCGTTGTCCATTGAATTTAATAAAATGACGGAAACCGTAGTGTGTGGGCGGTGCGGGAAATCGCTGCCGTTAATTTTACGCAAAAAGTGCGTAAAATCAAAGTGTGTGAGCCTTATCAAAAAAATAAGTTCTTTTTAGCAAGTATAGCCAAATCTCAACCCTTTTAGTTATATTTTTCGTCGTAATACGATAAACTCAATCCTTAAGGAGTAAAAAACAATGAAAAAAGGTATTGTTACCCTTCTCTGCGCAGGCATGATCGTTCTTTCCGGCTGCTATGGCAAGAACGCTTGCTTCAACAAGCTTCACGACTGGAACGGAACCCTTGGTGACAAGTGGATCAACTCCATCGTTCACTTCATCCTGTTCTGGATTCCGGTGTACGGCATCTGCTTGTTCCTCGTGGACGGTCTCGTGCTGAACACTGTGGAATTCTGGACTGGTTCCAACCCCCTCGCTTCTGGCGACTCCTACTTCGAGAAGGATGACCAGGGCAACTCCATCGCCGCTGTCAAGAATGCTGACGGTACTCTCTCTGTGGAAGTTACCGCTGCTAACGGCGAAAAGGCCAACCTCACTCTCCAGCGCGACGAAAACGTTGTCCGCGCTCTTGACGCTGAAGGCAACCTGGTTGCTCAGTACGAAATCGAAAAGTAATTCTACTACTTGAGATTACAATGAAGGGCTTCGGTTTTCACCGAGGCCCTTTGCTTGTTACTTCTTGATACTTGCGCGGCGGAGTCTGTCGTTCAGCGCCATGCCGAGCCCTGCATCCGGGATGGGGTCTACCAGAATCAAGTCGTATTCAGGCTTGTCCAGTTCGTGCATCAGGGCGTAGAGTTTGGCGGTGGCCTCCACCAGGTCGCCCGTTTTGGATAAATTAACGGTTTCGGGGACAACCCCTTCCGTATTCCCGAAGGCGATTCTCGCTGTGCGGGGCGGTAGCTGAAAGTCTTTTGTTATTGGCCCATAATATAGGGGCACCTGCGGCCTGTAGTGGGTATCGCACTGCCCTGGTGCCGTCATGGGCTTGCCCGGCTTGGAGCTGGAAATGCCAAGCTTGACCGTGCCGAGAACTTTCTCCACCATTTCTGCGGTAATCGCTCCGGGTCTTAAAATGGTGGGAATCTCTCCCAGCAGGGAAACAATGGCGCTTTCTACGCCTACTTGGCAGGGGCCTCCGTCTACAATGCCTGCAATGCGGTCGCTCAGTTGTTCGGCTACATGCATGGCCGTAGTGGGGCTCACATGCTTGAATAGGTTGGCGCTGGGGGCTGCGAGAGGCAGGCCCGACTTCTTGATAATCTCTTGGGCCACGGGGTGCGATGGAAAGCGCACCGCTACCGATGGCAGTCCGCTGGTACACAAGTCCGGGATGCAGTCCTTCTTGGGGAGCACCAACGTCATGGGACCCGGCCAGTAGGCCTCGGCCAATTGGTACGCCGCATCGGGAATGTCCTGGGCCACGTCCTGCAATTGGGCGATGTCGGCAATATGGACGATCAGGGGGTCGAAGGTGGGGCGTTCCTTGGCCGCAAAAATCTTGGCCAGGGCATCGGGGTTGTAGGCGTTGCCCGCAAGGCCATAAACGGTTTCTGTAGGTATGGCAACAACCTGCCCGTCTTGTAACAGACGGGCAGCGTCGTCAACACTTGTCCATGGAGGGTAGGGCACGGCTTATTCCGCAGCGGGCGCGGACTGTTCTTCGTCCTTGCGGCCGAAGGCGAAAACCTGGTCGCAGGCGGAGTTGAACCGCTTCCACACCTTGTCGGATTCGCTACGGGGAACAGCGCCCACTTCTTTCCAGAGGCGGCGCAGATGCTTCACCTTGTTCATAGCTCCACCGACGGTCTGTTCGTTCAGGTCCGTCAGCAGGTCTTCGGCCTGTTCGCAGAGCAGGATTTTCTTCTGAAGGTTATTCTGCCTTGCCTGTTCTTGAATGTCAAGCTGGTCGCGCCGGCGGGTAAAGAAGTCGTCGCAGGTTTCGCGGAAGCTCTTCTGCAGTTCGGACTCTTCCATGCCGCAAGATCCCAGCTCGCGCCATTCCTTTTGCAGGTCGCGGACGGCGTCTGCCAGCTGGTTACTGCCGGCACTTTCGGCAAACTGCTTCACCTTCTCGATCATTTCCTGCTTCTTGGCCTTGATGTCGGCGATTTGCTTCTTGACTTCTTCGTTCACCTGGGAATACTTGTCCATAAACTGGTTGACGAAGTTCCCGAAGCGGCCGTTGATGGTCTCGATGGCTTCTTTGGGCACCATGCCGATTTCTTTCCATTCGGCTTCCAGTGCCTTTACCGTATCTACCAGTTCCTGGGTGATGTTCTCCAGGTTCAGGGCTTCCAGCTTGGCGCAGAGGTCTTCTTTCTTTTTAAGATTTTCCTGCTTGGAGGCGTCCATCTCTTCGAAATGTCCGCGCTTCTTCTCGAAGAAGGAATCGCAGGCGGTACGGAAGCGTGCCCAGATTTCCTCGGACTTGCTCTTGGGAACAGGACCGATGGACTTCCAGGATTCCTGCAGCTGCTTGAGCTTGCCGGAGGTGGCGTTCCAGTCGGTGGATTCCTTCAGGGCTTCGGCTTCTTCGCAGAGCTTGAGCTTGCGTTCGTAGTTGTCTTCGCGGGTCTTGTCCTCTTGCTTCAGGATTTCCTTGTGCTTGGCGTAGAAATCGCTGGTGACTTTCTTGAAACGGTCCATGAGGGCTGCGAGGCTTTCTTTGGGCACCATGCCGATGTTCTTCCAGGACTCCTGGATTTCTTGCATGGTCTTGAACTTGTCCTTCCAGAAAATCTCGGCGTTTGCCAAAAGCTCTTCTGCCTTTTGGCAAAGGGCTTCCTTTTCTTCCAGGTTCTTTTGCCTCTGGGCAAGGCGCTCCTCGATAAAGGGGGCGCAGTTTTCCTTGATCTTTTCAAACAGACCCTGGAACTTGTCTTTGAACTCGGCAAACTTGGTGGGCGAAATAGGCCCGATGTTTTTCCACTTGGTGGAAAGATTCTTGAACTTGTCCAAGACATCCTGGCTGCCCGGCTCCTTGGCCAGAAGTTCCAGTTCTTCGAGGATAGATGCCCTGTCGTTCTCGTTGTGCCAGGACTGCCACTGACGCATTTCCTGGAACCGTTCCGTGGCGGCCTTGTATTCCAACCAGAGGTCATGATACTTGAACTTCTGGTCGCCGACGATATCCTTCCATTCCTGGTAGGAGTTTCTGAGCTTGATGCTCAGTTCCTTGAAATCCTCGTTTTCATCGAAAGCCTTGACGCGTTCAATGATGGCCTTGAGCTTTTCGGAATTCTTTTCAAACCGTTCTTGAGCCGAAGCATTGAAAGCGGCAATCTTTTCGCCCAGCTTGCTGCGCAGGGCGTTGTACTCCTGCAGTTCCGGGTCGTCGCCCTCCAGCAAGGGGAGCTTTTCCCATTCCCGAACGATTCCGTGCAGGTGCTTTGAGGTGGTCTCGACGACATCGGTGTCAGCCAGGGCTTGCAGCTGGTCTAGCAGTTCACGTCGGCTAGATTCCTTGGCTTCGGTAGATGCGTCTTCTTCGGTGGAGGTTTCTTTCTTCTTGAGATCCTGAACCTTGAAGAATACTTGGTTGAACTTGCGGATGGCATCCGGCGTCATTTTGGACTTGTTTTCGTTCCATTCGCCTATGATCTGGTCAACGCGTTCCGCACTTTCCTGGACCTTGTTCTCGTTAACCAGGCTTTCCAGTTCTGCAAAGGTTTCCATCAGATGGGCGACCAGGGCCTGCTTTTCGGCTTCGGCCTTTTCGGCAGCAATGCGGGCTGCATCGGCTTCGTCACAGAACTTGTTGAAGCTTGCGTATATTCCGTCCAGGGTGGCCTGGGCCGGACCCATGCCGAGTCTACCGGCTTCTTTCATCAGTTCTTCGAACTGGCCCTTAACAGAAATGGGATCCTTTTGGGCTGCCAGGTGGTGTGCCTGCTGGATAAGGGCTTCCCGCTTGCTCATGAGCAGCATCTGTTCGCGCTTTCCGCCATCGGCGGCATCTTGCATGGCCTTGATCTTGTCAGTGGCGACCTTACGGACTGATGTGTGCTTGGAAGACTTCGCTACATCTTGCAACAGGGACTCCGAAGAAAGCTTATTGACCGCTTCCATGGCGACCTTCTCTATGGCGTCCTTGGTGGCCGCTATTGCGAGCAGGTTAGCTTTGCTGATCTGTTTCACCAACTCCAGTCGGAGTTCCGAGGAGGGCAGGTTCTTGATCAGGTCTTCGGCATAGCGGGTGTCTTTCAGTTCGCTAATGAAACGCAGGGCTTCGGGGGAGGCTGCACGGAGTTCCTTGAGCTTACGGACAATTTCCTCGAAATAACGGGACTCGGCCAGTCGGCGGACATGGGCGTCTTTGTCGTTCTTTGAAATCTGCGCGAGGGCGGAAATGACCGTTAGCTTTTTGACGGCTGCGGTTCGTACACTTGCGTCTTCATCGTACAGGGCGATTCTTTCAAAGGTGTCCTGATTGGAAGGTCCCATTTCCTCGACAGCTTCGATTCGGCGATCGGGGTTGGAATTCTGCCATTTCGGTTTAAATGCATCCAGTAAGCTCATAATATCTCCAAGGGTAAAAAGGCCTTTTACGGCCTGTCCTTGTAATTTACATAAAAACATTTAGATATGTATATGTTTTTTTAAGAAAATGCGTTTTTGTGGTTATAATTAGGTCACTAACCCCTCTTTTTAAGCTAAAAACGGCGTTTTTAAGGGGGAATCTGAAAAAAACGGGGAAAGGGTGTTCCCTGGCCACTCATTTTTCTATCTTTTGCCCCGTGAATTTTGTAAAGACCACTATACACTTTCAGAATTCCTCGCGGTCCGTGACCCTCCACGTGCCGTCCTTGGTGTTCCATGGACTTCCTTTCTTGAAGTTCCTGTTGGTGGTGGGCTTTTTGCTTTTCCTTGCCCAGTTTACGGCGACTACCGTCTATCGTGGCTTTTTGAACCACGTTTTGGATGACCGTGCCGAGCTGGACCGAGACCTGTCCCAGATTCAGGGAACCCTGGATTACCTGAACCGCACCTCTGCGGATTTCCTGGGTGATGAACAGCGGCTTCATTCCAAGTACGGCCTGCCCCTGCCCGACGAAGAGGAGAGAAGTTTGGGTACTGGCGGCTCCGTAGAGCCCAGGTCCAAGCTGCTTATGGAGACCTCTCCGGTGTTCGAGAAGATGGCGAACCTGAAGGATGAGGCGAACCGTCTGCATGGCAAGCTGGACAATAACAGTGGTGCATTCAGTGACCTGACGGACTACATCAAACAGAAACAATCCGCATGGCGCTTTGTGCCTTCCATTTCCCCGACCCAGGGCCGCTATGCCTCTTCTTTTGGACCTCGCATTCACCCGGTTACGGGTGAGGTTGGAAAAATGCATTATGGCGTAGATATCGCCAATGACCGCTGGACGCCGATCTTTGCCGCCGCCGATGGGGTAGTGGATGTGGCCCAGATGAGCTCCACCTTTGGAAATTTCGTGACCATCAATCATGGCAACGGTATCGTGACCCGCTACGGTCATATGCAGATGTCCTTGGTTAATCCGGGGCAGTTTGTCCGTCGCTACCAGATTATCGGTTATATGGGAAATACCGGCCGTTCTGTTGGCCCCCACCTCCACTACGAGGTCTGGGTGAACAACGTGGCCGTGAATCCTCTTGCCTATATGCTCCCTGGCGACTACGCCGTGGATTGAGCACCCCTGACCTGTTCCGCAAGGTGGCACCCTTCGGGGTAGCAGTAAGGGAAAGCCCTTAGGGGTTTATCTTGAAATACATCTTGTTCTTTTCCTCCCTGGTGGCGGCTTGTCCCCAGTTTGTGGAAATATTTCCGGACCCGACAGAAGTGGCGGACCAGCAGGGGGAGTTCGTGGAAATCCGTATGGATTCTTCCTTTATGGCGGAATCCTTGTTTGTTTCCCTGGATGGAAAGCCTCCCCTTCGGTTTGCCTACCCGCGGGAAGACCGTATGGTCCTTTCTCATGAAAGAGCCGTGTGTCCTGAGAAAGATGGTATAGCCTGTGGTGACTTGGGTGGGTATGCGCTTCCCAATTCCAGGGAGTCCATCTGGAAATTACAAACGGGTTTCTGTTCAGATTCCGTCAACCTGGACAAGCCTAAACCGGGAAAATCGTTCCAGCGTAAAGGTTATGGGGATCAATGGTTTCTGGATGAGCCGACCCCGGGGTATGGTAATCCCCTTTATGAATTGGATCTGGACGATTGTGGCATATCTCGGGTAGAATACGAGCCCAGGGACGACCACTGGTGGGTGTCCGGCAGGCTTTCGGGTTGCAAGGAATCCTGGCTGCATTACCGGTATAGGGATTTGTTTCGTCCAGATGGCAATAAGGTGGATTCACTGCGCATCAAGGAATTCTTTTCTTTTGCTGTTCCGGTCAAGGGGCCTGTTTGGTTGCATCTGCACGTGCCAGACGATGAGATTTCTGTCAATAATAGCTTGGATACCCTCTTGGCGGGGGCGGGCAATTCGCCACTGATAGTTACGGAAATACACCATTGCCCAGAGGAACCCATGCCGGAGTGGGTAGAAATTTACAATGCATCGCAGGTGCGGCTTCCTTTGTCAAAAATCAAGCACTGTAGTCGAGGAACTTTCTTTGGCGGTGAGGCTGATTCGATTGACCCCTATGAAAGTGTACTTGTATCTAGGGATACACTGTCTTTGCGGGAGCAACTTGTATATCGTGATGTGACCTTAATTCAGGCTTCTATAGGATATCTGAACAATACGGCAGGTTCTTTTCCCCTTTGTTTTGGGGAGGCGGTTGTGGATAGTATCAGTTGGGACAAATTTACGGTGGACTGCCCTTTTGGTTTCAATCCCAAGACGGGAATGGCCGAGAATACGCCAGGATTTCAGGGCAAAAAATCTGAAAAATATGCTCAGGAACCGTTTTTGTACAAGCTGTCGTCTAGGATATTGCGTAAAAGGGGTGAGCCTTTGCGAGTGAGGGTGGAATGTGACCGGGAGGTTGTGCTGTGCCTATTGGACAGTGCTGGTCAGGTGGTGTGGAAGCAGAAAGCGCCCGCAATGTCTAATACCTGGTGGAATGTCCCTGTGCAGGAATATCTGGGAGTGGGCGCGGCCTATATCAAGATGTCGGTGGGTTCTTTTGAAAAGGTGGTGGGAATTGTCGTGCGTCCATAGACTTTCGGTAGTGCTTTTGTTCTCGGGGCTTGCCTTTGCCATGGATTCCCCTGTGCCCTTTGTAAAAAAGGTTGCGGCACAGTCTGCAGGGCTTCCGGGGTGGTATTCCAGTCCGGCAAGGCGGGGAATACCGTCCTTTGGTCTTTCTTACTGGAGTGTTCCCGAGGTATCCGATGAATGGGTGGCGAGTGCCGCGGGGGAGTGGGGGGATTCTCGCTACCGTATGGCGTTCTTCTACTATTACAGCGAGATGGACAGTCTCTTCAGTGAACATTACGGAGAGCTGAACGCCGCCTATGGCCATGGCCCTGCGGTTTTGGGGGCCGGTTATGGAACGTTGCTGGGCTTGATTCCCGGTGACGCGCGTTGGGTTCGGCATCGGCTGAAGTTGGGTGTCGGGCTGCAATGGGGATCCCTCTACGGTGGGGTCTGGACTATGGGCTTTACTGATGAAAAGTGGATTAATAGGGGTAGTGTTTCTTGGACTCCGACAGGGGTGTTTTCCTTGTCGGTGGAGTCGGATGGTAAATCCGTGGGCCTAGGCCATGATTTTTTCTTCAAGTATGGGAATCTATCCTGCTTCTACGTTTTTCCGTGCTTCTGTGTGGGGATAGAGCTGGTCTTGAACTTCAAGTTGCTGGAATGGGGCGGTACTCGTGGGTTTGGCAACGGAAATCTTGGATGGAATGGATTGTGGGTTCGAAAAAAAATGTATTTTCAATGATATGACTGCGATTCCCAAAATAGGAAGTATTGACTGGGCTTTGGCCTCGGCCGCCATAGCGGTTCTGTTTGTTGTGGTTTGTATAGTGTGTGTTATGCTACTTAGGGATAGCCGTAAAAAGCAGAGATTCTATAGGCGCTTCGGTAAGAATGTTGGTGAGGGGCTTGTGGTGTTGTCTCAACACCTGGAGTATTTGTATAGCCTGCCTCTTTTTGCAGAAGAGCCTCTTTTGGAACTGCTGGTTCAGGGACAGAGCTTCCAGGATCTGCTTGATCCGAAGGATTGGAGTCGTATGCGGCTCTTTTTTATGGAAACCGAAAAGCACCGGGATATCCCCTTCCTTTTTTCCGTGAAACAAGATGATATGACTGTCTTGTGGTATGAGCTGCGGTGCTTTATCCACCGGGTTTCCCTGGCAGAATTCCATTATGTGTGCTTTCTCAAGAATATCACCAGGGAACAGGAAAGTCGTAGGGAACGGAAGATTTTGCAGAACAACCTGGACTTGATGCAGAAGACTACCGGGGCTTTTTTGTGGAGCATGGATGTAGAGAAAAGGTTAGTGAAATTCTTGACCCCCATAATGGATGAGGATTTTCTGATATTGCCCCAATCCAGTGGTGGTGTGGAACTGGCGTCCATTATATTCGAAGAAGATGTGGTCCTTCTGGAAAAACTGATGAACCGTTACATTCGCGAATACAGGGCAGACAAGAGTGTCGTTGAAAAGAACAGGGTGTATCCGCCGGTAAGAATACGTCTTTTCAACAAAAATGGAGACTTGGTCTGGTTTAACCTCCGGGGAATTATTTCTTATGATGAAGAGGGAAATCTAGTGTTCCAAGGGGTGGCGAATCGGTTAGATTTGATGCTGGATAACTTTATTTTTGACCCCGACCAAAACGAGAATGCTCTGTTCTCGGCGGCTATGTCCCTGCCTGACTTGCGAGTGTTCTGGGTAGACCGTGATTATAGGATTCTTGGGGCCAACCAGTGCTTTGCCAATGCTTTTAGAATACAGGACTTGTCTTCTATACAGGGAAAGACTCTGAATAGTGTGGTAGATTCCAAGCCATTGCTGTATTTCAGCAAGGTTCTGTCGGAAGTTTTTGAAACGGGACGTCGCGTGTCCTGGATATCGGAGGGCGATAAGCTGGATGTGCCTATGATATTTAACGTGGTTCCGATGAAGGTAGAAACGGGCGTCGTTCAGCAAGCCCTGTGTGTTTATATAAGAATCGTTCCTAAAAACAAAGAGGTATAAGATGAAAAAGATGTTTGGATTTGTGTTCTGCGCAGCATTGGTTGTTGCGGGCTGTAACGAAACGCCTAAGCAAGAGGCTGTTGTGGAGCAGAAGGCTCCCGCTACGGTAGCGGCTGTTGCTCCCGCAAGCCCAGCCCCGGCTGCTGAAGCAGCTCCGGTGGCGGAAACCCCTAAGGCGACTATTACGAACGTTGATTGGGATAAGGCTTTGGAGATGAGCAAGGCGGGCGCAATGCTTATCGATGTGCGTACCCCTGCCGAAGTGGCTGAAGGCATGGCTCCTGGAGCAATCAACATTCCTCTGCAAGAAATCCAGCAGCGTTTGGCGGAATTTCCCAAGGACAAGGACCTGCTGATTTACTGCCGTAGCGGAAAGCGCAGCATGGCCGCCTCCAATTTCTTGATTGAAAATGGATACGAGAAGGTGTTCAACGTGGTGGGCGGATTCCTGGCCTTCCCGAAGCAGTAGTGCATGAATTTCCTTCAACTCGCACTTGAAGAATCCTTCTTCGCGATAGGCGTTAGCCGCCCCAATCCGGCGGTAGGTGCGGTTGTAGTGAAAGACGGCTTGGTGGTGGGTAGGGGGCGTACGCAGAGCCCCGGGAACGCCCATGCCGAAGTCATGGCTCTGCGTGACGCGGGCGAGTGCGCCCGCGGCGCGGCCATATACGTGACCCTGGAACCCTGCTGCCATTATGGCCGCACGCCCCCCTGCACAAAGGCCATCATCGAGGCAGGAATCTCCGAAGTCTATTACGCTCATGCAGACCCGAATCCACAGGTCCGTGGAAAGAGCCGTGGCATTCTGGAGGCCGCTGGCATCAAGGTTTATGAGGGTAAGGATGCCTGCTTGCGGGCCCATGCCGAAAGTGGCTGGAACGACAGTTGCTCTGCCGAAGGCTGCATGACGCTCGCTCCGGACGAATCGGAAAACGACGGCTCTGTGGTCTTCGCTGAAATAGAAAGGTTCTTTGAAGCTTACAATTATTTTGTACGCAATAAGAGGACGTTTGTTGAAGTAAAAGTTGCCGTTTCTGAAAACGGCTTCATGGGAATGCTGGATAACCGAGGCGTTCCCGCCCCCCTGCGCATTACAGGGCAGGGGGCTGCCTGCTGGAATCATGAACTGCGGGCCATGAGCGACGCCATTCTGGTGGGGGCGGGAACGCTCCTGGCCGACAACCCCTCTCTGGATGTCCGCTACGCACATGGCAACAGCCCTGTAAAAGTTTTGTGGGCTGGACATCACGAGTTTACGGAATCAGAAATTTCGAAATTGAAGTTCTTTTTGCACGGAAAGGGTGCTGATAAGGTGGATACCGCTGCACCTCTTGTTTTCACTTGCGTAGAGCAGCCCGCTATCAAAAGTGAAGCAATCCTTTTAAGTGGCAATACTTTTGAAGAAAACTGGACGCAAATGCTGGATGAGCTTTCTCGCCGGGGAATGCACCGCCTAATGGTGGAACCCGGTGCGCATTTGTCCGCAAAGATTTTCAACGATTCGGTTGCTCAGGGAGAAAAGACCGCACCCTTGTGGAACCGCCTGGACTTGTGGAAATCCACCGATCCTTCTGTAGAAAGGCCTGTTGCTCAGGATGGTTGCGAAGGCCTGCCGTTCCCCGGCTTGCCTGATTCCGCCGTCGCCAAGGAATCGGCTATGATTGGCCCCGACATATTGACGGTATATTACCCGGGATAAATTTTTTTTCTGATAGTCGTCAAGAATTGTTGCTTTCTTGATGTGTTTTTAGTATATTATGGATAAAGGAACCGACTTGACTGGTTGCCGCCTGGCCCTAGGCCAGTTTTCTATATGGTATAACAAAAGAGGAATCATGGCTCGCGAAATACGAGAGACCCCGATTTTGTTCGGCGAGGATGCTCGCCGGTTTTTAGCCCGTATGGAAGAACGGCACCCGGAACCTCCGGAAGTTCGTGCCCAGCGCCTGCGGGATTACGAATTTATGAAAAAGGCCTACGAACTTGGCATGGCTGAGAAGCGTGCCCGTGAAGCGGCCAACGGAGGTATCGACCCGTGCTTTCGGCAGGTCTAATAGAAAATTATCCCCTGAAATTTGTTCGGCTAGACCCGACAAATGCCGTTAAAAGTTTTAACTGTGACGACAGGGATTTGAACGATTTTATCCTTAATCATGCTGCTGCGTTTCAGAAGTATTTGATTGCGGTGACGTATGCTTGTGTCGATGTTGATGACGCGAGTAAGGTTTATGCCTATTGTAGCCTTGCAAACGATAAGGTCGCTGTTACCGATTTCAAGGATAGGGCAGAATTCAACCGTTTCCGCAAGAAACAAGGCTTTCCTAACGAAAAACGTCTAAAAAGTTATCCTGCGGTCAAACTGTGCAGATTAGGGGTGGATGTAACAGCTAAAAGCCGACGAATTGGAACGACCATCTTGAACTACATCAAGTCTATGTTCATTATTGAGAACAAGACGGGATGTCGTTTCTTGACGGTGGATGCCTATTTAGAGGCTGTCCCGTTCTACGTGAAGAACGGTTTTCGCTTCATGACGCAGGACGATAACGACCCTCACACGAGGCTGATGTATTTCGACCTGATGGACTTGGTGTCTTAATCCGGAAAGCGAAATGGGAAATTAAGCCCACAAATCAAAATGTATGCAAAAGTTTACAATTAAGGTTGGGTAAAGAGTATATATTAAGAAAAAAGTTTACAATGTGGGGGTAAATATGCGTTGGTTCCTGTGGTTCACGCTGGCAGCATTTCTTTTCTTGGCTGCTTGCTCCGATTCAAGCAGCGCCAATGACTCTGAACAGGTTGCGACCGATGGCGTTTACCCTACGGAAGATGACCTGCCAAACTGCACTTCTAAATTGGAGGGGGATTCGGCGTATGTAGAGGAAGATGATGCCTTCTATGTGTGCTCTGGAAAGTCGTGGAATTTGGTCGCAGAATCTTCATCTTCGGTTGAAACAAAAAAAGAGGGACTTTCCAGTGAAAAGGAAACTTCTTCAAGCAGTGTCGACAAGATAGAAAGCGCCTCTAGCAGTTCTATTGAAGAGGACTCCGAAGCCGTAGCCACGTCTATAGAAGGCGTGAATGGCTATATGCAGAAAGGGCCGTTTTTGAGCGGATCCAAGGTTAGGGTACTGGAGTTAGAAAGCGGTCGTACCTTGAGACAAACGGGCCGCAACTTTGAAACGGTCATCCAGACAGATGACGGCAAGTTTGCTTTGAATGCGCAAACCATGGTAAGCCAGTACATTGAGCTCCATGCCGAAGGGTTCTACCGCAACGAGGTGACGGGAACGGAATCCGAAGCCCCTATATCCCTATATGCCATTACCGATGTGAGTAAGCGCGATCACGGCTTGGTGAATATCAATTTGCTTACTCACCTGGAATACCAGCGTGTGGTCTACCTAGTCAAAGAAAAGAAGATGAGAGTGGCGGCTGCCAAGGATTCGGCGCAAAAAGAAGTCCTTGCCATGCTTGGCATTACGAACAACAAGGGCTTCGGTAGTTCCGAGGATTTGAATGTTGTGGGTTCTACGGATGCCGATGGTGCACTGCTTGCCTTTTCTGTCTTGTTCCAGGGAAATCGCACCGAAGCTCAGTTGACCTCGCTGTTGCAGGGCGTAGTCAGCGACTTGAAAGAAGATGGCAAATGGGATGATGAAGAAACGAAGACGAAGATAGCGGACTGGGCGGAAGCTCAAGACCTTGGAGGAAGACTGACTACAATCCGGGGACATGTGGCTGACTGGAAACTGGGTTCTGTTCCCAATTTTGAGAAGTATGTCCGAAACTTCTGGTATTCCAGTTATGGTCTGGGTGAATGCACTACGTCCGATAAATGGAAAATTGTAAAGAACAAGAATACGAAAAGTGAAAATAAGGATGTTTACTTTATATGTGAGGATAATGCTTGGCGGGTTGTTTCGGATATTGAAAGGGATACCTACGATTACGAGAATAATAGACCGTGGGGTGCGGGGGACGCAGGTGAGATTAGGAACGGCTCTCTATCGAATACGGCTTATGTTTATGCAGACGGATGGCGAGAGGCAACGCCTTTTGAAAAAGATACCTACGATTATGAGAACAACAGGCCTTGGAGTGCTGGTGAACGATGGGAGCGTAGGAAGGGTTCTATTACGGGGGATGAATACCTATACTACGATAATGGGTGGCTGAAAGCAGGATATTATTCCGACGGGCTTTGCTTTGCAGGTGATATGTGGGGTGGATGTTATGAAACTCAATTAATTATGGACTTTGGTGATGAATCCCAGAGTAGTTATTGGTGGACTTCGAAGCATGATTATGGGGCTGACGTTAGTTGGCCTGTTTTCAAGGGTGATGGATACTCAGATGAGTCTTGGTCTTCGGTTGTCAATTATTGCGGTGGAATTTGTGGAGAGATTTGGCTACAAGGGTTTGGTATAGGAGACCCTACATTCTTCACGTTGGGCTTTAATCTTTTTGCTGATGAACGTGCGACAGATGTTTCTTCTTGGGAAGGTCTTTGTGTTGTTTACTCTTCTGATGAGGAAATGTCACTTGAATTGAGCCAAGGCTTCGGAATAGATATTTCAATACGTTATGCGCTTCCCGCTGTATCTCTTCCTTCTGGCATTAATGTAATAAAGGATTTCGCCTGGTCCGAATTTAGAATGCCTAAGTGGGCCATCGGTCAGGTCACAGAAATAAGTGGAGAAGACGCTGCTAAGCGTTTGGTTTCTATTCAGATTAACTTAATGAATCAAGGGGAGAGTTTTTTACGTAATCAATTCAATATCAAGGCCATCGGCCGTAAGGGTACCTGCCAAGCCCAACCTTAATATTTGCAGCGAGCTTAACGCCTTTTATACCCTCATTCCCTAGCCCTTAGCCCCTAGCTCAGCGCCCCTTTTTCTATATTTGCCCCCGTATGTTTACAGGTATCATTCAAGCAACGGGTGAGATTGTTTCCCTTGTGCCCCGCGGGGACGCCCTTTCCATGGTGCTCCGGGCCCCTGGCTTTTTCAAGAACTGCAAGCTGGGCGACAGCGTGGCAAACGATGGCGTATGTCTTTCGGTAGAATCCTGCACCGCAGATGAGGCTACTTTCTGCCTGATGCACCAGACGGTAGAAAACACCGCCTTTAAGCAGGCCGCCCCCGGTAAGCTGGTGAACCTGGAACTGCCCTGCAGGGCGGACAGCTTTATGGGCGGGCACTTTGTGATGGGCCACGTGGACTGTATTACCGAGGTTATTCAGGTTGTGCCCCGGGAGACCGGCGTAGAGGTGGACCTGAAGATGCCAGCCGACCTTAAGCGCTACATTATCCGCCGTGGCTCCATTTCCCTGAACGGCATCAGCCTAACGGTGGCCGAAAAGTTCGAGGAATCCATCCGGGTGTGCATCATTCCGGAAACCTTGGCCCGAACCAACCTCCGCAACTGGGTGGCAGGAACCGTGGTGAATGTAGAAGTGGATATGCTGGGCAAGTATATCGAGAATTATCTGAAGGAACGTGACCTTGCTTAATACAATTGAAGAGGCCATAGAGGATTTCAGGAACGGCAAGTTCCTTATCGTGGTGGACGACGAAGACCGCGAGAACGAGGGCGATTTTGTTATCGCCGCCGAGAAGATTACGCCCGAGAAGGTGAACTTCATGCTTCACGAGGGTAGGGGTGTGCTGTGCGCTCCGCTGCCAATCTCCCGCTGCCACGAACTGAATCTGACCCGCCAGACGGCGGAGAACACCTCCATGCTGG
>JAEEGL010322310.1_pt1 | contig 18705 bp, 12 predicted proteins | sample 9134231 | NCBI WGS metagenome assembly JAEEGL01 (sample SAMN16246548, study PRJNA631951) | gut metagenome | biome: gut microbiome; feature: rumen; material: fiber-attached | host: Bos | place: Iran: Karaj | collected 2018-10 | reverse complement strand
GGATGCTCCCCTCGAAGAGCCACGTGTCCTGCAGCACCATCCCGAAGTGCCGCCGCAGCTCGTGGCGCGTCATGTCGCGCGAGTCGAGGCCGTCGACGCGGATTTCGCCGCCGCCGATTTCGTAGAACCGCATCAGCAGGTTGACGAGCGTGGTCTTGCCCGCGCCGGTGGGGCCGACGATGGCGACCTTTTGCCCCGGCTCCACGCGGATGTTGACGTCGGTCATCAGCGGCTTGTCCGGCGCGTAGCCGAACCGCACGTGGCGGAACTCCACGGCGCCGTCGCACGCCGCGGGGACCTTGCCTTCGGCGGGGTCCGGGACTTCCTCTTCGGCGTCGAGCAGGTCGAAGATGCGCCCGCACGCCGCGAGGGCCGCCGAGAGCTGCCCCGACATCTGCGCCACCACGGTGAACGGCTGCTGGATGATCGAAATGTACTGCAGCGCCGCCTGCACCTCGCCGATGGCGATGCGCCCCCGCAGCACGAACAGGCACCCCAGGAGCGCCGCGACCGCGTAGCCGAGCTTGTTGACCAGCAGCGACAGCGGCATGACCGTCCCCGCGAAGCTCTCCGCCTTGCGCGCCGCCCCGTGAAGCTGCCCGTTGAGGCGGTCGAACCGCTCCACGGCCTTGCGCTGCTGGTTGAAGGACGACACCACGTCCTGCCCGCCGAACGTCTCCTCGACGTAGCCGTTCACCGCCCCCAGCAGGTTCTGCTGGGCCGCGAAATTCTTCGCCCCGACCTTCATGACGGGCCCCGTGGCGAGGAGCGTCCCCGGAATCATCGCCAGCGCGACGAGCGTCAGCCAGGGGCTGGTCGCGGACAGCATCGCCAGCGCCCCGAGCAGCGTGATGGCGGACGTGACGACCGGATAGAAGTTCTTGCCCAGCATCGTGTTGACGGCGTCCACGTCGTTCGTGACGACGGAGAGGATTTCGCCGTTCGCGCGGGTGTCGTAGTAGTCGAGCTTCATGCGGTGCATCTTGGCGTCGATGTCGCGGCGGAGGTCCCTGACCATGTTCGAGGCCACCCGCGCCAGCAGGCGGTTGGCGATGGCACAGAACGCGAACGACAGCGCGCACATGGCCGTCAGCAGCAGCACGTGCCCCACGACGCTCGTCAGCTTCCCGACCGGCACGTGGTGCCAGAAGCTCCACGCCCAGACGGTGGACGGGTCGGGCGAGCCGTCGGCCAGCTCCCGCACCGTCCACGCCTGGTCCCGGATGCCGGCGGTCAGGATCGTGGTGATGTGGCCGAGCAGCTGCGGCGCGAGGATCGTCAGCAGCGTCCCGAGCAACGCCGTCAGCACGGCGAACCCGAACGCCCACTTGTAGGGCCCCAGATAGGAAAACAGGCGCTTGAAAACGGGGGATTTCATTGTTTGACCTCCGAGAGGAATACAAAAGTGTGGAAATGTGGAAATGTTGCCAATGACCAACGGCCAATACCCAATAGTTTATTGCTCATTTGCAAAATCGGTCCTTTCATCGTCATCCATGCGCCAGGATTTTCCCCGCGAGCCATGCAATCAAACGGTAGGCGAAGTACGCAAGACAGCAGAGGGAAACCGCCACCATCCCCCGGCCCAACCACCGCATCCCCCGGCTTTCCGCGAAGGGTTTTCCTTTTTCCCGGCCTTCGGCCGAGGCTTTCGCAAGCAATTCCGCGAACTCGCCGACGGTTTTCATCTTGGCAATGCCGGCGGTTTCCTCGTCGGTCAACTTGCCAAACCGGGTTTCGCAACGGTACAGGAACTGCACAAACCCAAAATCGTTGATGGAATCGCCCTCGACAAACTCCAGGACGGGCGGCAGGGCATCGTCGGAGCGCAGGAAGCCGAACAGCTTGCCGCGCTCCGGCAGCATCGCATCCTCTTCGTAATGCTGTTTGCACACCGCCGCGACGGGAGCGGCCTTTTCGTCCGGCGCGAATCCCTTGTCCGCCCGCAGTTGCAGTTGGGCGAGGGCTATCGTCTGCCTTCGGCGCCAAACCCGGTATGCGCGGGGCTGCCAAATCCAGAAAGCGCTTCCGACGTGCACAAGCGGCGCGATTTCCTTCGCCTTCGTTTTGCGATCCAGTTCGAGCAATGCTGCCAGGTCTTCTCTCATGGGAAACGCCTTTCCGGGTTTTCGCGGGCAAGAATGAGGTCGCCCATTTCGTGGCAACGGCGATGGAGAGTGGCGTTGTCGGGGCGGGCGGGTTGCGGGGGGTAGAGGGAGAGGAAGAGCATCCTGCCTCTGGCGCAGAGGGCTTCCTTGGCGCGGGAGGGGTGCCAGCGGTCGGGGAAGCCTTCGGGCGCGAGGACGACGAACGAGCCGCCCGCCTTGAAGATGGCGTTTCCGCAGGCCTTTTCGCACGGGCTGAGGAAAGTGCCCACGCCCGCGCCGCCGGGCCCGATGCGCGCGGCGCGGGCGACGGCTTCGCGCCACTCGGGGCCGTCCGCGGCCCACGACCGCGAACACCGGAACGGCTCCAGCACGGGCAGTTCCAGCAGCGCCGGGTTGCCGTATGCGAACCACTCGCGCCCCGCGAACGGGAGCTTGCCCAGTCGGGTGAAAAAGCGTCGGTTTTCGCGCCGGAGCCAGGCGCGGCGGGGGTTGTCGCGGATGTAGCGGGTGAAGGCCGCCAACTGCCCCTTCTTCATCACGATCCAGTCGTGCCAGTCGCGCTCGAAAACGGGCGGCCCGGCGACCGCCCGGCCAGACGGCGATGGGGCGGAAGCATCGCCGTTTTGCTGGGCGGCCGCCGGGCCGCCCACCGTCTTCCAAAACGCCTCCCCGAGCGCCTTGACGAGCTGCACCACCAACGTGCCCAGCGGAACGGGGTTGGGAACGGCCTCGATTTTGAGCAACAGGTGCAGGTGGTCGGGCATGACGATGAAAGACTTGACGGGGGCAAGGCAACGCCACTTGTCCGAAAAACCGCGGATCACCTGCGCAAAAGCGCGGGTGACGGGGGTGGCCAGCAGCCAGCATTCGCGGCCTTCGGCATCGCACGGCGGCGGGGCTCCCGGCGGCGCGAGTTCGGAGAACTCCGCCACCCCCGCCCGCTTCTTCAGCGTCACCATGTAGAAGAGCGGCTTGGCGTAGTCGAAGCCGTCCAGGCGGTGGCTCATGCTACATGGCCTCCACAACACTGCAAGGTTGACATTGTTTCGTTCCGTTTGCTCATTTCCAATAGCAAAGAAAAGCGGCGGACATCAAAAACCATCCGGCGGCAAACAACGCAAAAGTTCGCACCGACCATTTCCATTTTCCGAACCCCGCCAAGACAACCGACAAAAACAAAACCGCCGCGGGGATGGCAACAGCCCAAATTCCGGAGTCTTTCGCGTGTCCAGGAACACAAGGCAACAGCCTTCCCGCATACGGTCCGGCGAACAACGCTTTCCAGCAAAGGAGCCTGCTTTCGTTTGCCGACATTTCCGCATGCAAGGGATGTTCGGCTGCAATGGCAAAACACAGGGCCATGTAGAGTGCGTATAGAGTCCAAAAGACGATCTTGACGACTTTCTTCACCATCCCTCCTGCATTGGAATTTGGCATTGGTTGTTTTCACATTTCCACATTTTCACATTCCCCCGGCGAGCTCCGCCGCGACCTCCTTTTCGCCGAGCTGGATTTCCGCGATTTCGCGGTAGAGTTTGCAGGTTTCGAGCAGCTCCCGGTGCGTGCCCATGCCCGCGACGGCGCCGTTTTCCAGCACCAGGATGCGGGTGGCGTCGCGGATGGTGTTCACGCGCTGGGCGACGACGATCATCGTGGCGCCGCCCATGCCCGCCTTGAGGTTCTGCCGCACCTGGCGGTCGGTTTTCATGTCCAGCGCGGAGAAACTGTCGTCGAAAACGCAGATTTCCGGCTTCTTCATGACGGCCCGGGCGATGGCGAGCCGCTGCCGCTGCCCGCCCGAGAAGTTGGTGCCGCCCTGCGCGACCGCCGCGTGGTAGGCGCCGTCCTTCTTCTCCACGAACTCGGCGGCGCAGGCGATGCGGCAGGCTTCCTTCCAAGCCGCCTCGTTCCCGGCGCCGTCCCCGAAATTGAGGTTTTCCGCGATTTCGCCGGTGAACAGCACGTTTTTCTGCGGCACGTAGCCGACGAGCCCCCGCAGCTCCTCCAGCTTGTAGTCGCGCACGTTCACGCCGTCCACCAGCACCTCGCCGAACAGCGTGTCGTAAAGCCGCGGAATCAGCTTCACGACGCTCGACTTGCCGCAGCCCGTCCGCCCGATGATCGCCGTCGTTTCGCCGGGCCCCGACGCGAAACTGATCCCCTTCACCACGGGTTCGTCCGCGCCCGGATAGGCGAACGTGACGTTCCGGAACTCCACCGTGCCGCGGGAGGTTTTCGGGGGCGTCGGCTTCTCCGGGTCGCGGATGGACGGCTCCGTCGCCAGCACCTCCCCGATGCGTTTCGCGCAGGCCCAGGCGTCCGGGAACAGGCTCACGACCTGGCTCATCATGATGATGGAGAGGAGGATCATCGTGATGTACTGCGTGGCCGCCACCAGCGCCCCGACGTCCATCCCGCCGTGCACCACCAGCGCGGTCCCCACCGCCATCGCCCCGATCGAGGCGAGCCCGAACAGCATGTTCACCGTCGGGAGCATCATCCCCGACACCGCGATCGCGCTGCGCGAAATCTTCGCGGTTTCCGCGTTCGTCGCGCCGAAGCGGGCCATCTCGTGCTCCTGGCGGTTGAACGCGCGGATGACGCGCACCCCCTCCAGCGTTTCGAGGAACAGCCGGTTGATGTCGTCGATCTTCTTGCGGAGCTTGATCGAATGCCGGCTCGCCCCGAAGATGATCGCCGCCGCCGCGACGGCCAGCACCGGCACCGCGACCGCGATCACCACCGCCACCCGCCCCGCGAACGCCACGGAGAGGATCAGCCCCGCCACCGCCGTGACCGGCGCGAGCAGCCCCAGCCCCAGCAGCTGCGTGAGGAACGTCTGGATCGTCGTGACGTCCGTCGTGTTGCGCGTGATGAGCGACGCCGTCCCAAACCGGTCGATTTCGGCGGCGGAAAAGCCCTGCACCCGGACGAACAGCTCCCGGCGGAGGTCGGCCGAGAACTTCGTCGTGACGGCGGCTGCGAGGCGGGCGGCGGCCACGCTCGTGCCGCAGCTGGCGGCGGCCAGCGCGACCATGGCGGCGGCGATGCCGGCGACCATCCCCGCGCTGCCGCTGCCCACCCCCTTGTCGATCATCACGCCGAGCAGCGACGGGATGCACATCTGCGCCACCGCCGCGACCACCAGGAAAGCCGCCACGGCCGCAATCTGCCGGACGTTCAAATGGATTCTCGATAAGATTTCACTCATTGTCTGCGTCTCCAAGGCAAGGCCGCCGCCGCGAGATCGTAATCAGCTGGCAACCTCGTCGCTGGCGTCCCTGCCTATGCCCGTTTCTCCATCGGCCTGCAAACAGATCGGCACCAATCCGTTCCATTTTTCAGCCTGAGATGCAGAAACGTTGCGTTCGTCCTATTCATCGCACGCCATCCCCCCACCTGTCAATCCCAATCCCAACGCACCGCGTGACTTGCGCCAAAGAGAACAACCGTCCAGAGTGGGGATGCGACACGCTGATCCGAGCGCGCGGACGCGCACAATTGCCCCGTCGCGCGTTTTTTCTCTTTTCAAGATTGACCCACCCCTTTCCCTTCCACTATATTTTCCTCCGACAAATTCCCATTGCTGATCACAAAGGAGCCCCCCGCATGAAACTTTCTGTCATTCTCGGCCTTATTCTCGCCGTACACGTCGCCGTTGCCGTCGTCGTGACCACCCCTGGTTGCGTCTCCGCGACCCCTCGCGGCACCGACACCCCCTCCACCGTCGTCCTCCCGCCGGAAATCCCCGTGATGCCCCCGACGGTCGAGACCGCGCCCGTCATCGCCGACCCCGTCACCCTGCCGCCCGTCGTCGAGCCCGTCGACATCCCCGAGAAGCCGGCCGCCGACAACATCTACGTCATCCAGAAGGGTGACTCCCTCTCCAAGATCGCGGTCCGCCACGGCGTCAAGACCGCCGAGTTGCAGGAGCTGAACAACATCGCCGATCCCAACAAGATCCGCGTCGGCCAGAAGATTGTCCTCCCCGCCCACGCCAAGCCGTCCGAGTCCAAGCCTGTCGCCGGGGCCGACAAGCCCGCCGCCAGCAGCAAGCCGGCCGCGACCGTCGCCGATGGCATCTACGTCGTCAAGTCCGGCGACGCCCTCTCCAAGATTGCCAAGGCCCACGGCGTGAAGATGGCCGACCTCATGGCCGCCAACAACATCACCGATGCCAACAAGATCCGCATCGGCCAGAAGCTCAAGATCCCCGTCGCCCCCGCCGCAGCAGCCGCTGCTCCTGCCAAGCCCGCCGAGCCCGTGCAGGCCGCCAAGCCCGCTGAAAAGGCCGAAAAGCCTGCCGAGGCGCCCGCCGCAGAAGTCGCGCCGGCCGCTCCCGTCGTCACCCCGCCGGCCGCCGACAGCTTCACGCCGCCCGCCGACGCCCTTGAGTACACCACCAACCCTGGCGACACCATCGACTCCCTGGCTGGCCTGTTCGGCACGACCGCCGACGAGCTCCGCCGCATCAACCACCTTGGCCCCAACGCCGAGGTCTCCGCCGGGCAGGTCATCATCATTCCGCCTTTCGGGAACTAAGGTTTCATCCCATCCTGATCGCCCGGGCCCCAACGCCCGGGCTTTTTTGCAACGGCCCCGCGTCCACCCCTTCCCCGCCCGCCAGCTCCCATGCGCCACCGCCCGCCCAATCTTTCCGCCTGGCTCATCATCATCGTCCTGCTGCTCTGCTTCTTCGGACTCGTGATGTTGCTGTCCATCTCCGGCCCGCACGGCGAGGTCAAGCATGACAGCTCCTTCTTCTTCGTCCTCCGCCAGGGCATGTTCCTGCTGGGGGGCTGCATCCTCTTCGTCATCGCCGCCCGCACCGACTACCGCTTCTGGTTCCGCTTTGTCTGGATCCTCTACGCCTTCACTCTCCTCCTGCTCATTCTCGTCTACATCAAACCCATCGGCCAGAACATCAACGGCTCCTCCCGCTGGATCCGCTTCCCGGGCATCCCCGTCCAGTTCCAGCCCTCCGAGCTGGCCAAGCTCTCCGCCCTGCTCTTCCTCGCGCACTGGTTCGGCGAGCGCCACACCTCCTGGCCAGGCTTCTTCAAGGGATTTGTCATGCCGGGCGCGGTCCTGGCGGTCATGCTCGTCCTCATCCTCGCCGAAGTCGACTTCGGCGCGACCCTCCTCATCGCGGCCTCCTCCGCCGCCATGTTCCTGGCGGCCGGGGCCCCCATCCTATGGCTGCTGCCCATCGTCGGTGCCGGCGCCGCAGGCATCGCGTTCCTCGTCTCCCAGCACCCCGAGCGCATGGGACGCATCATCGCCTTCCTCGACCCCGAAAAATATGCCTCCGGCGCCGCCTACCAGCTCATCAACGCCCTCTACGGCTTCGTCGCGGGCGGATTCTCCGGCCTCGGCCTCGGCCGCGGCCTCCAGAAGCAGCGCTACCTCCCCGAAGCCCACACCGACTTCATCTACGCCTGCATCGGCGAAGAGCTCGGGCTCCTCGCCACTCTCGCCATCATCGTCCTGTTCGTGCTCTTCCTGCTGGTCGGACTCCGCATCGCCGCGCGCTCCGCCGACCGCCGCGGACAGCTCCTCGGCTTTGGCATCACGACCCTCATCACCCTGCAAGCCCTCATCAACATCGGCGTCGTGACCGGCTGCCTGCCCACCAAGGGCCTCTCCCTCCCCTTCATCTCCTACGGCGGCTCCGGCCTCCTCGTCCTCCTCTTCATGGCCGGCCTCCTCTTCAACATCGCCAACCACCCCGACCCCGCCTCCGAAGACGCCTGAACCCGCCCTCCTCGTCCGTCCCCCTCAGACAGGTTCAGCGCGCGGCCGCTCCGGCGGCCGCCCTTCCATCTTCCGTTCCACTTTTGCCGCCCCCCCGTGCCAGCCGTCTTTCAGTCCCCTTCCCCGCCCATTTCTTCCTCCGAACCGTCATCCTTCGGTTCTTTTGCTTTTGCGAATACTCCGCTCTCCATGAGCAACCCCACCGGCCTCATTCCCTCCAGTGTCGTCCCCATCGGCACCGAATTCGTCCCGCACACCTTTTCATCGTCCGCGTTGCGCCCGCAAACTCTCGAAGGGCCCCACGAAGTGATCTCCAGGATGCCCTCGGGAATCTCCACCCAATCGTCCTCGCCCCGCAAGTCCACGCATTCGTCGCCAAGCCGGACGCGGTAAACCGTCGGAGTGAACGGAGGCTCCGTTTTCCGCTCGCTTTTCAGGGCGTAATTCCTGTCCGCCATCTCCTGCACCGAATACGGCGTGTCCCACATCGACCCCAGCGCCACCGCCTTCCCGGAAGGAAACGCCACCCGCCAACCTCCCAAGCTCCGAATGTTTCCCTTGTTCCGCTCCACCGCGAACGGCAATTCTTCCGGCCACTTGGGCACCGGCATCCACGGTGCTGGTGTCAGCTTCTCCGTTAGCCAATCATCCGCCTCCGCCACGAACGCCCCGTACGGCACGAACTTCCCGAGCAGCCGCCGCCCGTCCAGACTCTCCCCGATGGGAACCCCATCCTTGCTGGATTGTTCTTCCCCGTTCTCCAAAACGACCCACACGCCACTTGTGCCCCAACTCCTGACTTTCTCCGTCCCCTCGGGCAACCGGTACCACCGCCACCCGCCCTCCATGTCCACGGTTTCGGCCGCCGCGTCCACCCGGAACAAATCGCCAGCGCTGTCCATCAACGCATGCGTGCCGTCTTCGAGCGCATAGACCGCCAGTTGGGCATGGCCGCCCGTGTCCATGGCAATCCCGACGCGCTTCCCCGACGCGAACGCCACCCGCCGGAAATACTCCGCCGACATCGCGGGCGCCCGCTGGTATTCCACCTCGAACGGCACCACCCCGTTCTTCTCCTCCGCCCCCACCCACGGCGCCTCCCACCCCATCTTGTACGCGACGAACCCCGAAGAGAAGACCGCCACGGCCACTGCGAGGACGAACCCGACCGCCCCGACCAGCCCGAGCACCAGTTGCGCCGCCGCCCGCCCCCACGCCCGCTTCCACAGCGACCTCACGAACGCCGACACCAGCGCCAATCCCGAGAGCAGCAAAAGCACCCCGAAAACCAGCCCTGCAATATCCACCGCCTTCAGAAATCCGAACAACACCCCCGCCAAAAACCCCGCCGCCGACACCGCGCACGCCGCCAGCGCCCCGTACCACGTGTCGAACAAAAACTTTGCCACCTTATTCATGCCACTCCGCCCTTCCCTTCTTCGCCCGCCATCATTCATCTTTCCAACTCGACAAACCTCGCAGTCTTCGTGACTTCCGTCGCCACCACCCTCCCACACCCCTCTCCCCCCTGTCAACCCTTTTCCATCTCACATTTTTACCAGACAATTTGTAGTTGACACGCATTGCGGCCGACAATTCCATAAGGATTTTGCTCCCTCCGCGTCCCCCCTCTTCTCCCTCATCCGAGTCTGCCCGCCCGGGCGGTCACCGGGCCGACCGCTCCTCCTCCCCCAGCGCTCTCCTCACGCGGATCACCCGGCTCATCGGTGCGTACTCGAACAGCAGCAGCGTGCACCAGCGGGGGAGGCTCGGAGGTTCCTCGGTCAGAGGAAACAGCTCCTTCAGCATCTCCGCGAAGGCCGCCGCGCCGCCCGGATGGGCCGCCGCCGTCCGCACGTCGCAGGCCAGATTCACCCGCCGCGCCAGGAACTTCAGCACGCATCCGAAAAACAGCGCCAGACTGAAAAACACGATCACGACCAGCGGAATCGCCTCCGGCGCCGCCAAGGTCCCCCACCCCATCCGTGCCGAGATTCCGTCCGCCAGCCACGCTCCGGCGGCGCACGCCGCCGACATCAGAACCAGCTCGACAACCCGCAGAAACCGCCGCGCGCGCCAGTCCGCCGCCTCCCGTAGCAGCAGCGCCAGCCGCGCCGACGGCGTCAGCGCCATCCACCACGTGCGCGCCACCACGAAGACATGCCCCGCATCGGCCCCCTTCCCCCCGCTTCGCACCAGTCGCACCGCCCGCTGCGAATCGTCGTCCCCGGAATCCAGCTCGACGCCGTCGATTTTCAGCCCGCCCCTGCCGAATCCCTTCCCCAAAACATGTTTCCATACTATGGAAACCTGTTTCCCAGCCGCATTTTCGCCGTTTCCCGTCTCCATCCGGGCGACGCCCGCCCGCAGCGACGCCAGAAATTCCTCGTCCTCCACCTTCTGCCGATGCCGCGCGGGCCTGAACAACCCCACCACGTCACTCTCCAGAATCGCCCACATCCCGACCATCGCCACCCACCAGCCCGGTCCCAGGAACCGACGCAGCACGTGCACGAGCGTCAGTCCCGCCGTCACCACCAGCACCTCGGTGCCCAGCACCCACAGATAGCCGCCCACGAACCCGCCCAGCGTCAGCGGCTCATCCTCCTCGCCGCCCTCCCCGCCCCGCAACCGTTCCCGCACGCACGCGAGCGCATACGTCAGCGGAAACAGCAAAATCTCATACGTCAGCACCGCCAGCGCGGCCTGTCCCATGTACGCCCACGGCGCCCAGCCACCGCCCGGGAACTTCGCCCTCAGCGCCCCCGCCAGCTGCTCGTCCAGCCCCGACGCCCAGAACAGCGCCGCCAGTCCGATCCAGAGCCCGTGCCGCAGGATCAGCGTCCCCGCCTCGAAGCGCGCCTCGCCCTCCAGCTGCCGCCGCCGCACGGCCGGGCAATACCCCTCCAGCCACTCCTCCGCATCCATGCCCGCGCTCACCGTCCCTGCCCGCTAGCGCCGATCCGCCCCAAACCTACCGCAGGTCGCCCAGATTCAGCGTCTCCAGTAGCCGCGACAGGTCCTCCGCGTCGAAGAACTCGATCACCATCCGACCCATCTCATGCCGTCCGTCCGCCAGCACCCGGGAGCCCACCAGCTGGACCTTCGTGCCCAGCGCCTGCTGGATCTTCTCCTCCAGGAAACGCAGCTGACGCGCGTTCGCGCCATCCGCGTCCGGCGCGGCGTCCGGCTTCTTTTCCGCGACATCCGTCGTGGGCTTCTTCCGGCTGCCGGCCACCAACGCCTCCAGCGCGCGGACGCTCAGCCCCTGCTTGATGACCCGCTCCGCCAGCTTCTCCCGAAGCGGTTCCGGCACGCCCAGCAGCACCTTCGCATGGCCGGAGCTCAGGCGGCTTTCGACGATGGCCTGCTTGATGGCGTCCGACAGCTCCAGAAGCCGCAGCGCGTTCGACACCGACGGCCGGGCCTTCCCCACGCGCCGCGCCACCTCGTCCTGCGAACCGAAGCGCGCCAGCAGAAAGCTGTATCCCTTCGCCTCTTCGATCGGGTTCAGGTTCTGCCGCTGGATGTTCTCGATGAGCGCCAGCTCCATCACCTCGTCATCCGTGGCCTCCTGCACAAGCGCCGGAATCTCCTTCAGCCCCGCGGCCTCCGCCGCCCGCAGACGGCGTTCCCCCGCGATCAGCTCATACCCCTCCCCCACCACCCGCAGCAGCACCGGCTGCAAAATGCCCCGCTCGCGGATCGACGCCGACAGCTCCTCCAGCTCTTCCTGCCCGAAATGCTGACGCGGCTGCCACGGACACTTCGAAATCGCCTTGATCGCCACCAGCTGCACGTTCCGCAGCCCCGGCACATCCTTCTGCACGGCGGGCTCATGCTTGTCCGCGACCTTTTCCGGTGCGGATTCCTGACGCGCCGACGCCTCCTTCGCCGCCTCCGGCTTCCGGGCCGCCTTCTGCGGCTCCTTCTTCGCGCCTTTTACAGATTTTGCATCCGCGCGCCGGGCCGGCACCTCCGGTGCCGCCTCCGCGCTCACGCCGCCCGCGATCAGATCATCCAGCCCCCGTCCCAGACCCTTGAATTTGTTCGTAGCCATAACGCCCTCCATTCTCCACGCCTCCCCCCCCACAATCAAGCCCTAATCCGCCTCCACCTCCAAACACGCTTCCATACAATGGAACACTGTTTCGCCCCCTCCCGCCCCCCTCTCTCTTTCCCCGTTTGATTGCCTGCCTCCGCCCCCTCATCCCCCCATACCGGTTCTGCGGGCGGCCGCTCCGTCGGCCACCACTTCCCCCGCCATTGTTTTGCCGGGCGCCCTCCGTGCCGCCCCTCTTTCATTCCCCTTCCACACCCATTTCTCCGCCCGCACCGTCCCCCGTCGGCTCCTCTTTCGGCTCTCCCGCCCGCTCGAACTTCCTGTCCCCCGACACCCGCCCCACCAGCCGCATCCCCTCCATCGTCGCGCCCACCGGCACCGAATTCGTCCCCTTCACCACGTTTCCGTTTTCGTCCAGCCCTTCGACACAGCGCCTGCTGCCGTCCCGCGACCAGCTCGCCCCCTTGTACTCCCGGAGCCCCTCGGGCCACTCCACCCACGCCCCGAAAACCATCTGGTCCAAGCGCTCGTCCCCCGGACGGATGCGGCATGTGTGTTCATCCTCTTCCTGCAGCGCGAAATTCCCGTCCGTCATCTCGTGCAGCGTGGCCGTCATGCGGTGCAACCGCATCGGCACCGTCTTTCCGGAAGCGAACGCCAGCTGCCATTCCTCTTTGCCCCACAGTCCCCGCTCCTTCCGCCATTCCAGCGCGAACGGCAGCTCCTCCGGCCACCCCGGGAGCGTCTCCCACGGCACCTCCGCCAGCCAGTCGTCGTCGTCCGTCGCCGCCTCGAACCTCCCATACGGGACAAATTTCCCGAGCATCCGCCGCCCGTCCAGCGTCTCTCCGAAAGGCACTCTCTCTTCCAGCCACTTCTCCTCCCCGCCTTCCAGCCTGACCTCCACGCCGCGGCTAAACCCCCGCATGATGATGTCCAACGTCCCGTCCGGAAGCCGGAACCACTTCCGCCCCTCCCCCGCGTCCACGGTTTCGTTCGCCACGTCCACCCGGAACAAATTCCCCGCGCGGTCCATCAACGCATACGAGCCGTCTCCGAGCGCGTAGACCGTCAAATCGGCCAACCCGCCCGTGTCCATGGCAATCCCGACCCGCTTTCCCGACGCGAACGCCACCCGCCGGTCGAACTCCGCCAGAAACGGATGCGCCACCCGGTATTCCACCTCGAATGGCACCACCCCGTTCTTCTCCGGCTCGATCCACTTTCCCCGCCACCCCAGCGCCAACGCAACCCCGGCCGAAGCGAAGAACGTCGCGATCAACGCCATCACGAACCCGACCGCCCCGACCACGCCAATCCCCAGCTGCGCCGCCGCCCGCCCCCACGCCCTTTTCCACAACGACCGCACGAACGCCGCCACCAGCGTCAGCCCCGAGAGCAACAAAAGCACCCCGAAAAACAGCTGCACAATCTGCCCCGCCGTCCAAACCCCGAACAGCGTCCCCGCCAGCACCCCCGCCGCCGACACCGCGCACGCCGCCACCGCCCCGTACCACGTGTCAAACAAAAACCTCGCGACCTTCTTCATTCCGCTCCGCCCTTTCCTTCTTCGCCCGCCATCATCCATCTTTCCATCCCGCCGGAGCTCACGCTCTTCGTGACACCCGCTACGGCCATCCTCCCACACCCCTCTCCCCCCTGTCAAACCCTTTTCCCCTCACACGCTTATCCCGATTTTTGTCGGGATGATTTATCCCAACAATGCGAGGATGTGCCCACATTTACCAGACAATTAGCTGTTGACAAAACAACACCCACACGCACCATTTCCTCTCCAAACACGCTTCCATACAATGGAAACATGTTTTCCCGCCCTCTCAAAACACACTTCCATTGTATGGAAAGCAGTTTCTGGCGCCCGGAAAACGAGGATAAGGCGAATTACGCAATTCTGGAGCCGTTTTCGGGCCCGACCGCCGGGCTGGCCATGCCGGAGGTGCGGCTGCCAGCCGCGCTATCCAACTTGAATTTGTGGCGCAACAAGAGGTCGCCCCATTCTTGCGGCCACACTAGCCGTCACGTCGGCAAGCAGGTCCTGTCCCTCGTGCCCCCAAGCATCCGCGATGGGTTTTGCTACGTCGAATCAGGGATTCGCGGCTTCGCCGGCCTCGGGTGCGGCCGGCGGCGGCTGCGCCTTCGACCGTTCCAGTTCGCGGGCGATGGCCGCCTGCGCCTCCGCGGCGCTGGCGGTGAAGGAGCGCACGGATTCGAGAAGCTCGTCGGTCGAGCCGTCGGGCTCGGGTGCCGTCCCTTCGGCCTCGGCCTTCAGGCGCGCCTTGACCTTCGCGAGAATCTTCGGCGAGTACTCATACGGGCCGATGCCGCCGTTCGGGGCCTCATCCGCATAGATGGTCCGCAGCTGGCGCGCATGGTTCAGCTCGCCCCAGATCTGCCGCGACGCCGTGATGGCGCGGTAGCGCACCCAGGCGCTCTCCGCCTCGCGGCGCGCCTTCTCGGCCTCTTTCGGGTCGGTGGCCTTCGCCGCCCGCTCGTCGGCCAGCATCGCGCGGCCGCGGATCCCGGCCAGATACTGGTCGTTGCGCTGGATTCCGCGCCGCCAGTCCTTCTGCTGCTCCAGGAAGTCCTTGAGTCCGTTCGCCAGATAGAACTTCGTGAACTTGTCGGCAAACTGCTCCTTCGTGGCCTGCCCCACCTTGTAGAGGTCCAGCTGCTGCCCCCACGAAACCGAGGTGTTGCCGCCCAGCGCGAAGTTGATGTTCCCGTACACCCCCTCCAGATGCGGCTCGAACGCCTGGAGGAGCTCGGGAATCTTCGCTCCCTTGATCGACGGAATCCAGCCGATGCAGCGGTTCAGCTCTTCGTTGCCCTTCTGCGAGGCCAGGAACAGCAGGAAGTCCAGCGCCACCTCAGGATGCTTCGAGGTCCGCGTCACGCCGAACTGGAAGCCGACGCCGGGCGACTCGTAGACGCGCCCCTCGACCACGCCGCCGTAGACCGGGTCGTCCGACGCCGGCAGCGGGAAGTCCATCACGCCGATATCGAACTGTCCCTCCGCCTGCTCCACGAGGGAGCCCGCGTCCCAGGTCCCGGTGGTCATGAACACCGCGCGCTGCTGGGCGAACAGGAACACGGCCTCGTCGCGCCCCAGCCCGGTGTAGCCGGTCTGGAAGTGGTCCGTGACCTCGCGGATCATCGTCAGCCAGCGGTCCAGCGGCGGATAGGTGAAGTCCAGCATCCCGGTCTTGAACGCGATGTACATCTCGTCGTTGCCCACGAAACCGTCGCGGTTGAAGTCCGCCCTGCGCATGCACCCGTAGGTCACGGGCGAGAACATCATCGGGTCCCACTGCGCAAAGTGGTAGGCGCTGCCCGCGATGGCGATGTAGGGCTTGCCGGCGTCGTTCGTGCACTGCTCGATCTGGTCGCAGACCTTCAGGAACTCGCGGTAGTCCAGCGGCGCCTCGTCCAGCCCGGTCAGCTTCTTCAGCAGGGTCTTGTTGTAGAAGATGCGCGTGCCGAACAGCGTCAGCGGCACGCTCATGTACTCCTGCATTTCCGCCACGTAGGCCGTCTTCATGCCGTCCTTGTACGTCTGGCGCAGCGGCACGCCCTGGAGCTCCGTGCCCTGGTTGTACGGGTTCGGCGCGTAGACGTGGCGCGTCAGCGGCTCGAAGTAGCGGTTGTAGTAGCTCAGCCAGATGTTGCCCGCCAGCTGGCCGCCCACCTGCAGGAGGTCCGGCGCCGTGCCGCCCATCAGCTGCGTGCTCACCCACTGCCCGTAGGTGCTCTCCGGGATCGCGTCCTGGATGATCCGCACGTTCGGATGCTGCTCCCGGTACCGGGCCGCCATCTCGTTGATGCCATCCCGCACCCCCCCCTCCAGCTGCCAGTGGCCCAGCCGGATGACGATCTCGCCCGGCGGCGACTGCGTGGCCCGGAACGTGGCAATCTTCCACGCCGACCACAAGAACACGCACGCCACCACCAGCAGCGCGAAATACGTGTAGACAAATCCGAAGAAAGCCTTGATGGCGCTCCATACCTTTTTCATTCCGCCACCTCCTTCTCATCCGTCGATTCCGCAGGTTCGGCCGGCTCGGCTGGTTCCGCCGACTCTGCTGGGGCCGCCGGGGCCGCCTCCGCGGCCGCCGACTCCTCCGCAAGTTCCGCCCGAAGCTTCGCCTCCATCGCATCCATCCGCGCAAGGGCCACCTTGCAGCCATGCACCCGCAAATCGTTCGGATAGGTGTCGATCAGCGCCTGGTAGTAGCGGCGCGCCTTCGCGAAATCGCCCACGTCGAACTCCGCGATCGTCGCCAGGTTCCAGAACGCCCACGCATATTCCACCGACGGATCGTTCGGGTCCGTCTCCGTGTGCTTGAACGACTCCTCCTCAGCCGCCAGCCGCTTCTCCTGCTCGTTCAGATTCACGTACGCCACCGTCAGCAGCGACCACGCCGGGCTCACGAACTCCTTCTGCTCATGCGCGATGAACTCCAGCAGGTTCGACTCCGCCACGCGAGACGACGCCGGCGTCAGATCCGACAGCCGGATGCCCTCCACATACAGGAACGCCTCCTTCGCCGCCAGATGCCCCGGATAGTCCCGCATGATCTCCTCGAAGCCAGCGATCACCGCCGGATAGTCCGGCTCCTGCCCCACCGGGACCAGATGCTTCTGACGCACCAGCGCCAGCTTCGTCCACGGCACCACGTCCGCCTCAGGCGCCTTGGCCAGCACCTCGTTGAAAAGCTGCGTCGCCTTGACCGGATCCTCGCCGGGACGCTGCAGGTCCCAGGTGATTCCCAGGCCGTACGTCGCCATCGCCCAGTCCGAGCTGCCCACCTCCGCCGCCTCGCGGGCCGCCTCGAACGCCCGGATCGCGTCATGGAACTCATTCAGCCGGTACTTCGTCCAGCCCTCCTGCACCAGTTCCGTCGCCGACATCTCCTCCAAGCCCCCTCCCTGCCGGGAGCAGGCCAGTCCCGAGAACGCCAGAACGCCCGCCACGGCCACCGAGCAAGCCCCTGTCACCACCTGTCGCATCATCATATTCAGCATCCTTCCGCCAACGTGTCCTTCCATCCTACCTCCCCCCTCCTCCCCTCGCAAGCCCATTCTCCCCACCCCCATCCTGCGTATTACCTGTTAATTTGCTCTTGACATCAAATGATACAGCGACAGGCCTCCCCGCCACCATCCGAAACTTGACCCGCCCACGCTGCTCGCTACAATGCGTCCCGGCGCACGGCATCTGCCCGCCGCCGCACAACATCCCCCACCCTCACCACCACAGCGAACCAGAAAACCACCACCATGAAAATCCTGCTCCAGCGTGTCTCCGAGGCTTCTGTCAGCATCGACGGCGAAACTGTTGGCCAGGTCGGACGCGGCTACATGGCCCTTGTCGGCTGCCGCCAGGACGACCTGCCCGAGGATGCCGACCGTCTCGCCCTGCGCACCGCCGCGCTCCGCCTCTTCCCCGATGACGCGGGACACATGAACCGCTCGCTCCAGGACATCAACGGCGCGGTCCTCGCCATCTCCCAGTTCACCCTCTACGCCGACACCCATAAAGGCAACCGCCCCTCCTTCGTCGCCGCAGGCGATCCAGCCGCCGCCCGCATCCTCTACGATCGCTACGTAGCCGACCTCCGCACGCTTCTCGGCCCTGAGCGGGTCGCCACCGGACGATTTGGAGCCGACATGCAGGTGGCCCTCGTCAACGACGGCCCCGTCACCATTGAGCTCCTCTCCGAGGCCGCCCGCCGTCCCGAAGGGACAGCTCCCCTGCCCCGGCCCCAGCTGCCAAAGCCACACATCGAACTCATCCGCGTCACCACGCCTGAACTCCTCGCCCGCGTCCGGGCCATCGCCGAAGCCGCCTGGCCCCCCACCTACGCAGGAATCATCCCGCCCGAGCAGATTCCCTACATGATTTCGCGGATGTACTCCGCCGATGCCGTCGCCGCAGCTGCCGCCGCCCATACCCTTTACTTCCTCGTTCTCGCCGATGGCGCCGATGCGGGGCTCCTCTCCTACGACGAAACCCCGCGCGAGGACGGAGCTTGCGAGCTCCACAAGATTTACACCCTTCCCCAGTACTGGGGCCGCGGCATTGGGAATGATTTGCTCCTGCGGGCAATTGACGCCGCCCGGCACGCCGGGGCTTCCTCCATCTGGCTCCGCGTCAACAAAAACAACAAGCGCGCCCTGAAGGCCTATCGTCGTGCAGGTCTCTCCCAATGGCGTTCCATCTGCACCGACATCGGCGAAGGCTTCCTCATGGACGATTACGTCTACGGCCTTGCCCTCCGTCCCGACGCCCCTCCCCCTAACCTCCCCACCTCCGTCCACTTCCATTAGCCCCCCTTCCCCTCGCCTTCCTCCTTCTCCCCTCCAATCGTTTCCGTCCCATTTTTTCTCTTGCACTCCCGCACCCTTTTGGATAAACAAATCCTATCGGTCGTCGCTCTCTCCGACCGCCCCGACAAAACGCGAAATCCGAAAGGGAAAACCATGAAATCCGCAATTCTCCGCCAGCTGACCGGCCTCGTCCTCCTGACGCTCCTCGCTCCGTGGATGCCCAGACTCGCCCGCAACGCCTCCGCCCAGGATTCGACCCTCCGAGTCTGGACATCCGCCTCCGGTCAGCAGATCGAGGCCGCCTACCAGTCCTACGACGGCCGTTTCGTCATCCTGCGCCTCCCCGATGGCCGCACCCTCGGCATCCCCCCGGCCAAGCTCTCCGCCGACGATCGCCAATACCTCTCCACCATCCTTCCCGCCACCGCCCGC
>JAEEGL011077970.1_pt1 | contig 18706 bp, 17 predicted proteins | sample 9134231 | NCBI WGS metagenome assembly JAEEGL01 (sample SAMN16246548, study PRJNA631951) | gut metagenome | biome: gut microbiome; feature: rumen; material: fiber-attached | host: Bos | place: Iran: Karaj | collected 2018-10 | reverse complement strand
TTACGGTTCTGGTTATTGCTGAAAATGCCGTAGGAAGACCTGATGTTTCTGCCTTATACTTAACCTTCCTAGAGACTTCGGAAAAAGAATTAGGAAGTCCAGATGTGTTCGGTTTGTATTTGACGCTTCCGTCTGCTTCTGTTTCACCTTTTCCTGGCTTGCCTTGCGACATATCTGACTTATAATGAATGTGGCCCTGTTTGTCAAGTTCAACTTCAACAACCTTGCCGTTTTCAATTTCGCAAGTGTAATGAATTTCTCCGTGTTCATCCCTGTACGCACTAACGGTTTTTTCAACACCATTATAGTCAGCTGTGAATTTTATAGTTGCATTTGGAGCATCTTTTAGCATTTTTTCAATACGGCTTTGATCAACCTCTGCCGTGACAGTGATGACACCATCGTAGTCTGCCAACGCAGCATTAACCTCGGATACATCTGTTTCTGGGGTTATTTCTGGGTGCGTACTTGATATAGAGTTGAGGATGTCTTGCTGCAGTTGTTTTTCATTTGATATATCAGCAAGTATTTTCACCCTCTCTTTTCCTGTCGCGCCCTGAAGATCTTTTTCGAGCTTTTCAATATTCGACTTCGTTGTTTCATATATTACTGGTACTTTCACTCCAGATTTATCGAAGCCAAACTGGTGCTCAGCCGTTTGAATATATGTGTTTTGAGCAGCGATAGTTGCAGCCCAATCTTCTTTATTGCCAGTGTATTCGGCTGTACTCTTTAGCTGATCGATTTCGGCCTGTATTGTAGCTAAGTCATATTCGAATTTGATATGAATAACTTGTTCTTCTGTGAGGCTTGATAGGTCTTCTTCGAATCCAGCGTATTCTTTGTCAAATCCCTTGATTAAGCTGTCGAGCCTATCCCTTGTATTTTGGTTGTCTGTCGAATCTCTTAGCTCTTTTAATTTTGATAATGAGTCAGTATAGTCATTGAGAAGCTTTCCAGACATTGTAATGTTGCTGAAATCATAACCATATGCTTCAAGAGAATGCAACATTGTTTCAACAGCACCAACACTTATTCCAAATTGATCTGCTGCTTCAGCAGTTGTCTTGAACTTAGTATCAATATCCCAAAGGCCCATTTCGTCAGTACGGACATCAAACAAACCTTTTTTCTGGAAATCTTTGACAAAGTTTTCCATTGACCTTGTTTCGTTGTCGCCAAACCACCTGTCGGCAGTCTTCATTACGCTTTGGAATGCCTTCTGATATTCATCCGCTGCATAACCACCAGCATCAGCAGCAGCCTTTGCCGCCTTTGCAAGATTCTTTGGGCTAAGGAATTGAGCCATAGTTTGAAAATCATCAGTTCCTGTTTTACCCTCTTTGAGCATCTCTTTGGCTGTCTTATAAGCGGATTGAACCGTATTCCAGTCCTGATCTTGGTTTGGAGTTTCAGCAGCGGTCTCTATATCTTTAACGCTCTTTCTGAAATTTCCAGTAGAGTCGCTTGCTTTTTCAGCAGCGCCAGAAATACTATTTAAGTAATCTTGTAATTGTCTAATATTATCTATGCCTAAATCTTTTGTGGTTAAACCAAGGCTGCTTAAAGCATTTCCCAAAGCCTCCGTGCTCTTAGCACTCTTCTTTAAGAATTTCTCTATCTGCTTTCCGCTTTTTGTGCTAAAGAAAGATTGCAGGTTGTCAAGAACTTTTTCTTCCTTAGACATATCCATTTGACGGAAGCTCTTGAGCAATCCTTTCGCGCGTTTTGTATAGTTTTGCGCAAACTCCGAATCGCTTTCTGAGAGTATTTCGGCTTCTTGCGAAACCACTTCCATATAATCTGCTGTTATGGCAGATGTTTCAGCGATGCTATCGTTGAGCTTGTCTCGCTCCTTGCGCATCTTTTTAAGTTCTTTTACAGTATAATGATCGCTATTGCTTTCTATTTCTTTGTTTAGTTCTTTGTATTCTTTCTTCTGTTTCTTGAGCTCTGCAAGACTAGCTTTTGCGAGACCAAGATTTGTTGTATCTTGCTCATCGTGCTCTCTAATGTCAGGCATGAATTTGGCGCCTTCTTTTTTCGAGAGCTCAACAGTTGTAACATCATGGAGGTAATCCCAAAAAGCGACTGCGGTTCCTACAATTTTTCCGCGCTTGTCAGTTTCTTGTTTTTTAAGTTTTTCCCAGTACGATTGTTCAACTTTAGCTGCGGATTCTGTTTGCATAATAGCAGTATCTTTTTGAGCGTCTGTTATTTGTTTTTGTAACTTAAAAGATGCTTCGAGTTCTTCGTTTGCTCTTGATATCTTTCCCAGTTCAGCTTGATCTACAAGCGTAATTCCTTTATCGCTGCTATTTATTTTATCTATAACCTGATCTACTTGATTTAGACCGCTTACATCAATATCGTATTTTGCAGCTATATCCTTTGCTTGAGATATTTGACTATTACGTTGACTTTCTATAGAGTCAAGCTCTTGCTTTGCATCTTTATACTCGTCTATAGCATCTTGTGCGCGTTTTTGATATCTCGACCAGCTGCTATTCACATAATCAAATGCTTTAAATGCTACAAAAGCAGCAGCAACGGCAGCTATTGCTGGAGCTAATGATTTCATCGTAGCAAGTAATGCTTTTCCGCCAGTTGCAGCACCTTCCATCGCACCGCCCGCTGACTCTGATGCCTCAGCAACATCTGACGCACCTTCAGCCACACCGCCACCAGACGAGCCCTTGCCTCCCAGAGCAGCTCTGAGAGATTGCCAGATCGGGAATGTTGTTATTCGTTTACCAGCTCCAGCGGCAGGGGACACAACGTCTGCTGCGCTTGTAGCTCCGTATAATAACGACATCAAGGCTGAAATACCACCCTTTTCATGTCCTAACTTGAATAGCTTAGCTAATCCGCCGGCAGCTGCAAGTGTGCCCAAAACGCCCATTTTATCTACTAAAGCGTTTAAGATTTTCAATACGGTATTTCCAGCGTCTACTACGCCCTTCAAAAATGACGAATCAAAAAATGTAGAAGAAAACTCCTGGAACGTAGCCTTTAATTGTCCTAAATGAGCTGCGGTTGTTTCCATATACATGTTGTTCGCTCTTGTGGAAACACCAACAGAGTTTATTGCGTCTGCATATGCGCCTTCAGCATCTTTGATATTCGTAATGGTAGACATGATACCAGAAAGCTGTCTAGTACCACCAAGGATTTCAGCAACTCTTGCCTTAGCTTCGTCACCATTAATGTTGTCCCAAACCGACGCCAGTTCAGTGAAGATTTCATACAAGTCTTTATACTCGTGCTCATTCTTCATAATATCGACGCCAGTCAGACCTTTAATTTCCTGCCTGTACTTTGAAAAACCTTCAGCAAGATCCGATGTGTCTTCGCCCATTTCCTGAAGCTCTGTCTTTGCCCCTCTGATACGAGCCGAGACAGTCTTCCACATCGTACCTGTTGTCTGGGCGTTTTGCAGAGATGCGTTTGTCGCAGCGAACAACGCAGCACTCTTTTCAAAATCTGTTCCTGATGCAGCAAGAGCAGCACCGCCGCGCTCGAACGCAGTCATTAATTCTTCTGCAGAAATAGCATACTTTTGACCTACGTTGACAAGTACGTCTGATACGTGTTCAGCATCGGTTGCCTGCATGCTGTAACCCTTGATAATTGATGTAATACCAGTTGTAGCAGATCCAACATCCGTATCTGCTACGTTTGACATAATTGTCGCGTACTTAGAAAGATTGGAGGCGTCTTTTAGATTGTATCCAAGACGAGAGAATGTTTCGATAGATCCTGCCACGTCCGTTATACTCTTGCCAAGCTCTTTTGCCTGTTTAACTGTCGTCTTGAAAAATGCACTCATCTCATGGTCTGATGCGCCGGTTACAATCTGGATGCGGTTCATGGCGCTCTCAACCTCAATTGACGCATTCGCCATTTCTTTCATTTCTCTGACAGCCGCATATATGATACGCGAAACACCAAAGTATTGGCCAAACTTTTGGAGCGAGTTTTTCATCCTTGTGCCAAAGGACGCCGTTGCTTCGCCAGCATTTCTAATTCCAATTTCGCATTCTCTCATTGTTGATTTGATTGCAGAAATTCTTTCATTATACTTTGCTTCGGTGAGCGTCCCTGCTTTCAGTTCAGATGATAAATTATGTATTGCATCTTGTTGCGATCTATACAAGTGATATAGATCTGATGACTTTCCATACTCAGCTTTTGTCCATCTTGAAGAATTCTTTTCATTTTGGGCAAGCAGAGTATTGATCTGCGATAATGAAGATGCATATTTTTTAGAACCAGCAACTATAGGCTTACTAGTCACCTCACTCATTGCCGCTTTAGTTCTTTGCGCTGATTGCGTTACTCTGTCAAAATCAGCGGCTATCCCTGAAATCGCAGTGTTTTTTCCAGCGCCTTTAATGTTTATATTTCCAAGTTCTTTTTGCAGTTCGCTTGTGTCGACTTGCAGTTTAAGCTTTGCCTTGGATTCTATTGCATTTAATTTGCTTAGTATTTGACTCTCTATATTACCAAAGCTACCGTCTAATTCTGCGCCTACAGTAATATTAAAATCGGCCATGCGGTTCTCACCATCCCTTCGTTAAATCATAAAGAAAAGGACTGGCTTATGCCAATCCTTAATCAAATCTATCACTTGTTAATTCTGCTGTCGCATTGTAGGCTGCTCCATACATTGAGTTGAACATGTCTACTGCATGCTCAGCAAAATATGTTGGAGGTCTGTGCGTTAAACTGTCTATAACCATTCCGTGCCATTCGCCCCTAACGACACCGCCTGCGATGTAGCCATTATTGAATAGCGCAGCCATATCCATCACGCTTCCATACCTCCCGGGATCGAGTGACGGCCTGCTCTGCTGATCGACCGAAACGCCAACTTCAAACCTTATCGTATCTCCGGTTCGGCCAACTTCTGACACCGAACCTTTACTAGCGCTGCCAATGGCTGCAATTGCACCGCCAGTTAAACCACTTGATGAAATTGCATTATGAACACATTCAACCATGGCGTCACCAGCTTTTTCTGCAAGCTCTCTACCTTTGCTTGCAATTATATCGCCATATTTATTCATGACGCCACCGTGCTTTAAAAACAAATTTAGTTTCATATTTAATGAAGCGCGGTTAACTGTAGCCATTAACATCACATCCTTTTTTATTTATTTTTGTTATCCATGTAGGATTCTACAAATTTGGTTTCGTCAAGATTCGAGTTTGCAATCGCATTAACCATCTTTTTGAGATCGTCTTCGTCGATACCTTCAAATTGCTTGTTGAACATATCTACAAGCCCTATTACTGTGTTATACAATGCGTTCATATTCTGAAGTATTTCATTTGCATTTGCCTCAACAAGCGCGTCTATCTTTTTGTCTATAGCATCAGCCATTGCATTAAACTGAGCATCATTAATTACACCAATTATTTTATGGAATAATTCTTCATTGCCATATACAATATCATATCTATCAGAATCGTCCTCTGGTAATTCAATATTTGTATACATCTCGATAACTGCATATCTAATAGCAAAGTCGCACAATTCCGGTCGATATGTGCCCATCTCTTTATCAAAACAAGCATCGACAACAAAATCTACAAATGCTAGCATTTCCGGATAAGATAACGCTGGTTTTACTTCAACTCTTGCCCTATGATATTCAATTGTTTTTGGTTTGCTATATGATTCACTATTGCCAAATACTGCGGCATTAACTTTGCTCATATAAACCCTCCTTTTACTCCTTTGTTCTTTTATTGTATTTAGAACATTTATTGTTTATTATTTCTCTTTGAATCCTGCCTTCTTTAGCCTGTCGCAGAATCTTACAGTTTCGTTTGTATCTTATACAATCGATGCAATTAGATTCAAACTCCTCTAATTGAGACGCATTGTCAAAAACGCCTATGTAATCGACAGGCTTTATAATCAGTTCAATTCTAGGATTCTGTGCATCGTAATAGATTCCTTGTGCGCGTTCACACACAACATTGTCATCTTCCCATATTAACTTTGTGTCTGTAATTGTATCCAGCATCACTTTCCAATAATTGTTGCAGTCCATCCGCACCCTCGGAAAGTAGAAGAGTGCATCTACGTAAAAGTGTTGTTTTGTGTCAGTTGTTTCCCAGCCCTGATCTTGAACGGCGTCAATGAGTATGTCAGAGAACTCTTTCTGATACGCCTTTGCCTCTGCCGTTTTGTATGGAACGGAGAGAGGTTTACCGTTTCTTAGAATTGCACGATAACCCATGTAATGATTAACGCTCGGCGGGATGGGAGACGTAATATGTAATTCGCTCATTTATCATCCTCATAAGAAAAGGTCGCGCTATTGAAGCGCGACCAATTCTAAGCAACAAAACCTAGGCGATCCGCTCTCGGTTATGAAGCATTAACCAACTGCCTCTACATCATCGAATTTTTTCACGCGAGTGAATTCGTCCGCAGTTTTGCTAAAGTCAATCTTGGGCTGCTCGGCTTTCTTAGGAGTCTCCTTGGGAGCATCTTCCTCTTTTTTGATGGCCGCCCTAGAGGCTTCAATTGCGGCAAAATACTTTGCACCGCATTCCGGGCTACACGCTACATCCTGATAGCGGAATTTGTTCGTGTTGTTCCAGGTGTGGCAGTACTCGTATTCTTTTCCGCACACTTTACAAATGCGTGTACCTTTTGCCATTGTTGTTTCCTCCTTTAGATCAATATGGCGAAGCTCAAGAAGAGCCCCGCCATATTTCTTAGTTAATTCTTAAATAAGAAAAGCTAATTAGCTTTCATCCTCTGCATCAGATGCATTTGCACCAAAGATGGTGTATGTCCACAGAGCATCAGCGTTTCCGCTCACGCAAGCGCCAGCGAGAGATTCTGCCTCAAACTCATGTACTGTCTGGTTGTCACCCATCTCGATAGAGAACTCACCAGAGAAGTCAGCCTTCGGAATGAAGAACTGAATACGGAAAACATTCGCACACTTGTCTTCGCCAAGAGCGTCGACATACAGAGCGGCCTTCCTTGAGTAAACATCGGACTTGTTTGCAAGAACGTTTGCTGAGATATTTCTCTCATAATAAACAACGATCTCTGTTCCGTCTTCAACATCAGTGTGGAATCCAAGAGCCTTTGTTTCCGGATTGTATGTGAACTTACCTGCCGCAGCGGCAGAATCCTGTGTCATGCTTTCGCCAAGAGTTCCATCCGCATTGCGAACATACAGCTCTTTAATTTCAGCACCGGCTGTTCCAACAGCCTTGTAGGTTGTCGTTGCAGCACCAGATGTAACGGTTGCGTGATCAGTCCACAGAACCTTTGTGGTTTTGCTTTCGAAGTCGCTACCAGTCTGAGCGGAAAGCAGTCCGCCAGAAACCATACCGTTTGTTCCGCTAACAGTAACAGCCTTGTTACGCTTCAGGTTCGCAAGTCTACGACCACCCTTACCAGTGATCTCTTCGGTTTCCTGAGTGTTTGCGATTGTGGCGCTCTGAAGCTCATCAAGCGTGAACAAATATGCGCCTGTTACAACATCAAACGCTGTAATCGTCTCAAGACTTGTAATTGTAATATCAGAGATATTCATATGTCTTATTCCTCCTATTTTAGTATTAATGTATGAGCCAGTTTAAATCATCTGGTCTCATCCCTTTCGGGTCAACTGTTCCGGCGTAAATACCCGCCATTCTATGCTCATAATCTACCTTCTTTATGATTTGCCGAAAGCTTTCATTGAACTGATATATGGTCAGTCCGAGTGTGCTTTCAAAATCATATTTATATTGCTCGGTGTTGACCATAGCGATTATGAGTGATTCAAGCTGAGAGAAACTCTTTTTGTTCTTACGACGTTTCGCTTTCTCTCTAGCACGTTTTAATAAATACTCTTTTGCTTCATCATTTCCGGGCTTGCGATTGTTCTTTTCAAGATGGTGGATCTTTCTAAGTGTCGCTGCAATCTGTCCTTGTATACCTCTGTCTATTCTAATATCGTTTTCAGGATCGACAAGCATTGGCTGACCGTTCTGCTTGTTTTCTGCAAACACAAACTTTGATAAGTCTAAATCGCCGAAAATTAATCTGGTGTCCATTTGCCTAATCGATCCAAACAAAATCAGGAATAGTTCGTACTCATTAATTTCGGTATAATCAATACCAGAATCATCAAGCTCGACCATAAGATCGTACGGCATAGATGTTAATAGAGTAACCAAGGTATAATAAGCATCTTCGTCTTCCAAGATCTCGCCTACAGTAGGTATAATTATTTTGACATTATCATTGATCGCATATTCCTTTTGATAAAGCAAACTTATTGTAGACATTATTGCCTCTTACGATTTGACGGAGTGTATTTGTTTGGGTCGTACATCCTGTTGAACTCCTTTGCATGGAACACCATGCATTTCCCGTTGTAGTCCGTTACGGGGGCGAACCTCTTAGAAGAGTAGAGGTTCAGCTCTCCAAGTCCGTACTCCCTGCTTCCGTTAATCGCTTTACATATTTCGGAGCATAATTTATCCGTTCTGACCCCACCTCCGTCAGGTAAACGGAGCTTGCTCCGATGTACAAATACCCACACAAAAAGTGTCGGGCAGAGAAATGTTTTGTTTGGAGCTATCTGAATATCCACGTCGAAACAAACAAACGTGCTGCCGTCGTGGAGTGTTTCCGGAACGAATTCTGCCGGGAACACTTGCTTGTATGCAAGCTGATAAGCATCCTCCATTTTTACATCTTCATTAATCAAGTGGACGATAGTCTTGTTTGTCAAGATATCCTCCATGAGTTTGTTCTTGTAATCATAGAAGTCTTGCAGTTGCATTACAGCCACACCTCCCTCTTAGTCGGAGGCGTATCATCTGGCTCCGGTTCCTTCGGAAAGAACTTATAGTAGTCTGCAACCTGTAATTCAAAATTATCGTTTGCGGTAGCCGTAACTTCCTGCAAAACGAATTTGTATACACCGTCCTCGCCATACGCCATGCCAAGCTTAAGCGGCTTGGTGAGCTGGTATGCGAGAGGCATAGTTGATAGCGGGTCATCAATAATGAACCTATTTTCTCTATTCAGTTTTCCTGTGTACTCGTTTCGTGCAATAGTTACAGCGATACGAGAATCGCCCCTGGTCACGATGAACTGCCTATCTTCAAGTTCTCCTGTAAGATACTTTGTTCCGTCTTCAACAGCGCACCATTGTTCGTGGATCTCATAGTTGCCACTTTCTCCTGTCACCCACTTCAAGAGATAGTTGCATTGAAGCAGTTTTGCGCGAGTATACAACGTTGTATTTGCATCGCGCTCAACAACTAACCAATGTTGATCCATCCATTCAACAAGTCCGCCATGTCGGATGTCTTCGCCTGGTAGCGACAATATTTTCTTTTCATTAAGGTTGTCAGAATTTATAATTGCAACCGTCTGTGGTATCCCATCGATAGTACAGTCGGTGTAAGATAAATTATCTGGCAAATGCCTCTGAATAGCATGAAGCTCTTGCCTTTTTACAGAGTTTCTTTTAGAATTGCCGCGAACATTCATTCGCGATTCATACGTATCCCATATACTCATTTCTCAGCACCACCCTCCGTGTATTTCGCTTTGAACCTATTGCATATAGAGATCGCTTTAAACACTTCTCTTTTTGTAGTCTTGATTGAGCAATTAGGGTTGTCTATTAAATACTGGAGAATATTTAAGAGCGTAAGAAAATACGCATCGTTTTCTAGTCCAGCTATAAGGTGACTGCACCCCAATAGCTCTGATCTTAAACTATCGATATATACAGGCAGTGATTCCTCATCAGATTCACGCATCGGGAGAATCTTAAAAAATTGATTTACGAGATTTCTGAAATAGTTAAACACAAGCTCTGAAGAAAGCTGCGTATCTGCCGTTGTATTAACCGTCATAAGTGCAGCTCCGTTAGATCTCCGTGATTATAACTGTATTCTCTGATCGCTTGCTTGTAATCCTTTTGCGCCTTTGTATATGCGTTCCCGATACGCATTAAAAGTTCGGCGGGAGAGTAGAGAGTATAATCACGCGTATTAAGTACGTTCTCTAGGAGCTCTTGCTTATATACATACGGTTTGAGCCACTGAATGAGCATGCCGTCAGAAACAATATCTATGATCTCATCAAGAGCGTCTGACTCGATATCAATTTCAAACTGCCGTTCTTCTTCGTCTGCATTATTAACAAAATCATATTTAATCACTTTCTTCAACATGGTGTCTGCTAATGTGCGCTTTAAGAAACCATCGACAGTTTCGGCCCTTTCGTTCTCATCCAGCTCAAGTAGGTCATATTCTGTTATCTTAGCTAGGAATGCCCCAGTAAAGTTATCATAAGGAATGACCATATCGCCCCTCCTTATTTCTCAATCAAATCCGTACCAAGCGCCTCCTCAAGAGCAGCGATTGTTTTTAAGGAATCAATTTCCTTATCAATAACAAGCTGTCTCGCTCTATAAGAAACTGACTTCTTTTGACCGGGAGAAAGTTTACTAATGATGTCCTTGATCTTTGCCGGTGTCTTGGTGAAAATCTCATCAAAGTCGTCCAGCTTAATCGCATTCTTGTAATAACGCGACAAACCAAGATATGGAATAACCCATTCGTTTTCTTCGTCAAACATAAACCAATTCTTTGAAAAGAATGCTTTGGATGCACTCTTCGCGTTTCTCAGTTCTTTGATCTCCATGTCCTGTTCGTCTCCGAATCTCTCCCAAACAAAACGCTCATGCGTTCTTGGGCTGATATAGACCAACCTTCCCTGGAAACCATTCCTTACTGTGACGATTGTATTGGGGCTTACATCTTTAGGAATAATCTTTTCTTCCTTCTGTGCCTTTGACTCAGCCTCTTTTGCCTTAGTACTTACACTACTAGCGGTTGTGCCCGCCTTTTTCTTTTCTGCCATAAAATCTTCCTTTCGTTCAATTGGCGAGGCTCAATTTAGAGCCCCGCCTTATTCAAAATGATATTTAGTCTAATTATGACTCAGCGCCACCACTGACTGTCTCATAACGTCCGATACCGGAGTTTCCACCGGCCATAACGATACCGCAGCCCATCTTAGCGCCATACAGGTACTCTTGTGTAAAGTCAGCGTTCAGCATCGGATCGCCCATAAGGATGATCGGATCGCCTTCATAGACAAACTTAATCGGCTTGTCATCGCCAGCAACGATAGACAGAACATTGTCGTCATACACGAACTCAGTTGTGCCAATCTTATGACGCTGCGGAATGCTGATGCACGGAGTTCCGAAGAACTTGCCATAGTAGCCAAGTCCGTGAATCTCTTCCTTAGCAGAGTCAGCCTGGACAGACTCTTTCAGCTGTCTCAGAGCTTTACGAGTACCAATGATTGTAGCGGTCTTTCCAGCAGCAGCTTCGACATGATCGATGACGTCAAGCAGATCGTCTTCGTCATAAGAGCCAGCTGTCGGGAAGTAAGCAACGCCGCCGAGATCAGCAGCAGTAGCACCTGCCCACAGAGTATAGATATCGTCGAGGATCTTCTTGTTGAAAGAATCGCCAACGAGATCGATCATATGGTTAAAGTCAACGCGGCCAGACAGAACGCGATTCAGCTCTTCGTAAATACGAACCATCTTCATAGATGTCGGAATAGCGACCTCTCTCGGGCCAGCAAGACGCTGACGGCGGATACCCTGATTTCCATCAGATACGTCGTCAACTACAAACAGATTTGCGTCCTCAACGAGGAACAGGTTCTGGTCGCCCTCTGCAACGTTTCTGAAATCAACAAGAGCGTTGAAGAAAGCGTTGTTCTGCAGACCTTCAACGATAGTTCCGCTCAGGATCTCTTCTACGATAGTGAAGAGTCCTGTGCATCTGCCGTCGCGGATAGCTTTATAATCGAGCTTGGAGCTGCCATTGTTTGCTTCAATAAGAGCCTGACGAAGAGTCTCCTGTGACTGAGCCACTGAATATTTCTCGACAGAACCTTTGTAGCCATCGATACCAAGCTTTACAATATCTTTAATATCAGCCATGTTCTTACCACCTTTCTCTATAATTATTGAACCTCGACAACGTAGAAGGTCAGATTGCCAACAACGTTAATGTCGATGATTTTACCAACGGTGGTAGTGCTAGCAGTTGCCGAGCTGACAACCTTAAGCTTCGTACCAGCCTGAAGTTCCACAATGTTGCCAACTTCCGGAGTGGAAGCAGCGGTCAGAGCGTCGATCGTGACCGAGAAGATGTCCTTCTGATGCAGGCGATATCCACGACAGATTTTGCCAGCCTCGTTGTAATACTTCTCAAGACCGTGGACGTGCTCATTATACATAACCTCGGGAGACGCAATAAGTGCGATATCCTTCAGTGCGCTATTTGCTGCAGGAGTAGCTCCTTCGTAGACAGTACGAGAACCGTCTTCAAGATCACCAAGCAGCACTACGTTTCCGTTATCAATTTCCGTCATAGTATCGGACGGCTGATAACGAACAGAAACAAGCTCGCTACGAACATCTGTGCCAGCGAGCAGATCAGTTCTAACAACACCATGTGCCATAATAGTTTTCCTCCTTATATTGTGTAATAAAACAACCTGTCATAAGTGACAGGATATGTGTGTTTAACACACTAAGCTATTATTTTGCCCTGCTGTACTCCTCGACGATTCCGCCGTAGGGTTCATCTTCAACAGGTTCGGTACTTTCGACTTTAAGCTTCGGCGCCTTCTGCGGTTCTGCCGAAAACTTAGCCTTAACACCATACTCTCCACGAATAGCAAAGCACTCTTTTTTAAGAGTTTCCTCGGACATATCCGAGCAATTCTCGCGAAGAGACTCAAATGCCTCGATACCCTCAAGGTCTTTGAAGAGTTCGAAAACAGCTTCGCGCTTAGCCGCTGCCTCAGCAGCTTCTGTGTCGGCCTTGAACTGTTTAAGATCAGTAAGCTCTTCTTCCATAGACGTGATAGCCTCTGAGGCTTCGTTGTATTTCGCTTCCCATTCTGCGTTGTCTTTAATCGCTTTCTCTGCATGAGCAAACACAGAAGCAATCGGTGATTCTTGTTCGCCTTCTTCGAAGTCAACGATTTCAAACTTCTTACGCTTCTTGGAATCGAAATCAATCGTGATAGCGTCTCCGTCTTTTGCATACGCAAATCCGTATACAAGCCAATCTGCCAAATCATATGCATAGACCTGTGACTGTTCGAAGTCGCAATCGATGTACCAATAACGAGGCTCCTCTCCCCAAGCAGTCTCAAACTTCTCAGCGTCAAGCTGTCTCAACACTTCGTCAACAATCTGTCCGGTGAGAGCGAATGTCTCGTCGGCAGCACTATCGTCGTTACTATCGCTTGTGGGTTCGGAAGCCGGTTCTGTATTAGACGCCGTCATGGCTTCGAACTTTTCTTTCAGTTCCTCCTCTGTGAAATCTTCAATAGAGAAGTCAAGACTTTCAAGATCGATGCCGTATTCAGCAACCAATTTCATTTTCTCGTCCAATACTTTGTCTCCTCCTTCCATCGAGTATTTTTGTGGGTGTATGTCTTCAACGTCCTCCGACGTATCAACCTTTGTAAGTGTGTCCTTTACTTCCTGCATCATCATAGAAAACTGCTCTTTAAATCCCTGTCCGGAGAAAACTAAAGAGCTGCTCTCGAAGCAAGGTTCAACCCCGATCAAACAAAATGCATTAAATTCAAAATCATTAATCTTGATATAGCCATCTGGAGCAACATCTGCATCATTGACACCAATCTCCATGCTGTGTGCAACTACACCGTCTTCTTTGATTTTCTTGTATGCTTCTTGCCTTTTCCAAATCAGGGCTTCTGCATGTAAGTATTCATGTACGCTTCCGTCTTCTTCTTGAACAGGAGCCCACCAATAACGTGCACTTTCCGGTATAACTCCAACGGGTGTTGTGGCATTAATGATTCTCACAGAACCATCGCTGTCAGTTACAACCTCCATATCATGTCCGCCGAGCATGCCGGTTTCCCTGTCGTAATTGCAAACGATAGGACAGTTGTACATTGTCTTGATGCAACGCTCAAAAGTCTTCTTGTCAATGCTGGTCATATTTCTGTTTTTACCAGCATATGCGATACGAAGAACGCCCGTATCAAAAGAAGAGTTTAATTCGCACAAGTTGGTTAACGATGATGCGAATGTAAGATTTACTACATTTTTCTTTTCCATCGTTACCTCCAATAAAATATCTCGCCCTTGCGAGCGAGATGTTGAATAGTTATAGATTACAGACTAATACTATTAAAATGTAAGAGTGTTAGAGAATGTATATTTCTCGACGCCGTCCAGCAGCTCGAAAGAAAATCCATCACTAACAGTTAGTGCAAAAACATACATAGAGTTACGTTCATCGTTTTTTAACAACGTAAATCCACGCCTAAGCATCTTATCTTTGTCTTCTTTGTTGAAGACGTATATGAACTTTTTCATTATGCGTCCTCCCTATTTTGTTCGCCGCTCTCCGTGAGCTCGTCCATATCTTTTTCAGGAGCACCACCCATTTCTGTGGCAGCCTTACTTTCAAGATCATTAATGTCGCCCGAGCTCATCTGTGTCGAACTTCTGACAGGCACAAACATATCTTGCAGCTCAAGAACCTCTGTTTCAAGGAAGCTCATGCCGTCAAGTTCCGCCTGCCCGATTCCTTGCGACGCTGCGTATGCAGAAAGCGTCGGGAACCCATATGTTGCAGCCTTAAGATATGCATCGCCAACCTCTTTTGAGTTATATGCACTTGTATTCAGGAACTCGATTCTAAAGTTCTTGCCGTAAGCCATTGACTGAACGAGGCGGTTAATTGCATCGCCAATACTCTTTACGACACCGTATGTCATAGCCTGGTCGTTCTTGATTGCCAGAAGCAAAGCGTTGGCGCTAGCCTTTGCATTATTAAACAGAAGAGAAGATACGCCTGCCGCAGTAAACAGATTTTGTTCAGCGTCTGCAATGGTGTTCGTATCTCCTGTATTAGATTTCTCGAAGCTGATTTTAGATAATTCCATTGGCGACAGGATTGATCCTACCTCTTCCGGTAATACACTATCTAAGTTTTCCCAGAAATCGCGCGCCTTTTTGTAATCCAGCAACCAGTTGCCTTCGTCATCCATTGGTAACGTCATTGCAATCATTGCATAGTTTTCCAAAGCTGTCTTTGTCAGCTTCAGCGCCTTATAGTCTTCAAGATCATAAATCTCTCGAAGGATACCAGCGAATGGCGGTATGGCGTAATCGAGAATGTCTGTACTCACCTTAATAGCAAAAGCGTAAGGAGAATCTAGTTCAATCCATTTCGATACTTTTTTGTTTTTATAATACTCATACTTCCTTCTGAATTCTTCCGGGTAAAAATCAAGCAACTCTTTGCGTGTGTTGAAATATGAAAAATTAAAGGTAACATTTAAAACGTTGCCTTCAATAGATGATATCTTACAATAATCGCTCGGCAATTGCTGGATTGTAACATCGTCAGATGTAACCCAGAAATATCCGTAGAACACGTCTTCTCTAAAACACACAGTCAATATTTTTGGACACTGCGTCTTTATATTCATTGAAGACAGAAGGTTGAGCACCTTTCTATAGTTATTGTTTGTAATTCTGACATTGGCCTTTTTAGGATCTATTTTGTACGGTTCGACCACATATGCCCAATCTGTTAGACCTACGAAATATTGAATAAGCCTTCTAAAGTGAGGGCTTGCACCGTAAATATACCTAACAGCCTTTCTAAGCATTTTCTCGCTAGCGTATGGGTTGGCGAGAAACTTTGCAATATCATCCTTTTTATATTGCGAAAAAGTGGGATTATAATAATATCTATGGTCATTCGGGTCTCTGGTTATAAGCCTATTGAGCTTGGCAAATTTTCCTGAGATTCCAATTAGACCCGGCACTTCTTTATTGACTGAAGATTTAGTACCAGCCTTGGCCTCTGTTTCTACCAGTTCTATCACGTCTGTTGTTCACCGCCTTTCCGCTATATGATGGAGGTTTAATTACAAAAGCCTCTGTATACTGTGAATTAATATTGTATTTTTTCGTAAGCTTATTCTCCAATTGAATTGCTACATAGTAGTTATACGAGAGAGAGGAGTACCTATCCTTTCTCATTCCGGAGCGTTCGTACATCTTGACCTTACCACCACTTTCTTCAAACTGAAGCTTGGTAAGCTCATCCACCAAAAGTGTTGTGTGGACATACGGAAGCATGAATTGCGTCTTTGCTGCCGGGCTGAGAGATTTATATCCGTGTATCTGCTTGAGCGATTCTTCTGCGTCATATTCTGTTTCCAGAAGCCTGATGCGTCCGCTCCTGAATCCTTCTCTTAACATAAACGCAGCATCGGAGTTAAAGGCCGCAGATGCTTTGATCGCCCATATTACTCTTGGCGCACCCGGAACTGTACATCGCTCAGCCATCTCTGAATTGTTATAACAACTAAGCGCTGGATATACCTCACCAGTTTCTGGATCTGGCATATCTCTAGCAATTGCATCGTAGATGCCAATACCAAGCCCTGATGTATCGAGTACTAAATAATCGCAACTATATTCATCAAAATACTTACGTATTTCTAAGGCTTGATCATCGGTTCGCAACCCTTCGGAAGAATCCGCAAATATAATATTGCTTGTATATCTGCCAGCCTTTGTCTTAAGCAGTTGATTAATAAAAATAGCAGAAGCGTCATTATCACGCTTCTTGCTTGACATAAGAGCTATATCAGCTGACAATATGCGTATTTCTCCCGGTTGTTTATGAGGTATGCGAACAAGCTTCGAATTATTTACTTTTGCAGATATCGAATCTGGTAAAAGTGGGTACTTAATTTTTCTTGTATGTGAAATAGAATCAAAATCAAAGAATGCTCCATCTGCGGAGCCGTAAAACTCTGCGCACATTTCCATAGAAAACTTTATGTCTGACGACGAGCTGTCTGCCATATCGTCCTCAACAACTTCAGGGTCTAGCAACCCTTCTTTTATCGACAACTGATATGGGAACCCGCAAACAAATTGTCGTCTTGCTGGATTAATCATGGCACGCAAAGTATCTAAACATTTTGTGTATGACCAATGATTCTTCCAGTACGCTGAGCTCAGAAACATAGTTAAGTTCTTTTCTTTCGCGTATTCGATCTTCTTTTCCTCTTCGGAAAGAGATGCATATCTTGGCATTCTTCGAAGCGTCAAGAACTTTCTAAGAACTGTATCTATAGTATTTTTTGATATAAGACGAAACTCGTCGAGCAGCAGTACGTTACAACGATTACCTCTTGCTGTATCGCTTGCCGTGACAACCTTAATAGAGCTAGTGTTGTTAAACACCATGATGGCATTCGTTCCGTTCATCTTTGATTCTTTTTCGTTTATCTCAGCTCTAAGCTCAGGAGACTGTGGCTTAAGCTCCAACATTATCTTTTCCAGAACCGCTATCGCCTGCCCCCTTGTACCAGATGCGATACATATTTTTGTTCCAGGGTATAGTACGCATCTTATAATACAGTAAATAGCGCTGAGATATGTTTTACCAATACCACGACATGCAATCATCACAAATGTCGTGCACCAGCACATCATAACGAGCAAGATCTTTTGGAATAGTTTAAGTTTTATATGGAGATAATCTTCCACAAACCTGTCTGGGTGTTTTCTATAAAACGCACCCCAGTGCGCTGCGCCATTTAGTATTTTTTGATACCGTTCAGACTTCTCATTCATCGTCCATCGCATCCAGCATGTCTAGGAATGCTTCTTCATCGTCTCCATCGTATTCCGGTTTTTCTACCGTATATTTCCTGATCTCGTCTTCGTAAAGTTTTGTGTATTTATTTCCCTTGATGCCAAGCATCTTACATAAGTGACCCATCCAAGTAAACACGTATTTTAGTATCTTGCTATCATCATACTCATCCGGAAGTGGTCGCTCGTTTTCAAATCTGTATAACCATACACCCATCGGCGTATCTGCAAGCGCCTCGACATCTTCTTGTTTCTTTTGTGTTGGCTTTAGATTTGCACTACCAAGCAGAGTGTTTAAAGCGTTTATACTTTTGTCTACGGCTCTACCAGCAGCCCTGTCCCTGTTAATATCTAGTTCGAGCGCACATATCTGCTTGATGATTGCTTCGGTTCCAATATCCATATTTGATTCGTCAAACTTAGACATCCAATACGCTCTTCTCTGTTCAAGCTCCATATACATATTGGGCGTGTACCCAGTCCCCCAAAATGCAACGATACTATCGTCAACAGGTTCTGCTTTTTCTTCTGGCTGTTTCCCAATTTCTACATTTTGTTCTATTTGGGGAATAGAATCGGATACCTTGTCAAAATCCCAAAGTATTCCCTCATTCGACAACGTGTCGTCATAACTTTTTCCTGCATAAGTATTTGTGGTCAGTCTTGTAATATATGCAGATATAAGTGATTTGGTTGTATTTTTATTAACAACGGAGTCGTAAACTTTTTCACTCCAGAAAAGGTCTAACTTCCTACACATCTTCCTTACAGCCTTTTTTGGATCATTGCATTTATCTAAATAACTGTCGTACATCGTTTGTCTGCACTCTTTGCAAATAGGTATAAACCCACCACCCCTGTGCAGCATAGCATCGCTTGCAGGAAACGCCCAGCGCATCTTGCCAAACGCCTTGCCACATCTGAAGCAATAAGCCTTATCCGTCCTAGCTTCCAGT
>JAEEGL010722883.1_pt1 | contig 18706 bp, 8 predicted proteins | sample 9134231 | NCBI WGS metagenome assembly JAEEGL01 (sample SAMN16246548, study PRJNA631951) | gut metagenome | biome: gut microbiome; feature: rumen; material: fiber-attached | host: Bos | place: Iran: Karaj | collected 2018-10 | reverse complement strand
GTCAGGGTAAACTTCATGTCTCCGAGCTTCAGCTTCTTTGCATCCAGCGGCTTCGATCCGGTGTAGACCACTTTAATGCTCTCTCCGTCCATCTCCGCTTCAAAATCCGTGTATTCCGCACCGCTGCTCACCACCGCTACACTCACATCTTCGATGGTTCCGTTCACTTCTTTCAGCTTCGGCTCCACGATCATCGGCTGATCGGTGACCACATCCAGTTTCTGCGTTACTTTGCCGCTTGCCGCCGCGGAAAGGGCCTTGTCCGAAATCCGGACCTTCAGCTTCACCTTGGCTTTGCTGTCTGTGGTCGAAGTAAGGATAAAGGTATAGCTGCCTTTCTTAATACCGCTTTCACCCAGCGAAACATTCAGTACGCCGTCCCCGAGGCTTACGAGACTTTCGGCTTCCGCTTTATTTACCTCGATCTTTACCGTATCCGCCGTTGCAGGCTCTCCGTTCAGTGTAAGCGGGAAGTCTATGCTCTGTGCGGGCGCATTGCTGTTCAGCACCAGCTGCTTACTGCCGCCCTGCTTAAGGTCCAGCACATCCTTATCTTCTTTCACTTCCGTGATCGTATATTTAAGCTCCACCGGATCCGATGTATTCCAGCCTTCCCGGCTGATCTTCAGCTTCTCCGAGGCTTTGCCCGAAGCGCTGATCTCCACCAGCCCGTTCTCGCCAAGTGTAACGGTATTCGTACCATAAGTTACCGTAGCTCCGTCCAGATCGTATGCAACAAAGTTTCCGTTCCCGGTCTTTACCAGCACCGTCGTGGTAAGTACGGTCTCTTTTCCCTTCTTCACCGTGCCCTTGGTGCTGGAAAGCTTAAGGACCGGCTTGTTATAGCTAAGGGGCAGTGTATAGGATGCCGTTCCTGCTTCGCCCAGGTCAAAGTCAAGGACATTTGCCGCAGCGGCTTTCTTCCGGTCCGCGCCGTCTTTGAGCTTCACCGTGATCACATCACCGGAGAGAGTTGCGGTAAAGAATTTTGACGATGCGCTGTTGCTGTTCGCCACATCTGCAGCCGCACTCACACCGCTTACCGTATAAGTATGTCCGGATCCGTCTTCAAAGAGGTTCCAGGACTCCGGGGCGGAAACCGGATCCGCCACAGTATGTTCCACAATCTCAAAGGTTTGGGTCAGGGTTCCCATATAGTCCCCTTCCCCGGTGACTGTGACGATCGCAGTGCCCCTGTCTGTATTATTACTGTAGGAAACCGTGTAGTCGGCGGGATCTCCCTGGGTAAAGGTCTTATCTCCTTCAGAATAGGTGAAAGCACCTGACCGGGTGAGCTTCCTTTCCTCTCCGTTTACAGTAGCGTACACATTGACCCCGGGCTCGACCTCAAGACTCGTATAGTTCTGGTCTTCCACAGACGCGATTGTGCCGCACTCGGACAGATCATAAGCCACCCTGAAGGTCGCAGAGGGCTCCCCCACCGTCCAGGCGTTATCCACAGCAGTCGCCTTCACCATGTAGGTTCCAACCTCTGTGATATTCCCCGGTTCTACAGGGGTTTCCTGCCTTTTGCCATCATTGTCATAGCTTATCCTGTAATAGGACAACGTATAATCGGTAGCTGAAACCAGATCGGTATCCCCCTTCTTAAGGGAGGCCGCCGGCAGTTCCATCGCTTTCCCGGTCCAGGGGATCTCCGTCCTGTCGAGCCTGATATCGACGATGTTGTTTTCAGCGTCAGCAGCGGTATCAAGAGGATAGAGGGATGTGACCATTTTGTAGGTCACGCCATCTTCTGTCTCACTTCCGATCGTAAAGACCATGGTACTCGCAATCCGGTTTCCTTCATCATCCGTCAGGAGAACAGTAAGGGTGTGGTCGCCATCTTCCAGACCGTATAGCATATTTGTGTTCAAAGCCACATATACTTCGTCATATCCTTTGATATCGACAGTCTCTATCTCCTGTCCCTGCTCCTCACCCTGTATCTGCATCAGCGTCTCGCCGTCAAGCCCGTAAGGGTTAATGGGCTTATCCTCTTTACCGTTATAGATAGTATTTCCATCCTTATCCATAACCTTTAAATCTTTAGTACTACCCTGTTCATACAAAAGAGTACTGTAATCAAGGAGAGCACCGTCCAACGACTTGAAGGCTCCTCCAAGCCCCAGCCCCTGAAGGGCGTACTTTCCTATCAGGGCATCCTTGTTCTCATCATTCGGAAACTTATCTTTCAGATATTTGAGTTCATAAGGATCACCCTGGGTCTTTTTTATGACCTCCTTCAGGTCCTTGTCCAGATTGTTGAACATGAACAACAGCTTTCTGGGGAACTCATAATAAAAATGCCCGGTAGTCTTTGCTCCGCATGTTCTGCATTTATCTTCAAAATAGATCGTGTAAGACCCCAGATACGGAGAATACATCATTATAGAAAGTTTCCTGTCATTATTGTGATCTTCATATTTGATATTGCCGCATTCCTCGATGCATGGAGCCACATGCTGTGAAGGCATACCGTCAAACGGTTTAGCGTCACTGGACGAAAAGATACAATCTTCTTTTGTCTCCTCAAGGATCTCGTTGCATTCTTTACATTTCCGGGCATGTTTATTCCACCCTACAGGTACCAGCTGCGTAAACGGATGTCTGCAATCCACGGTTTGTGAGTAATCGCATTTCCCGCAGGTCACCTTTAGCTTTCCGTTCCCTACGGATTCATATTTTCTGCTGTGATAATCCCAACCTTTCACAAAGCCGCAGCGGCTGCAGTATTCATTATGTGTGCCGTCGCCATTATCCTTATACAGGAACTTCGCGTCTCCGTCGTGCTTGCACCAGCCTTCTTCATGATAGCCGCACGCACATTCACCTATGTATTTTCCTTCATATTTTCCATCGCTGTTTGCAACAGGAGTCCCTTTGATCTTATGAGCTTCCGTCCTCAGCACGGTATTGCAGTTGGAGCAGACCACGTCATGCTGCTTCCCGTCCTTTTTATCCACCAGCTTCTCCGGGTAGTTCTTGTGGGTGCAGGTCACTTCCCCGGTCTTAACCTCAACACTCTTTCCTTCTTCCGGAACAATGAGCTTGAGCTGATCCTCTCCGTAGCCGTTACTGCCTTCCACTGCGACACCTACCCAGATTTCTTCGCCCACCGCAGGTTTCTCCCCCTGGGTCATTGTGAAACGAAGCGGATCCGCAGTCAAAGTATAGGAACCATCCGGGTTTTTCTTAAGGCTCCAGCCTTCCGGCAGGTTTTTGGGATCCTGGGTGTCAAGATCATACTCGTAACCACCCTTTTTCTTTCCGATCATGGGATCGAGATAAAGGATATTGCCGCTGTTGAACATAAAATCAATTTCGGCAGCAGCTTTGCTTATGTGGTTATGATAGAGCACTCTTTTTACCGTAGTTTCAGCCTCACTGCCACCGACCGGGGAAGGATCCCCGTTTTCGTCAGTCTCAGAACCGACCTCCTCCGGTGCATCGTAGGCCAAGGCACTCAGTGTGCTGTCCGGCAGCATAGCCACCGTCAGAATGAGCGACATGATCCATGCCAGTATCCTTCTTCCTTTTCTCATTCACACATCTCCTTTCCTTTTTCTGCTGGATGATGCCGGATTACTTTCCTTTTTTGACCTTGATGACCACGGTCTTTGTCACGCCGCCGGCGTAGGTCAGCGTTGCTTTGACGGTGCCGCTGCTTCCGTCAAGCTTATTAACAAGGATGCGGGTGTTATCGGCAGGATCAAGTGTGGCCGTTACGTTCGTGCAGGCCAGCTCCACCTTCTCCGGCTTGAGGATCCGCACATGTTTTGCGCTGTCCTTATAAGTGCTCAGGATGTTGGACGTTGCGATAACGCCGCTTCCGTCAGCCTTATCGGCTGCGCTTCCCGGTACCACAGGTTTGGCAGCCTTGACCTTCGGGGTAAACTTCTTTGCCGCAACATTCTTGATCGTAAACTCCACCGGAGTATCGATCCCTTCCACCGTAAGGCTGAACTTCATCGTGCCGATCTTGGTCTTTTTGGCATCCAGAGGCTTTGCTCCCACGTAGCTTACACAAATGCTCCCGTCAGACAGCGTTGCCTTGAAGTCCTTATATTCAGCCGCCGCATCCGTTACCTCCACATTTACGCCCGTGATCTTTCCGCTCACTTCCTTAAGGTTCGGCACTACCAGCATGGGAAGACCGTTTACCACATCAAGCTTCTGCTTCACCTTGCCGTTTGCCGCTGCGGTGAGCGCCTTATCCGAGATCCGGACCTTAACCTTAACCTTGGCGGTTTTGTCATTCTTTGATGTGAGCGTCAGGGTATAGCTGCCCTTTTTAAGACCGCTCCCTCCGAGAGATACGATAAGCTTTCCGCCCTTCAGGACAGCAAGCTGTTCGGCTTCCGTCTTATTGGCCGTGATCGTCACCGTATCCGTCGTTGCCGCTTCACCGTTCAGCATTACGGGGAAGCTGAGGCTCTGCCCGGCCACGTTGCTGTTGAGCACCACCTGCTTCAGGCCTCCGAGATCCACCGTCAGCACATCCTTTTCCGATTTCACTTCGGTGATCGCATACTTCAGTTCAACAGGATCCTTCTCATTCCAGCCGGCCCCGACGATCTTTATCTTTTCCGATGCCTTGCCGGAGGCCGTGATCCTTACGATCCCGTCACTTCCTGCGGGAATGGATGCCGTACCGTAGGTCACCGTCGCATTCGAAAGATCAAACGGCACGTAATTACCGTTCTCGCTCAGTACGGAAACCGTTGTGCTTACGACGCTGAGCTTCCCTTTCCTGACCGTGCCCTTTGTGGATGAGAGCTTAAGTGAAGGCTTGTTGTAGGTAAATGGCAGGATATAGGAAACCGCGCCTTCCTCTCCCAGGTCAAAATCAAAAGTGTTCGCTGCCGCAGCTTTCCTGCGGTCTGCGCCTTCCTTGAGGTTCACCGTGATCACATTTCCCGTAAGAGTGGCGGTAAAGTATTTGGAGGATGCCTTGTTTGTATTCACTGCCTCCCCGCTATAGCTTATGCCGCTGACCCGGTAGCTATGCTCGTCCGCATTTTCAAAGAGATTCCAGGACTCCTGTTGCCCGCTCGCCGCAACCGCCGCTGCGGTACCCTTGATGTTTATCGTCAGCTTACCGGGTTCTTTCGCATCCTTATAATTGATCAGGAAGATGTGCTCACCCTCACCCAGGGATGCAAGGTACTCTTTCTTAAATGTGATCTTGTCGCCGTCGATCACATAATTTGTCCGGGAGATCATTTCCGTGCCTTCCTCTCCGGCTTTCACGTCCTCCGTTTCCGGCACGTATTCCCCAAACAGCGAGATCGGGTGCGCGCTGTCAAAGGTATATCCCTTGTCGGATTTCACCACGACAACGTCGGCATACTCCTTATTCCCTTCTCTTCCGTCAAAGTCCGCCGTCGCAGGCGTCACGCAGGGATCGGCCTTTACCGTCAGTTCCGTATAGCCGCCACCCATATTGGGAACATGCACATGCGAAGTGGCATTGTCTTCGATCTGCCCCAGGTAAAAGAGCAGCTCGCCGTCCGCCATCCAGGGATAGTAATCCACCTCCTGCCCGTTCACCATGATCTTTTCACAAAGATCCGGGTCAACGGTTGACGTAATGACTCCGCTCTCGTCAAGGGCTTTTATCCCCGGGAGCTTTCCGTCCTTAGCCCCTTCCGGGGTTACGAACTTATGATTCTTAACGGTAAGGGTCGCAGCGGCGATCTCATCCCCGTTCACCTGGATCATCTCATACTCGCCATCCGCGAGGCTGTTCATGAATTCCGGCTTAAACTCGGTGATGATGCTGCCTTCCTTCTGGCGGTAGATGTTTAAAAGGTTATCAACGACCTCCTTGAAGGCACCGTTCACGGTATTGTTAAAATATACCGCATTATCCTTACCGAAGCGTCCGGTTACTGTGATGCCGTCACCGATCTCATTGACCCTCACATCCCCGGGCTCGATCTTATATTTGCTGATATTACTTGATCTTGCCACCGTATATACCGCTTCGGGGAATTGATAACCGCAGGTCTTGCAGCGGTTGGTGACTACCCACACTTCTTCATCGATCGCGGACGTTCCGGTCTTACTTACATATGTTCCTGAACGTTTCAGGGTCCTTGTCGTTTCCAGATCATGGTTTAATCTGTCCACATATTCCAGATTGCCTTCATTCCTGTGCTCACCGCAGTGGCTGCATATTTCGCCATCTTTCACCCCTCCCCTCGTACAGGATGCCTTGCTGAGCCAGTGGGGAACCCATTCATGTTGGCTGGGTGCGGGACAGTCATCCTTCTTCGTTGCGCTGCAGCCCGGGTTGGCGCAGTGCCACCACATCCGGCCTTCCTGGCCGCATTTGGCGGGATAGTTGCCTTCATCCTCTACCCATGCATGTCCGAGAGCCGCTACATCCTTATCGTTATGATCGCCGCATTTGCTGCAGGTATAGCATTCCTTACCCGCGGACTCACAGGTGACAGCGATTTCCCTTGAAGGGTCGCGCACATAATTATGACTGTTTTCCTCGGTCTTTGTCTCATAAGCTCCGCATTTACATTCCCGCCGCAACTTTCGTATTCCCGTGCAGCTGTCTCCGCCTTCGGTGGCATACCAGTCACTCCATGCGTGAGCTTCCTCATGCTCCATGTCAAAGGCACCGCAGATCTTACACTTCTGCACATGTCCGCCGTGGATCTTTGCATAGCCTCCGGTGAAATCATGGCCGGTCCGGACGTATTCCGGATTAATGGAACCTACGAGCCCGTAGTAAACATTGTTTATCTGTTTGTTACAGATGCCGCAGGTCGCGCCCACTTCCGCATCCGAGATGCAGGTGGCCTTCTTATGGACCGTGGCATTGCTCCATGCACCATGGTCACCCGTCTGTGTACAGTGACACAGGCTGCAGCGTCTTGAATGACTCTTGCTTGTCAAATATTCCCATTCGCCCCAGGCGTGGCTTACGGTAACGGTCTTCTTACATCTTGCACAGGTGCGCGAGCACTGGTTATCGTTGACTTTTTCCCAGCTGCTCCACAAGTGCTTTGCCTTTTCCTCCGCAGGTCTTGCGGGGCAGTAATCCTCGTCGGGACTGCTCAGTTCGGCGCATCCGCACTTGGAGCATACCTTGGCCATAGCACCCGCCGGCCATGCGTTCTGCGCCAGTTCAAGTGTAGCGAACGCTTTGATCCCGACCAGCTCTTCGGGTGTCATGTATGCAGGATCGCCAAAGCTGTGGTCTTCGGTCAATACTTTCTTATGGCAGTATTGACAGTATCCATCATGTTTTTTACCATTATTCAAATATTCCAGAGAAGATGCAGGGTGCGGACAGGTAACTGTCACCGTTATATCTACATCAGCGTTCTGAATCGTTCCTTCCACGAAACGAGGGTCTATTTTCCATACAGACGTTTGCTTATCCGTCGCCCCCCTATTCACTTGCAGTAATAACGGCATGTCTACCCAGTATTTAGCCCCGTTTGGGTATTTCCTTTTTTCCAATACTCCATTATAGGGATAGTTGCAGTGGATAGTTAGGTAGTAGTAGTCCGGCTTATAAGTCACCGTCACAGCAACACTCTTACCCTGGATCCTGCCGGATACCTCCTTTACATCCGGTGTATAGCCTTCGACATCAGGTGTATAAATGCAGTAGTTATCCCCATCGTTATACATTTTTTTTACGTTCTTCGGGAAATCGGGAGGGTTTGCCCTTCCATTGGCTTCCACCTGATAGTATACCTCCACATTGTACCAGTGAGCCACCGTCTCCTCCCAGGTGTAGATGACTGTATGCTCCACATCGGCCTTTCCCATGGTTCCGGTCACATACTGGGCGCTCCGGCTGTAATACTTGCCTTTTTTGCCCGGTACCGCCACCATCGGGGCTGCGATGGAATAGTTCTCGCCTTCGTAAAAGCTCTTTACCACCGTGGGCGCAACCGTCTGTCCCGCCATACCGTCCGCTGCGGCAGGCAGGGTGAAATGTACGGTAACATTGTGCTTGGACTTGGAAGGCTTCAGGACTTCGATCGTCTTCTTGCCCGTGCTCTTGCCCTCGACGGATTCAAATTCGACGACCCAGGACCCCTTACCGCCTTCGGTTTTCTCCGTGATGGTCTGCGTGTATTCCTTGCCCTTGACAATAGGCTCGCCGGACTCATCCTCCAGGCCGATACGATTCACCTCTTCTTTGGTATACTCGTGTTTCTCATCCTCATTCAGGCCTACGACCTTCGCCTTATCAAGATCCTTTTCCGCAGGGCCCTTGGTATACTTTACGGTGAACTTCTCATTTTTACTGCCAATGGTTCCGCTCACAACAGCCTGATCCGGTATCAGCCCCTTGATGGTGGGGGATACAAGGCTGTAACTTGTGCCGCTGGTCCCGGTGAAGGTCTGGTCCGAAGGTGCAGTGTACCCCTTTGGTACGGAATATTTCACCGTAATGGTATAGGTCTTTTCCGGTTTGCCTCCCACCTCAAGCTTGGCGGATTTGCCCTTTTCCGGTATCGTTACCTCTACCGGATCGGCACAGAGCTCACTGGGATTTTCCGGGCCGATGGTTCCCACGGTGACAAGGGTGGTCTCTCCCGGTTTCGGAGGGGTATTGGGCCCATAATAAAGCGTTTCCTTGATGACCCAGCGCCCCTTGTCATTTTTATAATATTTCTCCTTATTGTGCTGGTCGATGGTCATGATCCCGATGATATTATATTTCTTACCGTCGACCTCAACGATCCCCATTTCGCCCTTGGGGTCGCCATCCTTGAGCTCCTTTACCGTGTAGAGCTCCACATTATAAGCCTTGTCATCGCCATTATACTCTACCTGTAGGGTATGGCTTCCGTCTTCATTATGGAAAAACTCCCCGGCTACTATCTTGGGCTTCAGCTTGGAGAGATCCGCCGTATCCGGATCCTCTTCCGTGGGATCGTCTTCCGGAACTTCCTCTTCCTGATCTTCTTCCGGGGCAGGCTCCGCCTCTTCCGGAGCAGGGTCCTCCTCTTCTAAAGCAGGCTCCGCCTCTTCCGAAGAGTCCTCCGCTATCCCGTCATCGCCGGCCTCCTCAGAAATGACCCCGGCTGTCCCATCGTCAGCTGCCTCAGAAATGACTTCCTCCGGTGCGTCATAGGCCAACGCACTCAGGGTGCAGTCCGGCAGCATACCCACCGTCAGAATGAGTGACATGATCCATGCAAGTATCCTTCTTCCCTTTCTCATTCACGCATCTCCTTCCTTTGTCTGCTGAGCCGGAATCCTTTCCGGCACATGAGTATATTCTTCAAAATTATGACATTTTTCCATATATTTTTTTATAGCCGTTGTCTATTCGGTCGTTTTTCGTGTCTGTTCGGTAATTTTTTCTATGATCAAATAAAAAAACAGCCATCTGTTGATGACCGCTTTTCATGCCGGAAGAACCGTCCCCGTGGCTCTACTTAAGCACATCGCTCAGCTTCGCATATTCCTCCAGGGATAGCCGCTCACCGCGGATCAGCTCATCCAGTCCCATTTCCTTAAGGGCATGCTGCACGCTCTCTCTGGAGATGTTCAGGACAGGATCGGCGGAAAGTGCGTTGGCCAGGGTCTTGCGGCGCTGGTTAAAGGCCGCGCGGATCAGACGGCGCATGCGCTCCGGATCCCGGCAGCTCACCGGCGGCTCGGGATACACATCCAGGCGGATCACGGCGCTGTCCACCGCGGGCCGCGGCAGGAAACAGGAAGGCGGCACCGTACATACCACCGAAGCTTTTGCGCGATACTGCACCGCCAGGCTCAAAGCCCCGTAATCCTTTGTTCCCGGGCCGGCCTGCATGCGGTCCGCCACTTCCTTCTGGACCATGACGGTAATGCCGGAAAGAGGGGCCTCCCCCTCCAGGAGGGACAAAAGGATCGGCGTGGTAATGTAATAAGGAAGATTGGCCACGACGCGGTAGCTTTCGATCCCTTCGCTGCGGGCGTATCCCGCCGCATCCCACTTCAGGATATCCTCGTTGAAGATCGTGAGATTGTCACAGTCCGCCAGGCTTTCCTTCAGCAGGCCCGCCAGCTGCTTATCGATCTCCACCGCGATCACGCGTTTTGCCCGTTCCGAAAGGAGCTGGGTCATGGCGCCCAGCCCGGGCCCGATCTCCAGCACGGTATCTTCCGCACCTACGCCTGCGGCGTCCACGATCTTTTCAAGGATGGAGCGGTCCACCAGAAAATTCTGTCCGTATTTCTTTCTCGCGCTCAGTCCGTGGCTTCTTAAAAGCTCCGCTGTGTTTCCCGGCGTTGCGATGTTCATGACTGTTCTCCTTATGTGCGGCTGACCCGTCTGTTTTCATCAAATAATGCTAAGGTCAATTGGTTTTTTATTCACTTTATGATGCTTACGGATTGCTTCGTGCTTCGCACCCTGGCATCATCAAATGTTTACTTAAATATCCATTTGTGCTATACTGCCTCTCGACGAATAGAAGGAGAGGCATTATGAAAAAGATCGTTCTGACCGGCGGCGGTACCGCAGGGCACGTAACCCCGAATATCGCACTGATCCCCAGACTGGAAAAGCTTGGCTACGAGATCAGCTACATCGGCTCGTATGAAGGGATCGAGAAAAAACTGATCTCGGATTACGGCATTCCCTACTACGGTGTGTCCACCGGCAAATTCCGCCGCTACTTCGATCCGAAGAATTTTTCCGATCCTTTCCGTGTGCTCAAGGGCTGTTCCCAGGCAAAGAAACTGCTGAAGCAGCTTCAGCCGGATGTGATCTTTTCCAAAGGCGGTTTCGTTTCGGTGCCCGTGATCCGGGCGGCAGCCAAACTGAAGATCCCCTGCATCATCCACGAATCCGACCTCACGCCGGGCCTGGCCAACCGGATCTGTATTCCCAGTGCGTCAAAGATATGCTGCAATTTCCCGGAAACGCTCAAATATCTGCCGGAAGGAAAAGCCGTACTGACCGGGTCCCCGGTGCGTGAAGAGCTTCTTCACGGCGACCGTGAGGCAGCATACCGTCTGTGCGGTTTCGACAACAGCCGCCCGGTTATCATGGTCATGGGCGGCAGCCAGGGCGCCAGCGCGATCAATAAAGTCGTCCGTGAGGCCCTGCCCCGCATTCTTCCCGATTTTCAGCTGATCCATATCTGCGGCAGTGAAAAAGTGGACAATCTGTTGCTGTCCACTCCCGGCTATAAGCAGTTTGAATACGTACGAAGCGAGCTTAAGGATCTGTTTGCGATCACGGATCTGGTCGTGAGCCGTGCCGGTGCCAACGCGATCTGCGAGCTCCTGGCCCTGCGCATCCCCAATCTCCTGATCCCGCTGCCGGCTTCGGTCAGCCGCGGCGACCAGCTCTTAAACGCTGCATCTTTCGAATCCCAGGGCTACAGTACCGTGCTGCAGGAGGAAAACCTCGACGAGGATTCCCTGCTGGATGCGCTGCACGAGCTCTATTTCAACCGGCAGACTTATATCGAAAACATGGAAAAATCCCATCAGTACAATTCCATCGATACGATCATTGATATAATACAAAGCTACGCATAAGCTTAAAACGGAAACATCGTATCCAGCATCCGCAGGCTCTTGAAGTCCCCTTTGGACAGGATGCTCCCGTCCATGAAGCCTCCCTGGAAGGTCTTTCTTCCTTCGGTGATATCCCGCAGGATATTTTCATCCATGGTCAGCTCCACATCCGGATAGACCAGCTCTCCGTATTCCACCTGCAGCTCTTTCACATCCACACGGATGACCAGCGCTTTTTCCTTTTCCCGCAGATTGATGCGGTATTTCAGATGCGTTCCCGACTGCGGCTTGAACGCTGCTTTGAAACGCTCGATAAAATCCGCCGCCGCTCCCTGCTGATCCGACATCTTGCCGCGGAACAGATCCGTCAGTTCCCGTATATCGGCTTTCTGTTTTTCCACATAACGGTCATCGGAAGCATATTCCGAAAGCTGCTCCGTTTCCTGCTGCGTCAGGGCGGTATTCCGCGTCTTGTACGTTGCCTTGCGCACCGCCATCACGCTCACCGGCAGCGCGCGTACCTGCTGTTTGATGCTGCGGTAGATATTCTCGGCTGCCTTTTCCAGCAGTCCCTTATATTCCTCGTTATTTTCCAGCTCGGACACCTCGGGCATATAGGCCGAGATCCCCGGGCATACTATGCCGCCCAGCGACTGCCAGGCGTTGATCAGATCCAGCTCCGCCTCTTTTTCCCCGTAGGTGGTGCTCATGATCAGCGGCGCCATGTACAGCTTGCTGATGTGTTCTTTATCCCCGTACTGCCAGCAGGCGTCCAGAAAGCTCATCATCATGCCGCCCACGCCGTGCCATTCCACGGTAGATGCCAGGATCACGCCGTCGGCATCCTTCAGTGTCTGGGGCAGCGTCGTGATCGCATTTTTCTGTTCAAAGAGATCGTAACGCGCCAGCCTGACATTCAGCTCCTCCAGTACCGCCATCACCTGTTTTAATGCCACAAGGGTCGGATCCCCGATCAGCCCGCGGCCTCCGTAATAGATATTGATCTTCATGCCTTCCTCTCATTCCGAAGGGGCTTGCGCCTCTTCCAGGTTATCATGATATAGATTCCCGTAAAGATGAGCCCTGCCAGGAAGCCTCCCAGATGGGCCATATAATCGATATTTTCTTCCGTTGCTCCCGTATAAAAGAGCAGCAGCAGTGCAATGGCCAGACGGCTGAAAAACTGAAACGATCTCCACTGCCGTGTCATGATCATCCACGCGATCAGCGCCCCCACAACACCGTAGATGGCACCGCTGGCTCCGATGGAGTTATATTCCTCCCCGATGCGCATCTGCCTCCATACGGAAAGGATGCCGCCGCACAGTCCGGAAAAGAAATAAAGGAAGAAAAATGCGATGCGGTTCATGCGCTCTTCCACCATGCTGCCTGCCGCATAGAGCATCAGCATGTTTCCGGCCAGATGCGGGACGGAGGCATGCAGGAACATATAGGTGAAAAGCCGGAACCACTGGCTGCTCTGACGCAGCGTATCCAGCTCCAGCGCAAAACTGTCCTGTTCAAAAAGACCAAGGCTGTTTAAGATGAACATCAGCGCATTGATCAGGACCAGTCCCATGGTCGCCCAGGCCGTATCCTTTTCCCGGATCTGCTTATGAAAGACCGGCCTTCCGTCCACTCCCTGCTCTGCAGGTGCGCGGTCCATCTCTCCTCTGGTCTGCTTCGCCTCATCCTGATTCAGCTCGGGAAGCTGCACGGCGATCCCTTCCACCTCCACGTGCTGTTCCAGCGCTGCGCGTATCCCGTAAAAGTCCTCCGGCGCCCCGGGGGGAACAAAAAGCCGCACCCCCATAGGCCGGCCGGTCTGCGGATCCGTATTTGCATCATCGATCAGATACCAGACCTGGTCCACCCAGGTACTTTCCGTCTTTGCTTCCCCGTCCAGGCCGTGACCGTCCATACCCGGCACCAGGCGTCCCACGCCCAGCGCATCGGTGGCCACCAGCTTCAGAAAATGAAAATCCTTTCCCCTTCCGTAATCCAGCCTGCCCTTATGTGCCTCCAGAAATGCCTGCATCTGGGCGGAGGTACTGGTCGCGCTGCGCTCATCGAAAAAACAGATGATGTTGACGCAGTAGCTTTCCTCCTGCACAAAGCTCATATAACGCTGATCCAGAGAACACATATAGATGCGGTATCCCTTCTCCCAAAACAGATCGTTCAGTGTTTTCATTACTTACACACCTCCGGCAGGGAGAAGTTCTTCACGTATTCGATGAATTCGCTGCCTTCCACGGGCTTCGAGAAATAGTAACCCTGGAAGTAATCGCATTTCAGATCCAGAAGCTTCCGGATCTGTTCTTCGGTCTCCACGCCTTCCATGACCACCTTCATATGCAGACGGCCGGCCATGCGGAAGGTATTGCGCAGGATGATATCCGCCTTCTCGTTTTCCCCTGCGCTCCAGAGTATGCTCTTGTCGACCTTCATGAAAAGGAAAGGCAGGTTATACAGATACGAGATATTGGAATAGCCCGTTCCGTAATCGTCCAGGGAGAGCGAAACCCCGTGAAGTTCGAAATGGGCGATATTCCTGCTCACCTCGGTATTGCTGATCATCGCGGAAGTCTCGGTGATCTCGAAATTGATATGCTCACTGCTCAGATTGAACTGGCGCATGATCCCCATGAACTCTTCCGCAAGGCGGCTCTGCATGCACTGCACGGCGGAAAGGTTCACTTCGATATATTCGATGCCCAGTTTATCCAGGTGATTTTCCGAATAGAAACGGCACACTTCGGTAAAGACGATCTCGCCGATCTGCAGGATATAGCCTTCCCGCTCCGCAAGCGCGATCATGGGCTCGGGCGGGATAAAGCCGTATTCGGGGTCGAAAAGACGGATCAGGGCTTCCGCCGCGATCACCTTCTTTTCGTGGGTCGAATAGATGGGCTGATAGAAAACCTGGAAACGGTCTTCATCCAGAGCCCTGCGGATCGCCGTAAGGATCTGCTTCTCCTTATCCTCTCCGAGAAAACTCAGGGCATTGATGGTCTCGCCGGCCTCGATGGGTGCCAGCGGCACATTACCCAGCAGGCGCTGGAACATTTCCATATCCGGTATCTCATTCGGGCAGTCTGCCGTCACATATCCCACCGACAGCATGGACTCCAGGAGTCCGCTGTGCCAGGGCTGTGAAAAACGCTCTTTCACTTCTTCAAAAAGGGTATTCCATTCCGCCTTGTTCCTGTAAGGGAATTTCACTGCGAGTATGTCTTTTTCCAGCTGGAACGTCAGCACATTGCGCTTCAGCGAAGACATATATGCGCAGACCTGCCGCTGGAACTGCTCTGCATCCTCCTGGCCAAGGGAATCGAGCATCACATTATAATCAAAGATCTTGATAAACAGTATCACAAAATGACGGTTCCGCTTATAATCCTGCTCGGCGGAGATCGGCAGAAGGCGGCGTTTCAGGGCCTCTGTTCCTTCAAAGATCTCTTCCGGCCTCTGCACGGCAAGGAGCATATCCGTCATAAGCAGTGAGCAGATAAAATACAGAAAACGTTCATCCGGCTTGTTGATCTGCAAGATCTCCATGGCCATCAGGATGATGCCGGCGATCAGCACATGAACGCTCCTCCGCGTGCCAAGCGTCTTGTGGAAACGCACGCAGATGATGATGCCCAGGAGCGTCAGGTAGAGCATGAAAAGGATCAGAAGGAACATCAGTACCGGATGTCTGGCGACTTCATCTGCCTTACCTCCGTGATTGTACGTATGGATCGTAAAGAACACGATCAGTATCATCTCGATGGCGCAGGGCAGATAGGCCGCTTCCATCCAGTGGAAGCTCAGCTTCCTGTCGATCGAGCACACGCAGAGCGCATATACGGTAAAACAGGTAGCAATAAAGATCTGTACCATCAGATCGGCGGCGTTCAGTACATAGACGATATTCCTCCCGGAAAAACTCGGGTATACCTTATACAGCGCGCAGAAAACGTCCAGCACGCTGCCGATCAGAAGCGCGGTCAGCATGTTGTAGAACATGCGGTAACTGGGGATCATCGCACTGCGTTTGTTCTGGAAATAGATCATCAGTACGACAACGGATATGATCGCGACATAGACAAAGCAGAGATTGATACTCATAAAGTCTCGCCCTCCTTTGCCGCTTTCAGATGGATTACGTTGAGGAACTCCTCTTTCACCAGCTGTTCAAAGAAATAGTTGCCCTTGGCCAGATCACAGGCCATGTCTTTAATCATATCAAAATAGCGTTCGTCCTCGATCCCTTCCACCATAGTCATCATATTCAGGTCTCTTGCCATCTGCAGGGTGGCATCCATGGTGATCCTGGCCTTTTCGATGCTCAGCGCGGCACGGATTACGCTCTGGTTGATCTTTAATACCGAAAAAGGCATTTCAAAGATCGAGGTGATGCTGGTAAAGCCGCTGCCGTAATCCTCCAGACAGAAGCGCACGCCCGTTTCCTCCAGTGTGGAAAGTCCTGCACGGAAAGCCGCCGTCGCGGTAGATACCGTATACTCCGAAAGCATCAGGCAGAGCATGCTGGGCGGGATATCGTATTTCCCGACGATCTCCTTCAGCCGGTCCATCAGGCGGTACTGCAGGCACATGGCCGGATGCAGACGTATCGCCAGGAAGGACAGCCCCTGCTCCTGAAGCTTCTCCTCATGGATGAAACGGCAGGTACTCTCAACGATCAGTTCGCCGAGCTGCAGCACATGACCGCTCTGTTCCGCAAAGCGGAAGAGCTCGTCGTCATAGACATAGCCCAGCTCGTCATCGAAGAAGCGCAGCGAGACCTCGGCGGCCACGATACGCTCCAGCGCAGGGGAATAGATGGGCGTATAGCGCATCTCGAAATTGTTCTTTTCCATGGCTCTTGCCAGAGCCCCGTTGATCTCGCGGTTTCGCTTGATCGTATCCAGATCGAAATCCGATACGGTCATCACCCGCAGCTCATTATTGCAGTTCATCGCAAAGCGGTTCATCACCCCGTAAAGCACCTGCTCGTCCTGCAGCTCCGTCGGCAGAATGAGGCGCAGCATACGGGAAGGTACCGCCAGCACTTCCCCGTCCACTTCCCAGGCTTCGTCAAAACGTTTCCGTATCGCCCGGATCAGACCGCCCACCTCGCCGGCGTGGGGACTGATCACCTCCAGTGCAAAGCTGTTCTTATCGTAATGATACAGATTTGTATTCTCCCCAAGTGAGGAAAGCCACTCGACGATGGAGGAAAGAAGCGTATGCGTCTTTTCCGTCCCGTTTCGCCGCTCAAAATCGATCATATCGGGCAACAGAAGCTCCACCAGATCAAAGCGCTTCCGTGCCAGCAGATTAAATCTCATACGCTCGATAAAAGCGGTCCGGCTCAGCATGTTCAGCTCCGGATCGATCTGCTCCGAAGGATTCTGGATGAACAGATAAAGGATCAGTGCGCAGACACTTCCCGTGACGACCTCGAGAGGGATCTCCGGTAAAAGGAACTGAACAACGGTGGAAGCGATACCCATAGCCATGACCAGAAGTATGATCCCGATCCTTTTAGCGGAAAAGCTCTTCCGGAACCAGAAGAGGATAAAAAAGATCATCAGAATATAATAAGCCGATACGATATAGACCGTGAATATCCACGGACCGCGGTGATAGATACCGTCCGGCGTATGATTATAGACCAGATGGGTGAGCGGATTGGTCAGGAGCACCAGAGCCTCCGAGCAGATGGGCAGGAGGATCAGCAGGCGGATCCAGGCCGCAAGCTCACGCCATATACGCACCGTACTGAGTATGTACAGGAACATGAGCAGGATGAGCAAAAGATGCGAGATAAAATAGATATAGCTCATCAGCTCAAGAAGCCAGGTGGGACAGCTTTTAAAATAGTACAGGAAAATCCACCGGGCTGCAACAGACAGTCCGGTGATACCGTTATCGATCACCAGGGCCAGAAAAAGCCTTCCCTGGTTATTGGATACTTTATTATATTTTGCAAAATTCAGCGCGATCTGCACCGAGATAAATATCGATGCGATCGCAAATGCTGCTTCATACGTCAATCCGTTTTTCCCTCGCTTGTCCGTGTATCCTCCTGCGGATACGCCGCCGGACAGGTTTTGCAGGGGCGATCCTGTCCCAGGACAGATGATCGCGTTTCAATTCATCGGGAAGGCGTTCCAGAACCTTTGCCGTATACCAGGCATCGCCGTAAGCCCTGTGGAACGGCACTTCTATGGGAAGGGATAATTCCTCCACTGCCGTCTGCAGGGCTTTGCTCTGCGCCGTATTCCCGATCAGCAGCCCATAAAGCCGCTGCACGTTGATATAGGGAATGGGGTCGTCCCCCAGTTCCCGCATTCGGTAAAATTTCATATTCCGCCGGAGTTCCGACAGATCCTGGCTTCCCCAGGTACACCAGACAGGATCCGCGCCGCACCACTCAAGGAACTCTGATGCAGCCCGAGGGAAGAGCCGTCCTGCGGACAGCTCTCCCCTCTTAAGATCCAGCATCTTTCTGATTCTCCAGTTGATCTCGTGGTAGACCTGCGGACGGATCATCTGATCATACTGATCGATGATCCTGTAATCCCCGTCCAGTTTCACGGCCCCGATCTCGATGATCTCAAAAGGAAGAGATCTCGCTTCGCTTGGCTTTCCGTCCTGGGGCTGGTTCCACTCCAGATCAAAAACAATGTAGTTCATTTATGTATTACAAAGATCAAACCTTATCGTTGTCGTCAAAGATGTCGCCGCATTCCGGGCAGAACTTCGGAGGATTGTGAGGATCCTCGGGCTCCCAGCCGCACTTGTCGCACTTGTAAAGAGGTGCGCCTGCGGGCTTCGCCTTGCCGCATTCCGCACAGAACTTGCCCTTGTTCACGGCACCGCATTCGCAGGTCCAGCCGGTTTCCTCTGCAGGTTTTGCTTCGCCGCACTCCGCACAGAACTTGCCGGTATTGCCTTCGTGACCGCACTTCGCGCACTTCCAGCCTGCCGCTGCGGGTGCAGGAGCTGCTGCAGGCGCAGGAGCGGGAGCTGCCTGCTGCTGTTGCTGCTGGAGCTGCTGGGCATTCTGCATGAATGTCTGGGGATTCATCTGGCCTGCTGCCTGCTGCATCATGTTCATACCCATGAAGCCCATCCTAGCGCCGCCCTGGTTGTTTGCCGCATTGACCCGTGCCTGGTTGTAAGCGGTAGCGGGCGCAGCGTTGAGCATGCC
>JAEEGL015743946.1_pt1 | contig 18707 bp, 14 predicted proteins | sample 9134231 | NCBI WGS metagenome assembly JAEEGL01 (sample SAMN16246548, study PRJNA631951) | gut metagenome | biome: gut microbiome; feature: rumen; material: fiber-attached | host: Bos | place: Iran: Karaj | collected 2018-10 | reverse complement strand
TTGTAGTTGAAAGTGCCATCACCGTAGGCATGGCAGTGGATAAGGTTTACAGGCTTTTTACAGTTATTCCATGGCTGTTCACTGAACTGAATACCGCTCGTTGGAGCAAATGCTGTAATCTTGTTCTGGACGTTCGGCATGCTGTGGTACATCAGCATTGAACCCATGGAGAATCCCGACCAGTATACTCGGTTTGTGTCAATACCATAACGGGTTTGCATCTCGTCAATGGTCTTCAATACGAAGTTCTGGTCTTTTGTCCCGCCGATGTCCCAAGTGCTGCCGTCGCTTCTCAGATACGTCACAACGAACTTGGCTGTATCGATAAGATTGTAAAATTTGTCGGAACTAAACTGATACTCCGGATCCTGGTTCATGCCGTGAGTGACAATCATCAGAGGCATCTTTGTAGACATGGTGTTGGGAGTGAAAACAACCATATTGCGCTTCTGGTTGTTCACTGTGATGTCAACACTCTCTTTCTTGTATGCATGAGCGGAAAATACCGTCAGCAGACAAGCGGTTAAAATGGATAGTCTGAATGTTTTCATTTACTTATGTGTTTAAATTGATTGTTATGTGTTTCTGTCATGAAATTTGCTTTTATATCCGGCATACGATTATTATGCAAAGCTAACACATTTTATAATATTTTAATTTAATATTTGATACATTTTCTTTAAATAATGTACGATTTGCCATTGATGAATTATGACCCCATTCTTTTATTCCATAATTGAAGTAAATACACTTTTCACTTTTCATTCTGCATATATATCACCTCCCTCAACATAGGCGCGGGCGTATTCTTTCAGTTCTTTCCCCTCGACTAACTTTATTTCTTGCGACAGACCAATATAAAACCTCCCAACGCCTTTGATATCAAACACCCGGGTGTCAAGCAAGTAGGGATAATCTGCCGAGTCGTTGTCGGGGTTTGCACTGATGTCTTTCTTTGCCTGTTTGTATTCCTCTGCCAGAAGATTGTAGGCGAGCACCTTCAGTTTCAGCTTGATGTGGGTTGGTTTCACTTCTTTTTTCTCCAACATGTCAAACGCATCGATTTTTAAGGTTTTGTGTTTGCCGGTGTGACTCCAGCTTATATCCGTAATTTCAACCGAATCAAATCGGGTGGTCTTGAACTCGCGAAGGTCCTTGCGGTCTAAATCATAGCAGATAAGCGACCTGCGTTCCTTAATTAGCTGATAAGCCTCTATATGACGGTCGTTTTTTTCATTGTTCTTCGACAGATAGTTTTTCAAAATCACCACTTTCTTCAATTGAATTGCCTTTTCCAGTTCTTTGAATTTCTTCTTGTCTGGATCTATTTTTTGAAGTTTACGCGATAACTGCTCACGGCATTGGGAGGTTTCCATCTTGATGGTCTGACCTCCTCGACGGAAGAAAGCGGCGTGGCGCACATCCTCCGGTATAGTCTCATCGCTCCTGAATGTCACAATTCCATATTCGTAAGGAATAATGTGGATGCGGATGATTTCTCTGCTGTTGCTGTGTTTTTCCACGTTACAAACCACTCGGGTGCCTGTTATCTGTGTGCAGCTTTCCGATTCGCTCTCACACTCGAACGACTCGTCGATTTGAGCGTTGACAAACAGACGGAGCTTGTCCATGCTGAGCTCACGGATGGTTCGGTTGCTGTAGAGATAGCTGATGTCATTGTCTAAACCGCGGGGATAGCCGTAATCATCAACACCAAGCAGGATATCGCCTCCCTCGTCACTGTTCAACATGCCGCATACAGCTTTCAGCACATTTGTCTTCTGAGTCCTGATGTCTGGCTGCATCTTATTGTTGGGAGGATAAACGAACGAAGACTTGAATTCCAGCGTGTGGCTTTCTTCACCATAGTTGAAATCACCGGTGTCACTGCTCTCGTAGATGTCCGACACACCAAGATTTGAGGCGATTTTTCGCTTGATACGGTCTATCTCAACATGGTTGATTTTGCCTATCAGCAGGTTGGAGGCATTAATCAGACCGTCAAGTATCTGATTTTCGGATTCTTTGTCCTTATTGTCACTTATGCTCAAAGTGGGCTCTGTCTGATAACTGCGCAGACTGTTTATGATATTCAGCTTACGTTCCATCCAGTCCGATAGTTCTATCGATGAGTCATATTGAAGCTGAAGGCTGTCACTGCTCCCGCCCTGGGCAAATCTGGCGAGACAGTTAAGATATTCCATCTCGAATTTCACGATTCCGATGTCTTTTGTGTCGTCAACAAGCGTCAGAAGCATATAGGCTGCCTGAAGGAGTTTGTAACGCTCGTCTGTTTCGTTCATCTCTTCAGAAAGATAGTAGATAGAGTGGGAGAGCATAGGTATGTAACTGGAGGATAGCGGCTTCAAATCCTGAGACTGGGTTTTCTCCTCGTCTGGACGGCTAGCGTCAACAAAAGAGCGGATGAGCTTACCTCGGGATTCATCATCAAACTGAGGGGTTGAAGGGATGTCGGATATTGAGAAGAATGAACCGGTGGCTATCGTGTGACGGGCATTGTCTTCTGTAATGCTGTCTATGCTGACATTTATCAACAGATTTGATTCACGGGCTTCCAACTGATCTTCTTCGATGGATGCGTTTGCAGGGATGTTCACTAAAAAACCATGCTCCGTCAGATACTGCATTCCACCATTGTAACTCTTCATAAACTTTGCCTTGCAGATACTGTGCAGAAAGTCATCAAGATAATCGTGGTAGAAATCGGAAAAGGTGTCTTCAAGAAGGAATGGAAAACCGCCCTTGGTCTGAATTTGAACAAATAGATGGTCTTCTTTCTTGATATGCTGGTTGAATAGATTTCCGAATCCATAGGATTTGGATATGGACAACTTCACGCGGCCCTCTGTCTTTTTACGCTTTTCATCGATGGTTCGGGCATAGAGTTCGTATGCGTTGACTTTATATACTTCAACTATTACGTCTTCACCGTCTTCGTATGGTGTCACAGCTTTTAAAGGGGTTGGCACCACTTGCCTCTGCTTGTCGCTCAACGTCTGGCATATGTCAAGAAGATTGTTGAATGTGCTGTATTTTGTCTTCGAATCACTTATGATTTCTATCTCGAAAGGAAGGCTGAGACGGTTCGGTGATGCCTGCAATTTATAAGATGAATAGCTCATCGCTCCTGTCTGGATAGTGTTTTGGATGATGTGAAGGAAGCCCTTCCCTTCGTAAAGAAAATGGCTGGTGTCGTACGAATCGAATTGGGTCTGGCTGAGCATGCCACAAAAAAGTTGTAATGACTCCATGCAACTGCTCTGCTCCAGATTCGTCCACGAATATCCTAATTTTGTTACACGATGACCGCAAAGGCAGTGTAGAATTAACTTTTTCATGTTTGATTTCATGGTCTGAGTGGTAGCTTGTCCTTCTAAAAGGAGAGCATCGCCTAAACGGCATAAAGCATAAAGGTCGTCTTTGTGCTTTTTTTCTTTGGTGGTTAGCAGGTAAGTGGCTATCACGCTCACTGCAAATGGCAGCTCATCCCCAAGCACATCGCTGGGCTTTTTGGAAAGCGAACAAGACTCAAGTTCGTGAAAATAGTCGTCAACGACTTCTTTCAGACGCTTGAATGTCGTGTTGAAATCACTCGTGGTGGACTCCAAATCCTCATCGTAATTGTATTTTTTTAGGTATCTGAACAGACTGTTGAAATTCTGTTTGATATATTCTTTTTTTATTTCAAGCCAAAATTCCGGCTGATTAAATGTCTGACCCATATTGTTCTGTATTTTATTTCACCTTATTTTGCAAAGTTATTAATTTTTTCTCACTTTACAAGCTTTTATGACACTTTCGTTTGCTTGAATAGAAATTATTAACTAACTTTGTTGAATCGTATTTATTATCATACACTTTCACTTCATGAAAAAAATGGCAATTATTTGCACAGCGGCTCTCCTCGCTGCGTGTGGTTCAAAAGACATGGAGCAACAGATCGACGAGCTATATAGCAGAATGTCACAGGAAGAGAGGATTGCACAGCTCAGAAGCACCTATATGGATGACTTCTTCAACGAAAAGGGAGAGTTAGACATAGAGAAATGTAAAAAGGAAATTCCTTTCGGTATCGGACACTTCTCACAGTATGCAAGCCAGAAACCAAGAGAACCGGAGGACCTCCGGAACCGTGTGGCGGCTATGCAGGAATGGCTCATCAACAACACACCCAATGGCATTCCGGCGCTTTTCCATGAGGAGGTGCTTTCGGGAGTCAACACTAGGGGGGCTACAATCTATCCGCAGCAAATCGGGCAGGCATGCTCTTTCAATACGGAACTCGCAGTACTCAAGACACAACAGACAGCAACGGCTATGAGAAAGATGGGTGGGGTCCTCTCTCTCTCTCCTATGGTCGATGTATGCCGCACTCCAAGCTTCAACCGACTTGAGGAATCATATGGTGAAGATGCCTATCTCTCGGCTGCTATGGGCACAGCGTTCGTGAAAGGACTGCAGATGGATGATCTCAAGAAGGGGGTTGGAGCTTGCTCAAAGCATTATCTTGGATATGGCGGAGGCGGCGATGCCGATGAGAAAGAACTTATGGAAGAAATCCTGATGCCTCACGAGGCGATGATCCGACTCGCTGGAAGCAAGGTGGTCATGCCTGGCTATCATGCCGTTCATGGCAATAATTGTGTGGCTAATGCCGAAATCCTGCAGGATATCCTTCGTGGATATGTCGGATTTGACGGCATGGTGGTAAGCGACTATACCGCTATCGACCAGCTGCCGGACATACCAGATGAAATCCACAAAGCCGCGGCGGCAATTAATGCCGGTAACGACGTGGACTTTCCGCGTGGAGCTAATTATAAATTCCTGCAGCAGGCTATTGACCAGGGACTTGTCAAGCCTGAGACGCTCGAAAGGGCAGTGAAGAATGTGCTGAGGCAGAAATTCAGAGCCGGACTTTTTAACAATAACCCTTACCTCTACAGTAAAGAAACAATTACGCTCGACACACCTGAGGAACGGCAGACTTCCTACGACATCGCAACGCAGTCCGTGGTGCTGCTTGAAAACAACGGAATACTGCCGCTGAAAGACGTGAAGAACGTGTTCCTGACAGGACCTAATGCCAACTCCATGTGGGCAATGTGTGGCGACTATTCATTTCCTGCCATGACGTACTTCTGGAAAAAAATCATGGAGGACCTCGACCATCCGCATGTAATCACTTTGTTGGAGGGCATGAAGGGACATAAGCCGGAGGCAATGGAAGTAACCTACTCTCGCGGATGCGACTGGACAGAGGAAATCGAGACGAAATATGCTGTCGGAGGTGATGAACGTGCATGGGAGTATGAGGTGCTTCACCGCAAAGTCGATGCGGGTGAGGAGGCAAACCACGATGAGGCGCTCAATAAGGCTCGTCAGGCGGATGTAATCATAGCCGCAATGGGTGAGAATGTGATGCTCTGCGGAGAAAACCGCGACCGTAAGGGGTTGCGCCTGCCTGGCAAACAGGAGCAGTTCGTCAATGAGCTGATAGCAACAGGAAAACCAGTGATTCTTGTGATGTTCGGTGGAAGGGCACAAGTGGTCAGTGGACTGGCTGAACGGTGTGCGGCGGTCATTCAGGCGTGGTATCCGGGCGAGGAAGGAGGTAACGCTGTGGCGGACATCCTATTTGGCAAAGTCTCACCTTCTGCAAAACTCTCCGTTAGCTATCCTAATGCCGAGGTGTATGAGCCCTTGTGTTATAATTATGGTGACACGATTAAATCAAAAGTACAGTGGTCTTTCGGATATGGACTCTCCTATACGCAGTTCGAATACAAAAACTTGCAGGTCAATAAGGATGCATCCACTGCTGATGAGGCGGTTAACATCTCGTTTGAGGTGTCAAATACAGGGAATATGGAAGCTGACGAAATCGCTCAGATTTATCTGTCGCCAACCCAAGAGAGCCAGCAGATACGCCCTATACAGCTGCAGGGATTTGCACGTGTTTCTCTAAAGCCGGGGCAGACGAAAACGGTGAAAGCGAAAATCTATACCGAACAATTCGGATTCTATTCCAATAAGGGGAAAAGGCAATGGAACATTCTGCCGGGAGACTTTATCATCAAGATAGGAGCATCATCTGCCGACATCAGACTGCAGGATAAAATCTCCTTGAAGGGCGATGCACTTACAAAACCTCTCCGCCAATTTTATTTCTCGGAATCTGCAGTACAATAATTGACTTACAACTAATTGCTTAAAAAGACACAGATGAGATGTTGCTTTATCATGCATCTCATCTGTGTCTTTTTTGTGCCGTTTGCTTATCTTTCCGGGCTTTCAACTTTTTCTGCTTTCAAAAATATTCAAAAAAACTGAAAGCCTGTCTTTCTTCTGCAGCTCTTGCATCCTCTGTATCTATTGTTTTTCAAGCACTGCCACGAACTCCTCTGGAAGGATGATATTCTCGATATTAATGGCTTCGGCAAACAGTGGGGCTATCTCATCTTCTGTGTGACCGGCAATGCCGCAACCAACACGTGTCACTAAAAACACTTTGTCGGAATGTTCTTTGGCATAGGTGATAAACCTGTCCACACATTGGCTGATTGACTTCAGATTGTCGGGGATTGTTGGGATGGCATAACTCCGGCCCTGTATGCCTTCACCCTTGCCCCAGATGGCGCCGAAATAACGGCTGGCGGATGCTGCTGCACCTGCGCCGTGCATACCGTCACGATTGCTGCCGAATACGAATATCTCATTCAGTCCGATATTCTCTTTTGTTATCAGCGAAGGGGTGTATTTGCGGTTGTAGCCCGCACTTGTAGGCGAAGCCTCCAAGGAGGGCTCCGGCTTGGGAGACTCCAGAGGTAATAAGGTCTCATCCTCAACCACACTCTTATGATAGGTCGAGAATATCTTTTCCATCTGCTCTATCTGAGGACTGACAGAACGGATGGCATCGCTGCGGAAGCGGTAGGTGCCGTTCAGGGTCTCGCTGATTGCCAAAGATTTCATCTTACGGTCTGTGGCAGGGGCAATGATCTCCTCAGCACGCCAGAATCCGTCGCTTTGAAGAAAGACGGCGATGAGATTACGTTTACCACGGAACAATTCGATATGCTTGTAGCCGAAACTGGGTGTGGGAGAATAATATACGCCTGGCTCACCCTCGTTCAGATTACTAACCAATAGCATCGTATACTCGTCGTTGTCATTCCTGAATATCAGGATATGCTTCTCCTGGGGGATGTAGAACGGACCGGCACATGAAAATATCTCGTGCCCTTCTATCTCAACATAACGAAGTGTGCTGCCGGTGTCGTTGTCCCACAACGGAAAATACCACAGATGACCCGTTTGCTTGTCTAAATAAAGTGTTGTTTCCATATTGATTTCTTGTTTTCTGATAAATTTTCTTCAAATATAGAAATAAAATCCCATCCTGCAAAACCTTTGCGTAAAAAACTTTCTGTTAAGTCCTGAAAACTTATCATTTACCAAAGTATATACACTATTCACTTTTCACTGTTCATTTTTTACTTAAGCCTGTATTCTTTAACGGCTTCTACTAACTCCTGATGTATCGTCCCGTTCGAGGCGATGATGTCACCATAATTAATATAGTCCGGACTACCGTCAAATCGGGTGATCACTCCACCTGCCTCCAACAGCACAAGTGAGGCGGCGGCATGGTCCCACTGTCCGATTCCGCGTTCCAGCCAACCGTCATAACGGCCGGATGCTACGTTGCAGATACCTAACGCGGCTGAGCCGTTCATCCGAAAACCACCGCACAGACCATAGAAATGACTGATCAGATGATGAATCGTTGGCTGATAGTTGGCGGCATCGTATGGCAGTTCGATGCCTAATAGCGCCTGGGTGATGTCGTGATGGCTGTTTACGTGAAGACGCTTGCCGTTCAGCCAGGAGCCGCCACCTTTCCATGAGTAAAAACACTCATCAAGACAGACGTCATATACCACGCCCGACAGAATTTCATGCTCGTTGCGCAAGGCGATACTTACGGCATAGCCATGATAGCCGTGGATGTAGTTCGTCGTGCCGTCCAACGGATCGATAACCCACCAGTAGGGCTCACCTTCATGAACTGCAGTTCCTTCCTCTGTCAGAAAACCTGAATCTGGTAGTATTGTTTTCAGACGGCTGACTACCAACCGCTCACTCGCTTTATCTACATACGACACATAGTCATGGCTGTGTTTCTGAACTACCTGCTCCTCACGCAGCTTCTCTTGCTCACTCTTCAGGTATGAGCCCGCTTCACGGGCCACTTTGCACACCTTCTCTGTTATGCTCTGATAATCCATCTTTCTGATTTTTACGCAAAGTTACGAATAAATGAGCACAATGCAAATAAAATTTTATTTTAAATTTGCATTGTCGAGTGTGGGTAACTTCCGTAAAGACACAGTGATATAATCTGAATTATACGGAATTACATTCCCTAAAAAATCTAAAAACTGAAAATTAAACCTTGCAACTTACTTGCATTATTAAACTTTTTTCTTAACTTTGCATTCAATAGGTTACGAATAATAATATGTTTTGGTATTTGTGAAATGAGGATTGGATTAAGAAATGGCTGCCATAAGCAGGACTATCTTTCCGTCTTCTCCTCTTTAAAAAATCCCTACGCACTTATTCCTAATCGTTTACATGGCTTTGTCTTAATACTAACAACTAAAACTGACATGAAAAATCAAAACGGAGAAAACCAAGAGTCAAGACGCGACTTTCTCAAGAAAATCATACAAAGTTCATTTGTCATTTCTGCGGGACTGTTCTTCGGTGCTAAAAGTTCCATTGCAAATGCGATGGGGATCGGAGGTGGCATCTGCAGTTCATCCTATGATTGTTCGGGAGGTGGAGGTAACTGTGGCGGTTCCTATTCTTGTGCAGGACAGGGAAAAGATGGTTCCGGCAAATGCGGCAGCTCATATTCTTGTACCGGCGGTGGAGGTAAATGTGGCAGTTCTTATTCTTGTACTGGCCAGGGTAGCGGCGGAAGCGGACGTTGTGGCAGTTCCTACGATTGTACTGGGGGAGGAGGCAAATGCGGAAGCTCTTATTCTTGTACCGGACAGGGTAGTGGCGGACGTGGCAAATGTGGAAGCTCCTACGACTGCACTGGCGGAGGCGGATCATGTGGCAGCTCCTATTCCTGTGGAGGACAGGGCAGCGGTGGACGTGGCAAGTGTAGCAGTTCATACGAATGTTCTGGTGGAGGAGGTGCTTGCGGCAGCTCCTATTCCTGTGGAGGACAAGGCAGTGGCGGACGTGGTAAATGCAGCAGCTCCTACGATTGTGCTGGTGGAGGCGGCAAATGCGGTTCTTCTTATAGCTGTGCAGGACAATAAAAGTATTCTTTCCTTTTTCTATTTCCTCTTTCCTGTTCCTTCAGAATATTAACCCCTTTTTGCAAGAAGCATTACTTCCTGTTTTAATAAAACACATTTTATAAAAATGCTGACAGATAAACAAATACAGGCTAACAGCACTAGGATTATTTCTTTGCTGGAAGACACAGGCAGGAAGGGCATCCATTCCGTAATTGACCATCTGCTGGATGGAGGCTTTTTCATTGTTCCGGCATCCGTGCATCATCATAATAATTTTAAAGGGGGACTGGCTAAACACTCTCTTGAAGTTTATCAGGAAGCGATGACGCTCTACGATACTTTTATTTCTAAACTGCCATATCTGGAGACAGTGATAAGTCGGGAGAGCCTTACTATTTGTGCATTACTCCACGATGTATGCAAAATGGATGTCTTTTGTATGCGGGATGGTCAACCTCATGGCACAGGCATACCAAATAATCCGCATGGCAGCAAGTCCGTGAAACTTTTGCTTGAATGGGGACTTGAATTGTCAGAACACGAAAAACTGGCCATCGCATGGCACATGGGGCGATGGACTAAGGATGCAGGATGCCGACCGGAAATGGTGGAAGTCCAGTTCAGGGATGTTCAGAAAATCACTCCTCTAGCATCATTCATCCGCAGGGCCGACAGTCTCGCTGCAAGCAAGGCAATCGAGGAGCAAGAAAACGACGAGTAGCCGAGATGCGCTGTCGTACGTCTTCTGACTAAAACACCTTCATGTAGCATCTTTATTAAACATCCAGAATTAAATATACAAAAAACCCCGCTTTTAGCGGAGTTTTTTGTATTATACGGCGGAGGACTTACTTGGGTACGTTCATGACGCCTTCGTACTTTAATAACCGTTTGTTAAAGATATATACTTTTTTACTTATAAGCCGTCCTTGTTCACATCCTGTGTTTTGCAGGCGCTTCGTCTTTCGCTACCGGCACTAATTTGATGTAGAACAAATTCACGCTCTTGTCCTTGGTCAGTTCATAGTCACCAGCCTCAAGCGTCACTGTGTAGGTGTTGCCGCTACCGCTTATCTTTGTGCCGTTGATTTTGATGCTTGCTGTTTCGCTGGGACCGAAATACAAAGTCATTACGTATGCAGATGGGATCGAGAACTTTAGCGACGTACTGGTCTCAATCTTCAGGCAGGTTGTGTATTCCACGCCATCAACCGTCACCTTGCCTTTGCTGTCAGAACCATTACCGCTTACAGTAAAGAAGGAGTTCGACGGTGTACCGCTCTTTGCAAAGGAGCAGGTGATGACTCCCTCAGGAATATCTGGAATTTCCGGATTGTCCGGATTGTCGGGATTGTCAGGATTATCTGGATTCTCCGGGTTCTCAGGATTGTCTGGATTATCCAATCCTTTTTCTCCAAACCATCCTACTAACAACGATTTGTAATTGTCGATTTTCGATGCTAATTCTTTGTCTATAGCTTTGTCGGCATCGTCAGTACCTGTGTTGTCAGCGAATGTGTGTTCAATATCACCATGGTTCAGACGCCCGGCGCCATACCATCCTCTCACAATCTCAGGAACATCCTCTGCTGCGTCTGGTGTATAAGCATACATCAGTTTGGCGTCTGTGTCGAAGTTGTTGTAGATTGTGCCTCCTGTAAGTGTCTTCTCTGTTGACGGAACCTGCTCTTCGCGCGTCGCTGTCTCGTAGGCGTCATAGCCGAGTGTGGGGTGGGGATTGTTCTGGGTGTAGTATTTGAAGTTCTTGCAGGTGGTGTCTATATAATTACCGTATGCTTTAATCATCCCGCCTTCTTCTCCTGAGAATGTGCCGTCGCCTGTCGCATCTGTGCCTTGGCGAGAACTTAATATAGGCTTCTTGGTCTTTAAGAAATAGTTGTTCTCCACAAACACGCTGGAACCGGTTGTGGCGCCGACACCATATAAGGCATTGTTGTCAAAGTAGTTGTTCCATACATGCACACTCATCGTCCGGACACGGGGATGACGCGAGTCGGAATGATCAAACCAGTTGTGGTCGTAGCTGATATAGTTCGGACCGCTCTCGCTCTTCATGCCGAACATGTTGCTCTTACCCGTGTCCCATTCATGGCAGTAACTCATCGTCACGTATTTCGAGTCGCTCTTGATGTCTATCGCACCGTCGCCTTTTACATGGTCGCCGCTGCCACTTTTGCCATAGAACACATCGAGATGGTGAATCCAGATGTTCGAGTTGTCGGTATCGAGCGACAGCCCGTCGTCCATGCAGCGGAGGATGGCGAAATTACGGAATTCAACACTCTTTCCGTTGCGAACCAGGAAGCCGAAACCTTTCACTGTGGCGTCATCACCGATTCCTTCTATCGTGATGTCTAACTTGGTGTCGGCTTTTCTGCCTTTTATCTGCAGACCTTCTTCTTTGCTCCCAAGCGAGTCGAGGTCGGCAAGGCTCACAGTGCCGATGATGCGGATGGCAAGTGGTGTCTGGTTCTCGCCTTTTTCACATGCGGATAGGATATGTTGGATGCCCTTGGCTTTCAGACTGCTGCTCTTGCCGTCTCTGATATAGCTGATGGTCGCTTCCATGGTCTTGGCGGTAGTGCTTGTCAGATAAAGCACTTTTGCTCCGGACTTCAGAGTGCCGTCATCGTTGTAGGCACCGACACCGCTATAATTGAGATGGGCGAAACCGGCTCGGCTGTAGTTCTTCACACTCATCACTTCCGACTCACATGAGGCTGCTTCCAGCTCTGTGTCTGTGGAATCAACTGGTACAATCTTGATGTAATAATCATCACCGGCTTTCAAACCTGGCACGTCGGCACGACCGTAACTGCCGTAATTTCTTACTAATGGATCGTCCACTTTCGTGTAGTCTGCATACTGACCGCCTTTGATATAGGCGTTGTAGCTCTTCATGCCGTCAAGCAACGAGAACTTCACGTAGGCATACTCCAGCCAACCCTTGGACTCGGTTATTTCCACTTTGTCATCAGAGGGCTCGGGATTGTCAGGCTTGTGAGGGGCACCATTGGCCATCACATTGATGATGGCCACAACATCTGAAATATCAGTCTTGCTGTCATGGTTTACATCACCACTGCCTTCTGCCTCTCCGGCGGCCATCTTGTTTATGGTGGATACAATGTCAGAGATGTCAACTGTGCCGTCACCGTTCACGTCGGCATCTTCATAATAAATGACTGGGGTGCTGGTGCCGTCATCGGCAAAACAAGTGCTGAACACCATGCCAAGCACCAATAGGAACATGAAAATCCGTTTCATAATGTTTCGTATCGTTAGTTTTCAATTTTGTTAGTTACCCAACTTTTACATTTAGATTATATACTGATATTCACACACTTTGCAGGAAATAGTCCGCATGGTTTTTCCCGCCTCAGCGTTTTTTCAGTTCATTTATGGACTGTTTTTTGCTTCTTTTTAAATGCCACACACTTTGTCAACCTTTCTTACGTTTCTGTTACCTTCTTCCAAATTCAACCCCACAAACGTTTTTACAACTAAAAAGAAGTTTTTTATTTAAATTTTTAAATCAGAAACTTTTGTTAGTTAGTTTCATTTCTGCAAAGTTACGAAAAATTATTGACAATCCGACAAGCTGAATCTTTGTTTTTCAGGACTCTGACATACAATAATTATTATGGTGGTGGAAATGTTTATGCTTGTTGCTCCAGTTTCAATGGAAGTCTTTATACTTGATGCTCTGGTTTCCATAGAAATAATCCTTCGGAGAGTGCCAGTTCTTTCAGTAGCTTGATTATGTTTTCATCCGGGTTATATATGGTAATATGGGTGTCACCGCCGTTGATAACGATCATGAAATCTGAAATAACATCTAAAATCGTCAGTACGTTTTTCGTCTCAAGGCTTAGCTGAACTTCTTCTTCTAACACCGACGGTTCCGGGTTGAGTATCCATTCGCAGTTGCCTTGCTGCACTTCTAAATCCTCATAGCAGTTCAGTTTCAGCATGATATTAAGGAATTTACGGTAAAGTTCGTCAATTTGAGGATGCTGCAAATAACATTGTTCCACTTTGAAATACTGACCTCTGCTCTGATAGGGCACTTGCATCGGTAGAAAGTCGATAATCCAATATTCCGTCTCATACAATCGCTCTCTTATGATGTCTAATGTCTTTTCCATTGATTAACGGCTTTAACGAAATAATACTGTATAAACGGATATTTTTACTGTAGTTAGTTTTTTGAAAGCACAAGGATGGGCATCATTCGGTCATAAGTCATTATCGTCTGTGAATATCAGAATCTGTATCCAAGTGAGATGTTGGCATTCCATTCAGAAGTCCTACCTTTATATTCGTTTTTACCATATCTGAAATGATGGTATTGACCCTGGGCCATAAGTATGTAGTTTTTGTAGTTGTAGGAGATGGTCATGCGGCTGTCGAAATTTATCAACATCCGGTTTGTGGTTCTCTCTTTCCCTATCGGCCAGTAGTCACATTTCCCAATGTAGTCTTCAGGTAAATCATCGAAATACTCAAAAACGTCAGAACTGTAACGATATAGTTTTGCTTTGTTGTAGAGGGTGAGCATAGGCATGCACATGGCGCTCACGAGCCATCCTTTAAAGGGCACCCAGTTGTAGGCATAGCCGGCTCCGACGCTGACCTGAGTGACGGTCTGCTTTCCGATGTTATGCATTAAGAATGTAAGCATGACGTTCTTTAGGTCGTCACTGATGTAGTCCACCTTTGAGTGATAATACATCATTCCTGCCAGGAACGATCCTGCTGACTTGAGCTGAATATTGGCAGGGTTGTTGGTCGCAAGATAGGAGAAGTGCTTGTTGTTGAAGATATAATAAGCGTCGATAAACTGGGTTTTCACTTTGATGGGGGTCTCTAAGTCGTCTTTCCCTTTTTCCTCTTCTGTCTGACCGTCTATCGTTTCCTTGAACCTAATTTCAGGATAACCGCTTTTATAGGAGTCCAGCGAGATGTTGATGCCGTATTTGTTTGTGGCTGTGCTGAATGAGAAGTTGGATCCTTTCTTCTTCCCGATTACCTTGGAGAAGCCGATTCCGGTATCTCGGTAATTTACTTTGAAACCTACGGATGTCTGTACACCGTTGTCGGTTTTCATGCCCATGATGTATTTTTCACCGTCCAAATCCCAAAATGAATCAAGTGTCATCGATGCGTGATGAAGGTTGGTGTTGACTGCAACTGACCATGGTTTTTCAGGAACAAGGATGTAGGTGGTGTCTATCCCCTTGCCGGGGGATTCGTCAAGATAATTCTTAATCCGTGCCAAACCTTTCTTTAAGTTCCCCTTACTCCCTCTCGACTGACTGCTTCCGTCATTCTGGGAGAATAAGGTGGATGGGCACAGCACAAGTAACAGGAATGCAAATGTGATGTTACGTATTGTCATTTAAAATGAGTTTTAATATTAATTGTTCCAAGTTGCAAGAGTTTTATCTTTTATCTGTCTTTTTATTATGCAAAGTTAGCATTTTTTCTTTTAACCCCCAATATCTGCTGAATTATAAAATATAAAAATGAATAAATATGGTAAAACGTATGTGGTAAATAACATTCTTTATACTATTAATTTTTAAATTTCACGAAAAAATCGTAACTTTGCACTTTTAAAGCAAAACAATTATTTCTTTAATACTCAATAAGCAATTTTTTTAAAATGAAAAGAGACAGTGAAATCTTTGCTCTCATAGAGAAAGAACACGAGAGACAAGTGAAGGGCATGGAGCTCATCGCCAGTGAGAATTATGTCAGTGACCAGGTGATGGAAGCACAGGGATCATGCCTTACAAACAAATACGCCGAAGGCTATCCGGGGAAACGTTATTATGGTGGTTGTGAGGTCGTGGACCAGACGGAAACGTTAGCCATCGAACGCGTTAAGAAACTGTTCGGAGCTGAATACGCCAATGTGCAGCCGCATTCTGGAGCACAGGCCAACGCTGCAGTACTGCTTTCTGTACTCAAGCCGGGTGACACCTTTATGGGACTTAACCTCGACCACGGCGGTCACCTATCACATGGAAGCCATGTCAACACATCGGGTATCCTTTACAATCCGGTTGGGTACAACCTCAATAAAGACACTTGTCGCGTGGATTACGACGAGATGGAGCGCCTGGCTCTTGAACATAAACCTAAGCTGATTATTGGTGGAGGATCTGCATATAGCCGTGAGTGGGATTACGAGCGTATGCGCAAAATCGCAGATGAGGTCGGTGCTATTCTTATGATCGACATGGCTCACCCTGCTGGTCTTATCGCTGCAGGACTCCTCAACAACCCGCTCAAATATGCTCATATCGTCACTTCAACAACTCATAAGACGCTGCGTGGACCACGTGGAGGTATCATCCTTCTCGGTAAAGACTTCGACAATCCTTGGGGACTCACCACTCCTAAGGGCGAAATCAAGAAGATGTCCCAGATTCTTAACTCCGCTGTTTTCCCGGGACAGCAGGGAGGTCCACTCGAACATGTAATCGCTGCAAAGGCTGTGGCGTTCGGAGAAGCTCTGCAGCCTGAGTTCGTCGATTATCAGAAACAAGTGCAGAAGAACGCGGCTGTCCTCGCTCAGGCGCTTATCGACAGGGGATTCTTCATTTGCTCAGGAGGTACAGACAACCACTCTATGCTTGTCGATCTACGTCCAAAATATCCGAATCTTACGGGTAAGGTGGCTGAAAAGGCTCTTGTTGCCGCTGACATCACCGCTAACAAGAATATGGTGCCGTTCGACTCTCGCTCTGCATTCCAGACTTCGGGTATCCGTCTCGGCACGCCTGCCATCACAACTCGTGGAGCAAAGGAAGAACTCATGCTGCAGATTGCTGAGATGATTGAGACTGTGCTCAACGCACCTGAGGACGACCGAGTTATTGCAAGCGTGCGTGAGAAGGTTAACAGCATCATGAAAGACTATCCTATCTTCGCATGGTAAATGAGATAAAGCCATGCCTCATCGGCATGACTACACAGGAACTGCAACAGGTGGCGGCTAAGCTGTCTATGCCTAAATTCACCAGCAGACAAATGCAGGAGTGGATTTACGGCAAGATTGTGGACGACATCGACTGCATGACCAATATTTCAAAACAAAACTGCGAGAAACTCAAACAATTTTACTCGCTGGGGGCGGCTAAACCCATTGAGACTCTCGTCAGCAGTGACGGCACAGAGAAATATCTTTTCCCGACTGCCAACGGATTGTTTGTGGAGACCGTTTACATCCCTGATCGCGACAGAGGCACACTCTGTGTCTCTTCGCAGGTGGGATGCAAGATGAACTGCCTCTTTTGTCAGACAGGAAAACAGGGATTTCAGGGAAATCTCACTGTCAACGATATCCTCGCTCAAATCCATTGGGCTATAAGGGAAAAAAACATCACAAACATCGTATTCATGGGGCAGGGGGAACCCTTCGACAATCTCGATGCCATCATGGTCGCCCTTGAAAGGCTCACTAGCGAGACAGGATATGGATGGAGCCCTCGCAGAATAACCGTCTCTACCGTAGGACTGAAGAAAAATCTGACACGCTTCCTCGATGAGAGCCAGTGCCATCTGGCGGTTAGCCTTCATGCACCTCTACACGAGCTGAGGTTGAAGCTCATGCCGGCGGAAAAACAGTTCAAGGCGGAGGAAATTGTGAAACTGCTCAGAAACTACGATTTCGCTCATCAACGCAGACTTTCGTTTGAATATATAGTCTTCAAAGGCGAAAACGACTCTAAAGTACATGCTGATGCACTTATTCGTCTGCTAAGGGGGCTTGACTGCAGAGTTAATCTCATACGCTTCCATCAGATTCCGGATGTGCCGCTTACCGGGGCTGACGAAACGGATATGACACGATTCAGAGACTACCTCACAAAGCATGGACTTTTCACTACCATTAGGGCATCACGCGGTGAGGACATCATGGCGGCTTGTGGTCTCCTCTCAACAGACAGAATGAATAATTAATTTTTTTCATTATCTCATCTTCTTGCCTTATCGTCTTCTCGTCTTCTTGTCTTCTTTAACATATAAATATAATCATGAAAACTCTAATCCGATTTGCGCTGCTGATCATAGTTCTACAGCTGCTTTCCTGTAATCCCAAGCGCGACCCCCATAAGCCTTTGCTTGTTCCTTCATCTTCTGGTAACCCTTACGAGGTGCTGGTTGTGGCTGATGATTCAGTTTGGGGAACTGAGGCGGGGAAGGCGTTGAGAAAAGTGCTCAACACACCTGTGCCCATGCTACCGCAGGATGAACCGTCATTCCATGTCACAAGAATCAAGAACGACGACTACGACCGTATTTTTAACCTCTTCAGGAATATCATTTTCCTGAAAATTGACGATGACTACAGAGGTGGAAAAATCCTGTTCGACCGCAATGTCAATTCCTATCCGCAGGTGATTATCAACATACATGCGGAAAACAACAGGCAAATGGCTGACTATATCGCTGAGAACAAATCGTCTCTCATTAATTTCCTATACAATGAGGAGTTGGTGCGTCAGTGCGATTATCTGAGCTATAACCACAACTATGCTATCTCCGACACTGTAAGGAAAGTGCTTGGATGCGATATTTTTGTGCCATCCGACCTGCTCAAAGTCAAAACTGCCAAGGATTTCGTGTGGATTTCTAACGATGGGCTGTCAACCGTACAGAATATTGTGGTTTATACCTATCCATACGCCACACAGAAAGTGTTCGACAAACAGGGGTTCATCGCACTTCGCGACACTTTCCTCGGTAGAAACATTCCTGGATACAACCCCGGTAGTAAAATGCAGACAAATAAAGAGGTTGTGCAGGTAAACAACTTTAACAAAAATGGTCAGTTCATCCAGGAGGGCAGAGGACTATGGGAAATGAGTGGAGACGCCATGGGCGGTCCTTTCATCTCTCTGTCAAGAATTGACTCGGTCAACAATCGGGTTATCGTTGCAGAGACTTTCGTCTATGCGCCAAGCAAGATGAAACGAAGCATACTCCGACGGCTTGAGGCTTCACTCTACACCCTCAACATGTATCCCGAAAACGATAAGAATGAAGAGTGAAATAATATGCTCATCATCCTCAACTCAATCCGGACTGGCATACTCGTTTTTATTCCTTCCTGTTTCTCTGTGTTGAGTAAAAATACACTTTTCACTATTCACTTTAATCTTTAGGGTAGTTCTATAAATTAGCTTCAGACGATTTACAGTTTATTAGCAAGTAGATTTTTTCTTGCAGCCGCCGAAGCATAGTGAACTATGGTTCAAGGCAAAAGGACAAAGATGCCGCTAAGAAACGTAAAGCGTTGAAGCACAATAGAGCACCCATGAAATAATA